>Ga0157363_1001880_pt1 | contig 17989 bp, 7 predicted proteins | sample AttsexASBM1_FD_111477 | JGI IMG/M metagenome (GOLD analysis project Ga0157363, IMG submission 111477) | Fungus gardens microbial communities from leaf cutter ant in Ribeirão Preto, State of São Paulo, Brazil - Atta sexdens ASBM1 | ecosystem: Host-associated > Fungi > Mycelium > Unclassified ... | reverse complement strand
GCAAGAGGGATTCATCGCTAATTGGCCAATTTAAAACAAAATATTCTTGTTGATAAAGCAGTGAAAAATTAAGCACTCTCTCTCTCTCTCTCTCTCTCTCTCTCTCTCTTTCTCTCTCTCTCTCTCTCTTTCTCTCTCTCTAACAGCTTGAGTAAAGGTACGAATACAGAGAAAGAGCAGCTTTCCTGCTTTTCAATAATCAGCACCAATCATCAAAAATATATATATGATATCTTATGAGACCGCACATAATAAAAATAGATTCAGATTTCGTTCGCGTGTCATCGGTGCGAGTGAATTCATCGGAACAAATGTTTAGTTCTTGCCGATTGCTAGTGCCGATTGAATATTTAATCATTGGATATTGATAATTTAATTTTTTGTTCAGAATAAAAGAAATAAAAGTCATTCCAATAGATAAATTCTTATGAAGTGTCTCTCTTGACATTATTAAATAATTTATGATATTCAGTCATTGTTTTTTTCTACTTTATTTCGTATACCGAATCTTTTTTTTTACTTTTTGATTTATTATCCAATAAAAAGAAATCTTCATCGGATGAACTAGACATCTTTACTGGAAAACTAGCAGTTTTTCTGCTTTAACACATGTTTACTCTCACAAGCGCTGATAGTCTGCGTCGATTGGCGCTGATTCGGAAAGCAGAAAATTTGCTTTCTCTATGCTCGTACTCTGTGGCACGGAAAAGCATCAAACAATGACAGCAGAGAAATTATTCTGGACAAAAGAGCGGATCTTTTCTGTTGAGAGGTATAATTCAAAGATATAGTGGTTCATTAGATTTTCTTTGCCAATCAATTAGATCTTAATATTTTTTTGTTTGAAGTCGATGAGGGAATTTTAAAATTGCGAGGGGGAACAATTGCCAAGAGTTTCACTCTTTGTTAAAATGTAAATTACGGTATCTTTCTTAACGGTAACACCAATTATTTTATCTTATTATTCTGTTTATAAAAGTATTAAGTTACGATAATTTAACTAAAAGAATTAATAGTTTACGAGATATTTAAGATTTTATGTCAACATATGTCATAATAAACGTGCAATGTGGAGAGCAACAGCGCCGCGATGATGAGGAGCAATAGGGAGAGTTAACTACGGTTGACATGATCTCAGAACTTTAATCCAGACTTTAATAATAAGATTAATGTTCTTTTTCGATGTCATTGACTCTAACATTGAAATTTGCGCAACGTGTTGATACTGTGATGTAGGATACATAGATGATATAATTTAATACAGTAAATCATTATATCTTTGTTGTTTGCCAAATGTTAAACAAAGATGAAATGATAACTGTTATACTGGGTATATTCAGTATGACTGGACTGAGCAAAAATTAATCCATTTAATATGTTTTTTTATTATATATAGTTATATTATATATATTTTTTTATTGTATATAGTATTCGTAATATAGAATAACTTATCTATTATAGATAATCTTTAATATTATATTTTTTATTTATTACTATTTATTATTTTTTTTAAGACCGCGAGCGCTCACATTGAGCGATGTGAGCGTAATTGTAATATGTCGCTCACATCTCTTACTCAGCGTTCATATTCTCACGCCTTATAGAAATAATAAATAGTAATATGTGAGTAATAAGAAATATAACGTTAAAGATTATCAGTAATAGATAAGTTATTTTACATTACGAATGTTATAATATATAAACATATTGAGTTAATTTTTTTTTGCTTAGTGCAAGTAAGCGGAATATACTCACTCCAGTACTCGGAATATACTCACTGTGTCTCTTTCTGGAAAACCCTGACTATATCCTTGATGGACCATAAGATATTAATATTAATAGTAGATGTTAATAGTAAGTAGCCGGATAATAATTGAACAGTGTAATATTCAATTTTACAAGATTTCTAAAAATATAAAAATGAAAATGAGATAGTTTGTAAAACTATTCTTTGTTATTCGAATGAGGATATGGATACTTCAAAGCATCATAATGAAATGTGTACAAAAGTATAATTAAAATAAAAATGTTTATTTGTAATTTGAAATAGAATGTAATTTAGAATGGAATAGAATGGAATAGAATGGAATAGAATGGAATAGAATATCCTTGCATTGAAGGATTAAATATGAACGATGGCTAATTTTTGTCAAAATTATGTACGTATATACACATATCTCTTGCCTCGTGCACACGCGCACTCATGCGTATAGACAATATAGTGTATTACTATAATTAAAAAGTATCGGGATTGGGTCATTTAAGCTGTGCGTTTCGAATATATTGAAGAAACATATTTTTTTTTATTACTAGGATTGTCTCTATTTTTTGCCAAAAATTTCACATTATCTTTCTTAATCTACAAATAAATTGCTAATAATTTTTAGCATGTCGATTTTTGTTGAGTAAAGAATTTGTATAAAATTCTGTTTCCGGAATGAAACTTTGTGTTGCGGAAATGTTTCGATGATAAGTATCAAGAATAAGGATTTTTGAATGATAAAATGTTCAAAGAACATATTAAAGACGAAGATCGTTCTGAAGGATCTTTCATTTCAACAAATGAGCAATACATTAAACAAATCAAAGATTTAGTAATTACTAATATGATTGACAATTCGAAATATGATTGAACGTGTTGGAATATTATTTAGTTTATTCCAGTTGATTTTGAAAAACAATTTGGGCGTAAGACGCATTTTGCATTGTGGTAAAAACGCTAGATTTTATCTTGTTCGTGATTTTGGCCAAAAATTCCATGAATAACATTTCACCTATAATCGGCTGATACATGACATCGTGTGACTTCCTGTTCCTTCGGCTGAAATTATTACTTTGTGAACATTGTTTTGAATCGATTGATGCGAATTGAATCGAATGAAAAAAAGAGAATTCGCTGCGCGTTCTGAAGGCTATACCTAAAATTGATTGAAAAAGTACTTCGAAAATTGGAAGAAACATTAGTATAAATGTAAAAGGGAATTATTTTGAAGGGACTAAATAAATTTGAATATATAAATTCATAGTTTGTGTTTTATTATCAGTTTTTTTATTATCAGTCTCGATTTTTTATCAGTCATATACGCATAAGTGTACATATGCACATCCATAAATTTGGACAATGTACCCGTGATTCTTAACTAATTATCAGAATTGAGAATCAGCGAGACATCGATACGATAAGTTTGGTACCAATTTGACATCTTCGATTCTACATCTAATTGATGATTCATTTCTCACAGGATAACGCATTACTGGTAATGCCATTATTATTATCGTTATTTTTATCGTAATGGTAACATTAATGTTATGGCATTTTTACAATAATAGTAATGAATTCAGAAATTACTTTTATCGTTACTTTTCTATTATCTTTATATTTATTAAAAAAATATATCGTATTATTTTTGATTGGATAAAAATATTTTATTTAAATAGAAATTTAAACATTGAAATTTGTATTTTGTATTTTATGTTTTAAGCTGCATTCCCATAGTTACTACTAATACTGTTCATATATAACGTGAAGTATTTAGTACTGATAATGAATATTGAGCACTCTTAATAACAATATGATAATGTTTTGAAATTTATTACTTAATAAGAATATTATTCAATAACAATAAGAATTTTTAATCAAATTTGTAAATTATAATATTCTTATTAAGTACATATAGGTCTATTTTAATCCAGTAGAATATCTCAAAATTCTTATATTTAAAACAAAAATTTTCCACTTAGAAAAGTTCCTCAGTTACTAGAGGAAAAAAGATGATGATCTTAGTTGTTTTTGAGAAGATGCCTTTAAGGTCTAAGTTATCTAAAATTTTTTAAACGGAATTTATAGTTTTTATGTAATTTGATTTTTTTAATTATTCTGCTTGTAAAAATATTAAAATGAATGAAGTAGAGCTATTGAAAAATTATCGAAAAAATTTTTTATGATCATATTTTTATACACAGAATAATGAGACAAATCAGTTAGTATAAAGAAAACACATAATTGCTTATTAAAAAAATTATGCATTTTGTGATTTGCATACATGATATGCAACTATGTGTTTTTTTTTTAATTATTCGAATTAACGGATACTGCGCAGGTCATGACTCTAAATGATTTTCAAAAGATTTTAGGCAACGGTTACTGTTCGTTCAAAAGTTACTAACAAATAAAGTTTAAAAAATAATGTCTTCTTTCTGCTATATATTGACGGGCATTCAACTTCTCATGCGAAGGGACGTCCATTCTATCTCTCCCCTGTTCAGGGGCGTATGATTTTCCACATCACCAAGTGAATTCCACCCCATCTCCCTTTTTTGCCTTAAGGCATAGACTTTCCAAGCGAAGCGAAATTTACCCCACCTTCTCTGTCCAGGAGAAAGTCGATCGCCCCTTGGAGGGGAGATGGAGTGGGCCTCACTTTGCGTGGAAAGTCGATCACTTCTAAGCAGGAGGAGGGGGGGGGCTTTGTTTCACTTGGAAAGTCGAATGCCTGTAGGCAGGAAGGATGTAGGATAATTTTTAATATTGTATACGTTAGAAATAAGACATTTTTTAATCTTTTGGAGATCACTTAGAGTCACGACTTTGACAATCAAGATTATCGGCACAATATCCATTAATCCGAATAATTACCGCGTTTTCTTTACATCAACTGATTTATCTTTTATTATTCTGTGCATAAAAGTATTAAAGTACGATTATTGAAAAATGATAGCTTATGTTCAAGCTCCAGAAGATTTCATTTTACGAGAATTAAAATTTAAGAAAGTGGCATGGAGACGTCTCATTAACTATAGCTGTGGATCAATGCCTTATCGATCGACTCAAACGTACTCTGTTAAGGTTTCAAAACAATTATCTACCTACAAACGCTATGCCTCTGTTTGAATCAGTGTATTCATTGATTCGATTTTAGGTCAAGGAAATAATTCCATAAGACCTGAAATAGGACCGTGCGACTTTGCGAAAATGAATGAAAAATAGAGATTAAAATAAGATGATGCAATTAATTTTAAATAAATCAATTGTTGGCGATCTTGCTGCTCGCGCGATGAACTCGTAATGGCGCGGCCACGCGATCACTATCCAAGCGCTTCCCGCGGTATTAATGCTTCGAAAGCATTTGGTCGAGAAAATGATATCGTCTCTCCTTTCCAAACTTTTATTAAATATTCCTCGAGCGCGGGCGAACGTGTTTCACAGCGGATACGGAAAGGATCTCAGCGATAGCGCGGCGATATCTTTCCACGAGACAAGACACGTGCAGTCGACTAGACAATTAGAGCGGCCATGATCTGATCTTTTCCAATCGATTACGCGTGATGCACGCGTCGTTTAGCGATCGACGTCTCGTGGATTGATCGATTTTTCGTCGATTAGGCGTTATAACTAGACGCCGTGAATTATAGGGATACCTAACACGCCGCCCGCCTTGAAAGGGTTGACTTTCAATGTGACAAGCATGAGTTCGTTGGCGTAATATAAAACGCGAATTGCTCTGATGCGATTTATCATATTCAATCATTGCACTGAAAATCAACACGGATTAACATCTAAGTACACAAGCGATATAATAAGTGAAAAATAATATAATAAGTCATTCTTATTGAAAGTAAAAGAAGCCTGTGAGATATAATATAATCAGAAGGTAATAGCTAAAGACACTTAAAACTAAATGTTTGATAACGCATCGACTAGGTTTAAATTGGTAATATTGAGAGTTTAGACAGTAGCCTATTTTCATTGATGTTGCTCAACACAAGGAAGACCAAAAGCGTGCCAACCAAGAAATATCCCGGACTTAGATACGCTAGGTCGGCGCTTAATGGTAAGAGAGGATCGCCTCAATTTCACAGAGGGTCGTTTTTTTTTCCTCGAAGGTCAAATGAACCTTGCCTACAATCCGAGTCATGTGATATTTAGCAGATTTTACGGCTGCCTCCCATAAATCTCCAAAATGAGGCGCATTAGGCAGGATGAAGCTCCAAGAAATTTCCAATTTGTGAAGAAAATTTTTAATCTCGGACTGGACTTGTGAATCATTGTACATGTCGTATAACTCTTGAATTTATCTATGAGCATCCACGAAGGTGATCTGAATATATGCGCGGGTCTATCCCTAGGCGAAATGAAATACTTAAAAGCGGCAATAAAGGTTTCGGACGTAAGGTCACTTACTAACTTTAGATGGACCGCCTTCGTAGCGAAGCACACAAAAAGCGAAACGTACCTTGTGATTCCGCGCGTTTCGACGCTTTCCCTCACATAATAAGAGCGGCCCAGCATAGTCTACACCGCAGCGAGAGAAAGATCTAGAGACGTTAACTCGGCTGGCCGGTAATGAGCCCATTAAAGCTTCTGATTGATTAGGTTTAGCCCTAAAATAGGTTACATATTTTTGTATTATTCCACGTACGGTGGATCGCAATGATAGCGGCTAAAAACGCTGGTGCACGAAAGCCATCGTGGCTTGCAAACCCGCGTGTAAGTTTCGTGTGTGTTCACGCTTTATAATACGCTGAATTAATATGTGTTTGCGTGGTAGGAAAAAAAATGGATGGCACGCATTGAACATGAGATTCGAATTTTTTAACCTCCCGCCAACTCACATTAATCCGCTTTCATCTAAGAACGGAAATAGCGATAAAATATCGCTAGAAGCGTTTACAATTTCGTGTTTGACTAGGGCTTTATATTCGCGATAGAACGCTTGCTGTTGCACTGCTCTGCAAATGCAATTTAAAGCGATAGATGTTTCAACGGGGGACACGAAAGTAGATACTGTGTGCTCCCGGTGAGCCTTGGATAATCTTAAACAATACGCTGCGGCATATTTTGTTTAAATTAGAATACTTATTTAGCAAGTCGTCGATGATGCAAGGATGGAAAGTGGAAGCAGCTACGCGGATTTTCCTTTGTTCGGGAAGATCATTGTTTAAACGCGAGAAGACACTGAGCGACCAATGTTCTTCATTCCATTTTAGAAATTCGGGGCCATTCCATCATATCTCAGCGTTGATTATATGTCATAGGGATTTAGCCCTCGCGACAATATATCGGCAAGGTCGGAGGATGCAACATGACGCCAGTGTTTGACTGTTAGGCGCTGAATTTCACTCACTCTGCCACAAAAACTGATCACCGCCGCGAGGGGGAGGTTATCCAATTTAATGCAATTGTTGAGTCCGACCATAAATAAGTCGGGCATTGCGAGAGCTCCAAAGACTCTCTAACCTTGTTGATTAAGCGCGCCAATAGTAAGGCGGCCGATAGCTCTAATCGCGGTAGCGAGACGGTCTTGAGCGGAGCGATATGAGATTTTGAGCACAGTAACTTGGAGTGATGGTTGCGTTGATACCGAGCTTGGCGTGAATGTATGACCCGTTTTGATACAACGTGAGTTCCTGTATCAAGTTTGCAGAGAAATTGAAACGTATCCTGGCACTGATTCCATTGCATGCCCAGAATACATGAATTCGTAGCGTTATCTCTGATGATAACTGGCACACGGTCACGGATTTCTATTTGCACTAGTTCAGGGCAGTTCGAGACCCTTTTGCTTAACTCGAATGCTCCTAATTTTAATAGTTGAATAGTTTCATCGCGAATCAGTTTTAATTCGTCGATTATATCTGCTCCGGTGAGCATGTCGACATAAAAATCTCGAAGGACGCATGCTGAACCGCGAGTGAATTGATGAGCGTGCTGCTCGACCAAATGCTTAAGGCATCTGGTGGCCAAGAATGACGCGGAAGCTGTACCGTAAGTGACGATAGTGAGTTCGTACGTATCAACATTAGCAAAAAGGTTGTTGCGTCAGAGAATTCTCTGCAGGCGCGTCTGAGACGGATGTACTAAAATTTGCCGATACATTTTTATGATGTCGGTGATGACATAAGTGAAAAAACGAAAGCGCAGAATTGAGATCAAATCTTGTTGAGTCGGTCCCACTAGAAGCGTTTAACTAAGCGATACGCCGGAACTGATGCGGCAAGATGCATCGAATACAACACGGATTTTCGATGCTTGCTCAACCGTTTTGAAGACGCAATAGTATAAAAGATAAAACGATATTATTTCTTCCGCAGTGGGTGGCTCTATGCGTCGCATATGCCCCAGCGATACATATTCGTCGAGAAACGCCGCGTATTGAAATTTAAGCGTAGGGTCGCGCTTGAAGCATCTCTCGATGTCCTTCAATCGCTTGTGAGCAGACTCATGCGAATCGCCAATGTTATTTAATATTTGCTCCTTGATTGGAAGCTTGATTGTATATCTACCTTGGGAATTTTAAGACACGTTGTCTAAAAAGTGACGCTCGCAAATGTTTTCCTCCATTGTGTAATTGTGCGGTTGCGTGAAGATGTCGTCCGATTTGCCAGGCACGACTGACATGTTCGTGTAATTCCGCATTAGTTACGGACGCGTGAAACGAGTGGACCTTTGAGGTGGTCGATATAGTACTGCCCAAAGGACCTGCCAAAATCCAGCCTAGTTGCGTTTTTTGGAGATTTGGATGCTCCGAAGACTTGACTTGACCGACGCATATCAGATTCCAAAACAAGTCCACTCCGATTAAAAGATCAATATCCAATAATATGTGAAATCGCGGATCAGCTAAACGAATGTTGTGCGGAAAATTAAATTTGTCCCGCGCCGAAGAAACCGCCGGAATTTTATCAGTAACCTGATCAGTAACGATGCATTCGATAACCGCGGTGTACGAGTTGAGTCGCGATTGTAATTTGATTCTAACCATGTGATTGGACGAGGTTACCGTGCCATTGACGCCGGAGATCGAGACATTTAGTGGACGCGTTTCTAAACCGAGAGCTTCCACAAATTTCTTGGCTACGAATTCGCTTGCGATCCGCAATCCAACAAGGCTCGACATGTCCTGCGCGAGCCGTCGCTGTCGCAGACGAACATAACCGCAATCGAAAGCATGGCTTCTTCGCTATTAGATGATTCTGAGGCATAATTCGCTAGAAAGGAGGGGGAGTTGCATTAGGCGCAACAACTTCCTTATTGATATTGTTAGTTAATGGGTCCGTGGCTGAGAGCATATGAAGCAGCGTATTGTGCTTTGCCTGGTAGACTTTACATTGACCAGAAGTGCATTTGCTTGATGCATGAGAGGAGCGCAAGCAATTGACGCAGAGTTTGCGACTGCGAATTTCTGCGACCTTTTGTGATACTGGAAGTGCCACGAAATTTTTGCAATAATAAATGACGTGTTCTCCTTGACAGAAGTTGCATTTAACGGTGGCCGCGCATGACTGCTTAGCATTTGGCTGCGATTTTGCCTCGACCTTCCTTGTGGAAGTGGAGCCAGCCCTTGTGATAGGCTCGAGCACCTGACATCGGTGAGCGATAAAATCTAACAGCTGTTTAAGCGATGGCAGCTCGTTGCCCGCTAATGAGGATCGCCACTCGCGTAACGTGAGTGAGTCAAATTTTGAGATTAGAAGGTGAACGAGAAGATCAATGCATCGTGGGACACTTCAATGCCTGAAGGGCGTGCAAATGTTTCGTGGCGCTGTCAGAGAGATCGATTGCATTTTCCCTTGTCATGGTCGGCAAATCGAATATGGCACTGACGTGAGTTTGCATAATCACGCGCTTGTTGTCATATCGCTCCCTGAGAATTGACCACGCGACATCGTAATTGACGTCCGACAATTCCAATGAACTGATTACAGCACTTGCGTCGCCGGTGAGTGACGCTCGTAGATACTGAAATCTTTGCGTATTTGAGAGCGAGGCGTTGGAATGGATAACCGAGTTGAATGTATCGAAAAACGGGAACTTATCATATTTGCCGGAGAATGTTGGTAGATTTAGCTTAGGCAACCGAACGTACTACTATCTGATTCGCGAACACTTGAGGAGAACGGAGAAAAGATGGACGATCGCAATGTCGGCGAAGGGGAAATGAGCTGGCGGATTCTACCGGATAACGCATAGAACGCTTCCTCGAAGCTTTCTCGATCGCTTTCGGATTCATCTAATGATTCTAGACGCAATTGCACATCGTTATATTCCGCCCAATATTGCTCGAGTTTCGTTTTCCGCTCTTCAAGTTGAGCCACTATTGACGGGCTAATGGCGACGATTGACTCTACATAAGTTCTGATATGCGTACATGATGCCTTTACGGTCGCGCGCTGTCGCTTAAGTATCGTCGCTTCTGGTTAGTCGACCATCTTGAATGTAAATGCACATGCATTCACGCAACGGACGTAGCGGAGAGAACTTGGTTGGCAACGGAGACAATGGTCTTTCTTACCTTGTTACGCACGCAATTAATCCTCCTAAGAGGGGATGCGATAGATGCCTTCCAGTCGAACGTTGTTGGACGGAAATATTCCTCTCGCAGATGATGTCGTTGAGGAATGACTTCCATTGCACGTCGTCTGGATTGGGTCTTGTTTTCCACCGTCAACAGGATTCCGCTCGTAAAATGTTGATTCTTCGTCAGGATACGACGTAATATGAGCTGGGCTGCTCTCTGATGCTTAGACGTGGGCCTTGCGACTGCTTTATGAATTGTGTGCTGCCGCTGGTGCAACGCTTGCACTGATTGCTGCTACGCTTGTTTCATCTCGATGAGATATTCTTGTTTGACTGTCAAATTGCTGCTCGCCACTTCACTGAGGCCAAATACTTGCGAGAATCCGGTTCGAAGGATCAAAGAAATGTTGGCGATCTTGCTGCGCGCGCGATGAACTCGTAATGGCACGGCCACGCGATCACCATCCAAGCGTTTCCCGCGGTATTAATGCTTCGAGAGCACTTGGTCGAGAAAATGATATCTTCTCTGCTTTCCAAACTTTTATTAAATATGCCTCGAGCGTGGGCGAATGTGTTTCACAGAGGATACGGAAAGGATCTCAGCGGTAGCGCGATACCTTTCCACGAGACAAGACACGTGCAGTCGACTAGATAGTTAGAGCGGCCATGATGATATGATCTTTTCCAATCGATTACGCGTGATGCACGCGTCGTTTAGCGATTGACGTCTCGTGGATAGATCGATTTTTCATCGATGCGATTAGGCGATATAACTAGACGCCGTAAATTATAGGGACACCGAACATCAATGATTAATAAAAAGCTTTTAATAGTCGTAAGATGTTGTGAATCATACATTTTATTAATATTAAACTAGTACTTATAATGTTTTTGACGGTAGAGTCCTTTTCAGTAATTATCGTTAAATTCAAATACATAGAAAAAAAGTTAACTTGTAAAAAGTATTTGGTGAGATTATCTACATTACAATACACGATAATGCGAGTATAGAATTACAATTACAAATCGGTTTGATCGTTAGATATGTAAACATATTAATGTAGATTGCCAGATCATATCCATTCAGTTTCCAACGAAAATTATGTCCATTAAACTTCCTATAGTAATTATTAAGAAATTAGAGTTTGAAATATCATGTAAATGTTACAATACATAGTTAGGACTTACATGAATCTCATGGATGGAAGTATCTAATTTTAAATAAATGAAATCTAAACAATTTATAAGTAATTATTATAATTAATAGAAGTTTATTTTTTAAAAACATTTTAAAAAATCAACTCAGTATCAGTGCGCTCCTCACTCTGATGAAGTGATAAGATTCACGAAACGAATTGGCAATGGATAAAAATGGCGATAACCCGCAAACCTTTTGGTATTTTTGAAGATAATACTCGTGAAACCCTAAAAACATCAACCCTATCAACATTTAAAAAAAATATTTAATAAATTAAAAGTATTTAGATTTATTAAATTATTAATGGTAATATGAAAATTCTTTCATTATATGTATTATATTGTTCATTATATGTATTATATTGTCCAATCATTTAAATTAACGGAATCAGAATGATGTGATGTAAGTATAAGTTTATTTAATAATGATAAACTAAAAGATTAAAAGATTCGAAGTGGATTCTGATGTAAGCAGCGTAAGGGAAAAGTAAAAATAAGATAGATTCTAGAGATAAAGATTAGATTATTTTGATTAGATTTCGTTTGAGGAAGTTGAGGATAGGAAAGCTCTAAATTTTAATAGATTTACTAACTCTAAATAATTTAAGGATTGAGGAAATTGGAATTGAGTATTTGGAGGGAAAAATTTTTCTAAATTGTGGGAATTTGAAAGGTCAGAGTAGGAAATTGTAAATTATTAATGGCTGAGGGAGAGGATTGTTAACAGTCAGTTCAGATTCTAAAGGAATTTCAGGAGGTTTCAGAAAAGGGAAATGAAAAATTTCAGGATGATTGTTATTTTGATTTGAAGAAATAAATGAGGAATATGAGGATTGGAAGGATGAGAAGAGATGTTATATTAACTTGAGGAGAAGAAATAGATTGAGTTAATGAAGTAGAGGAAATTGAGGACAGATTCAAAAAATTAGCAAGGGAAATAGAATCGGAAATGTTTTTATATTCTAGCGCGTTTTTATATTCTTGTTTTTCTATTTTTTTAATGACTATTTTTCTAATGATAATAAAATGTTCAAATGTTCTGGCTATTAATTTATTCGACAGTCGTAGGATTATTTTGAGAGGCATCTTTTTTCCTGTCTATTCTGTTTATTCTTAATTTGTTTAGTTAATTTTAATTTCTGGAAGCGCATTGGCATTTATAATTAAAGAGATAAATACACGATTGTATTTTAAGAGCGGATCTTAAAATTTATTTTTGAATAAATATATAGTTGGTTCTTTTCTTAAATTCAGGAAAATATCCAGAAACGTTAGGTAATTGACTTTCAGGTTGAGGATCTCTTTCATAATTCACTTCATTATTTAGATCAATGATCTGAAAGAAATTTGCTCTCTTAAAATTAACATAAAATATTTCTGAATGTTTTTACACTACTAGGATTTTCTCGCATCTTAATTTATACTATCGATTTCCTCATCTTTTGATAGAAGAGAGGAATATGAGGTTCAATTGTTCTTAGACATCGAATGAACTGAATTTCTAGGGGCGCCGAGTGGCTCGTTGCTCAGTTGACTCGCTATCTGGATTCCCACCTATTCTCCGTATATGCGATTTTTCGTGTTCGCCATTCGAATTCGTTAAACTATAGTCGAGGTCTCTTCGAGTAACAAACTCTAAAGAGTAAGAATGCTACTACTATCAAATGCAAAACATAAGCGAGCCTCTGCCCCCAAAGAAATTCTAAAGCTAAACTGAGATATATATATAGTACTGTGATACCCAATAATAGGATCGGAAACCTATACCAAGGAAATTTACCAAGACTAACTGAATTTCTATCGTTAGTTTTGAAAATCGTCCTCCATCGTCGATCTTACCTGCGGTGTTAGATATTCGATTCCTCTATTAATTATTGTTTTTTTTGTTTCAATCATCTATTTAAACAGGAATAAAATTATCACGCAATTAACATCATTCTTCTTTCTCACGGCTGACCAATTCTCGGTTCGATGGTAACATTTTTATGAAAGAAAAGAATCGTTAAGAATTCTCCAGATACAACAACGAAGTATTTAATATTTTATGTCAATATGTGCCATAATAAAGTATAAAGTAACTCGAAAAATATGATTCTTTGATATGATTCTTTATCTTAATACTTTTATATACAGAATAATTAAAGAAATCATGTCATGCAAAAGAACTATATGATTCTGTTTAAAAAATTAAGGGAATATTGACCTGATTTTAAGAATATCTCGAAGTTAAGGTCACTTTTCTCTCTTGTAACTTTTGTCTGAAACATTTTTGTCTTAAACTTAAGGATTTTGAGTTAAACTTCAGAAACTGGGACCTCACCAATTCCAATAACTTTGACATATGTTGTCAAGATCATAACTCTAAGTTATAGCTCGGCGATCTCTTATAAATCGTCGTTCATTGTTAAAAAGTTATTAATAAAAGAACTTACTTTCTTTTCTTAGGAGCGTACGATTTCCACACGAAGTGATTTCCTTGCCCCTGCTTGGGGAAGCGCGACTTCCATCTGAAGTGACTCTCACCCCATCTCCCCCTTGTTTAGAGGCGAACGACTTCTGTATTTGTACTGTTGCACATGGGTTTCGACTTTCCATGTGAATCTATTTTTTAAAAAGAAATGAAAAACGTTCAATTTAACTTTATTTATTAATAATTTTTTAATGAATAAGCGATAGTTAAAATTTGTGGAAGATCACTCAGGATCATGATCTTGACAACTATGTCAAGGTCATTGGAATTGGTGAGATCGCCCATTTTTTAAAGTTTTACCGGATTTAAAATGTTCTATTTGTATTAAAATGAACTATTGCATATTGCATATATAATGGACATGCATATTAAGAAACAAAAATATATGAATTATTATAGAAAATTTATCGAAATAAGTTTAAAAACATTTGCTATATGGAGACTTAGTTTAGAGTCTTATTTTAATATTAATTATTAAATTTATATTATTAATATTCATCATTAAATATTGCAATTTTAAAATCTAATATCTTTCCAACAAATTATTATTTCTAAATTATTACTTTCTACCGTTCCTAATAGTGACGGTAACAGTAACGAGATATTTTTTTGTAATGAGTAAACGGGTGGTGACAGTAACAAATTATTTCTATAAAGTTACTTTTTTTATGAAATGTTTCTAATCTTGCTAATTATGTATTGTATAAAATTTTAAACGATTAGCTGCTAGTCTACGATTAGCTGATCTCGTTTAAGTTAAAATAAAATGTACGCTCAGTATCGCATTATTCGCGGTGCGCGCAAGCACTACTGTGTCTTCTATTCGATATGTTCTGATTTCGAAAAAAGGATGTTAAAAGAAGAGTACTAAACAAACATTTAAAATGATCCAAAAGATTTATAAAAAGAATTAATTTGAACAAACAATTTTCGATGGCATGTCAATTTCGTGAAGGAAGAAATTCCCACAACCTCTCACTTATGAAATCTAGCATATCATTGGAAAATTTTCATTTGATGTACTTATATTCATTTCCAATGTAAATTAACTTTAATTTTGGTTCAACTTACTCTTCAGCTTTTCCTAATTTTTAGAACTAGAAAAGATAAAGAATAAGTTGATTAAAGTTAATCTACATTGGAAATGCACATTAATGCTTTATTCCATAAGCTCTTATAAAGTTTGTAGGCAGATATAAACCGACTTTAAAATTTTATAGCGATATGTTGTTCTTTTGAATTCATGACGTACTGAAAAAAAAAAAGAGAGATTATGCCGGATTATTCCTAGTCAGTTCTCATAGTGACTCCTTAAGACAGAACTTAAGATGGTCTTGAATATAAGAACTGACTATGAATATTGGTTTTAGATATTCATAATCGGATCTTATATTTAAGACCATCTTAAGTGCAGTCTTAAGATGTTATGAATCAATCAGAGGGCCGCATTAGCGACTTAAGACATTACTTAAGACGGTCTTAAAATAAGAACCGACTATGAATACCAGTCTTAGAGTTAAGCGTCTACAATGAGCAATAGCAGTAAAGGCTGTAGACAGGAAGTAAGCTGGTTTTCCGGCCTAGCCAGAAATGGTTGATCGATCAACATCAAAGCAATGATTCAATCGCTCAACATAAAATCGATGTTAATTCAACATTAGCGACATTGAATCAACATTAATTTGATGTTAATCAATCAACTATTTCTGGCTAGGCCAGAAAATCAGCTTATTCCCGACGTATTTACAGCCTTTATTGCTACTGTTCATTGTACTACTAGAAATAGAATGGAGCGTTGAACGTGAAACCAGCATCTGTGCGAGAAAGAAAACTAGAGTTCCAGTTGACTGTAATGCGCATGTGCTTAACTTGTTTGCCCGCATTTCACTTAATTTCTGAAATATTTTATGTAGACATCAGTTATGTGACAACATATAGGTTTATATGTTATTGATATTTAATATATAATATTTAATATATTGATTGATGTATTATATTTATTTCATTTTTTTTTAAAAGGTTTTTCTGAAAAATAAAAAATTTTGTGAAAAATTTTGTTATTTTGTAGAATTTATAAGAATATTTGAGCCAATTTTACTTTAACCTTATATGCATTCTTTTATTAAAGTTTATTCTAATATTAATTTATTATATACAATAGATTAAGTTAATTTTATTATCATTTTGTCTAAGATACATACAATCTAAAATCTCTGAAATTAACAATATCAATATATAAGAATCACTAAAACAACTCACACAAATGACAGTACTGACTCATGCGCATTGCGAATATTTGAGACTGTCTAGCTTTCTCTCTCGTATAGAAACAGATGTTGGCGACGTTTAGTATAGATGGCATAGGTAATTCCACTTTCAGTAGTATATTATATGTTCTAAAGAGAATCTCTTCACGAAAATCTCTGGCATGCTATCGAAAGATGTTTGGTCGATTTAATGTTTCATTTCCATAAAGTTTTTTTTACATTTCGAACTTGTTTGATCGTTGTAGAATTTTAAAACAAAATTCTGTAGCGGTTGCTCTTTTTTTTCAATTTATAATGTATTAAATTAATAAGCTATGTAAAATATGCGATCAACTAATTGTAGATTATTTAAATTTTATATATAAGCTAAGAATCACGGATATTCGGGCAATAATTTATAGATGGCGCTACTGATAAAATAATCAATTTCAAAATTTATGGATCGCAATGTGTATATAATGTACAAAATAATATACAATATATTTCATTCAAACAATAAAAAATTTTTACAATAGGTATTAACTTTTTTCTGATCTCAGAGAGATAAGAATAATTTTCATCTTGTAAGTGAGAGAGGTATTTGATAGAATTAAAAAAAAATATTTTTTTTATTATTAAGTGTTCTTATGCAAGTTAGGTGAATAATTTTTAATTTACACACGCACACGTACACGACGCACGTATATATTTGTTTTAATTCGAGAAAATGTTTCTAATGTGTATATTAATTTTAGTAAGTAATAGGGATTCGTATAAGGAACCAAGCAGCCATGTTGCTACTGAAAGATACTCACCTGTTCGTCGGGCATCGGAAGGATCGGGTGCACCTGGACCAGGCATACAAGCACTTCAGCAAGAATATCAACAGTTACAAAGATTAGCATCACCTTCACACAGTCCTGCGAGTATTCCTGGTTCTCCTGTTCATGAAAGAGGTGTAGCAGCAATTACGCAAGGTATTTTTTTTTATAGAACGTTTTGCTAATATAATATGTAATGCACATTATTATAATTTTTCAATATAAATAAACAAATGAAACCATATTTAGACAAGGTGATGCCTAATAATATTCTCGTGTAAATTTTACAATTTCCAATTCATGCAAAATGCGCACCGATTACATTGCCGACATTTAAAATAAACTTTCTTTTGTACCATAAACTGGACAAAGTAATTTTTATAAATTTTTATCACGCTAGATAACATATATGAAGATAGAAACGAAATTGCTCTATCATGTCACGTTTTTGAAAAAATTGAATTTAAAAGTGCTGAAATTATCATTTATTGATATCTACCTTTGAATTAAAATATTTGAAAAATGTGACAAAATAGTGCAATTTTATTTGCGAATTTGTTTTTAGTGACAATAATCTATAAATCACCTAGTATATTGGCGATTTTATGCAAAAGTTATAGTTATAATTAAAGGAAAGGAACTTATTCTAAATCCATAAGTAATATTTCTTTTTGAGGAATTCCGAAGGATTTATAAACGGTGTAGTATTGGCTTGAAATTTCAATACTAGATTCCTATATATGTTCCTATATATGTCAATATAAACATAATATCTATTATTTCAACCCAAGTACAGCTATAATTTTTTCTTCAAAAAAATTATTACATAAAAATTATTATATCACAAAATTTACTTTGTTACTTAAATGATATGTGTATACTATTCGTATAAAAGATTTAACTGGCGCAAAGATAAGATTCTATTTTCTCAACCTAAGTGATATATATATATATATAT
>Ga0157363_1001878_pt1 | contig 17996 bp, 16 predicted proteins | sample AttsexASBM1_FD_111477 | JGI IMG/M metagenome (GOLD analysis project Ga0157363, IMG submission 111477) | Fungus gardens microbial communities from leaf cutter ant in Ribeirão Preto, State of São Paulo, Brazil - Atta sexdens ASBM1 | ecosystem: Host-associated > Fungi > Mycelium > Unclassified ... | reverse complement strand
TGGCGCCTCATATCTTGTGTGCATGCTCGGTTCGTCCGAGAAGCCTAATAGGTATGACGACATGTTCACCTTGAACCAAGGGTTCAAGGGTTACAGCTCGCAGCGGCATCTCGGAGATCCCCCTCTCCTTCCTAGTTTCTCTTTACTGTCTTAATTTCTCGCCCTATTATCCTTGAGAGCCTTCACAAGGATGTTACGCCATGGATTCACTACTTCATCTGCAGCGCCAAGCTTTACGCCAGCATATGCGTCGTTTAAGACGTTCGCTGAGCGAATCTCAACAGTTCGACGCCAGCCAACAACTTGCTGAACACGCCACCCTGTTTACAGCGATTGCTCAATCCCAGCGTATTGCCCTATTTCTGTCGATGGATGGCGAGATCAATACTCGCCCGCTTATCGCGCGGTTATGGCATATGGGAAAAAGTGTGTATTTACCGCGAATCGACCCAGCGCAGCCTTCCTCCCTACTATTCCAGCGCTATTATCCACAGACCCAATTAATCAAACACCCTTTGGGCATGTTTGAACCTGAAGCGAATAGCGATGAGTTATGCCCTTTTACTGAATTAGATGTGGTAATCGTACCTTTAGTCGCTTTTGACAGTACAGGACAACGTTTGGGAATGGGCGGGGGGTTTTATGATCGCCTGTTGGCCGGTTGGCAAGAGACTTCGGTCTTCCCGATTGGCGTGGCACACGATTGCCAGCACCACGATAAATTACCTATCGAAGCTTGGGATATCCCATTACCTGCGGTTATTACGCCAAATAAACTCTGGCAATGGCAAAAAAAAGAGGCCTAGCGGCCTCTTCGATAGGGTCTTAGTAAAGGAGTCGAGCACGAATAGTGCCAGGGATCTCTTTCATCAGTTGTAAGGCTTTATCGGCCACTTCCTGCTCAGCATCGACATCAATTACGACATAGCCTAAATGCGGTGAGGTTTGTAGGTATTGACCAACGATATTAATATTCTGATCACCAAAAATATTGTTAATTGCGGTCAAGACGCCTGGGCGATTTTCGTGGATATGGAGAATACGGCTTGCTGAAGCACTGTGCGCCGGAAGCGATACTTCTGGGAAGTTGACTGCAGAAAGGGTTGATCCATTGTCTGAGTATTTCGCTAATTTTCCAGCGACTTCAATCCCGATATTCTCTTGTGCTTCTTGCGTAGAACCGCCGATATGTGGGGTAAGAATGACATTGTCAAACTTGCAGAGTGGAGAATCGAACGGATCACTGTTGGAAGCGGGCTCTACCGGGAAGACATCGATAGCTGCCCCGCCGAGATGTTTGCTTTCCAATACTTCACAGAGCGCTGGAATATCAATAACCGTCCCGCGAGAGGCGTTAATCAATAGCGCGCCAGGTTTCATCGCTGCCAGTTGATCTTTACTTATCATATCTTGGGTATTCGCGGTTTCAGGGACGTGTAAGCTGACCACATCGCTCATCGCTAATAATTTGTCTAAGGATTCGACTTGTGTTGCATTACCCAGTGGCAGCTTACTTTCGATATCGTAGAAGTAAACATACATGCCTAGGCTTTCAGCTAAGACACCTAATTGCATGCCGATATGGCCGTAACCGATGATACCGAGTTTCTTACCCCGTGCTTCGAAGCAGCCTTTCGCATTTTTGTTCCAGATACCACGGTGAGCTTTTGCATTTGCTTCAGGAATACCGCGCATCAGTAACAATAGTTCACCGATTACCAGTTCAGCTACTGAACGAGTGTTTGAGAACGGAGCGTTGAAAACAGGAATCCCTCGCGAGGCGGCAGCATTGAGATCAACTTGGTTAGTCCCGATACAGAAACACCCTACCGCAATCAGTTTTTCGGCTTCTGCGAAGATTTCTTCGGTGAGTTGTGTGCGAGAACGTATGCCTACAAAGTGAGCATCACGAATCGATTCTTTAAGTTGCTCTGGACTGAGCGCGGCTTTGTGAAACTCAATATTGGTATAACCTGCTGCTTTTAAATTATCGATAGCAGATTGGTGAACACCCTCTACCAATAAAAACTTGATCTTATCTTTTTCCAGTGAAACCTTAGCCATTACCCGACCCTATAAAAGTGATTTTCGTAAAATACCCTTAGCTAACTGCCAACATAAGAAAAAAATAGGCTAAGAGCAACACCCTAGAACATTTTAAAACGGTAAGCGCAATCGTTTACCTTAACATCATTCAACGCCAAAACACTGTGTAATGTCGCTAGCTTAGCGTATTAACTGGAGGTAAAGACTGTTTGTGATATAAATCACTGTTTATGCGGGACAGCTATTTTGTACCGCCGTCATGAAAAATTTTCTTAACGCCGTTTTCATCACCAATTAATGCGATATCAGCCCCACGCTTAGCGAATAAACCGACCGTGACAACGCCAGGAAGCGCATTGATAGCGACTTCTAATTGGTTTGGATCGTCGATGCGTAAATCGTAGACATCAAGGATAATGTTACCGTTATCGGTAATAATATCTTTGCGGTACTCTGGCCGCCCACCAAGTTTCACTAACTCTCTTGAAACATAAGCTTTAGCCATAGGGATGACTTCAACAGGTAAAGGGAAATGGCCTAAGCAGTCGACCAGCTTAGATTGGTCTGCGATACAGATGAAGGTTTGAGCGACTGCCGCAATAATTTTTTCGCGGGTAAGGGCCGCACCACCGCCTTTAATCATCTGCAGGGCGGGATTAATCTCGTCCGCACCGTCGATATACAGGGAAAGGGAATCTATTTCATTGAGGTCGAAAACCGGAATACCATACGATTTTAAGCGTTCAGTCGAGGCTTCTGAACTCGATACTGTACCAATGATCTCATCTTTGCGGGTAGCTAATGCATCGATAAAATGTGCCGCGGTTGTCCCGGTGCCGACACCAACGATCGTATTGGGCTGAACATAGTCGAGCGCCGCCCAGCCCACTGCTTTTTTAAGTTCGTCCTGAGTCATGGTATGTTAAAACCTATACGAGTTTCGGTAGGCATAGTATAAAACAAGCTTATCTAAAATAGTGATTTTTCGTGGGTTGTTGTGTAGTTTTACGCATCCAATCTCAAAACCAACCATTTTTTTCTTTCAGTCAGGGACTGAGAAAACATGATTAAAAGACCCGATTACCGCAATCTTCAAGCCCTAGATACTGTTATTCGTGAACGCGGATTTGAACGGGCAGCACAAAAACTCTGTATCACGCAATCTGCGGTTTCACAGCGCGTCAAACAATTAGAAACGCAATTTGGCCAACCTCTTTTAGTCCGAACCGTTCCGCCTCGGCCTACCGAGCAAGGCCAAAAACTCCTTGCGCTTTTACACCAAGTCGAACTATTGGAGGAACAATGGTTGACCGATGAGAAAGGCGGGACCACTCCCCTTTTACTCTCTATTGCCGTCAATGCCGATAGTCTAGCGACCTGGTTGCTCCCCGCATTACGTGATGTACTCGCCGACTTGCCAGTTCGCCTTAATTTACAAGTCGAGGATGAGAGCCGTACACTTGAACGTTTACGACGTGGTGAAGTGGTTGGTGCCGTCAGTATACAGCCTCGTGCGTTACCGAGTTGTCATGTCGATACCTTGGGCGCTTTAGATTACTTATTCGTATCTTCACCCGATTTCGCTAAGCGTTACTTCCCTCAGGGCGTCAACCGCCAGACGCTACTCAAAGCGCCTGCCGTCTCGTTTGACCATTTAGATGATATGCACCAAGCCTTCTTACAAGAAAACTTCGATTTGCCCCCAGGGAGTTTGCCATGCCATATCGTTAACTCTTCTGAAGCTTTCGTTCAATTAGCTAAACAGGGTTCCGTCTGCTGTATGATCCCTCATTTACAGGTCGAATCTGAATTAGCTGAAGGCAGTCTGATTGACCTAACACCCGGATTGTATCAACGCCGTATGCTTTACTGGCACAGATTTGCGCCAGAAAGCCGTGTGATGGGACGGGTTACCGACTCTTTGGTTGAGTATGGTCATCGGGTGCTGCGCCAAGAGCACGAGTGTTAAGGGTAAAGACCACTTCAACATTATCAGTAAAGTCGAGCTTTTGCTGTTGGTAAGTGTCATCTGCCGTGGTATCGGCGGAAGCGGCTTTAGCACTCATCATCCGTACCATCGGCATCGTGACATTACGCTGTGTTTGATAGTTGATGCTCCATACCGAGCCCAAGGAAGCATTAAAACCAGATGCCAGTCCTTTCGCCTTGGTAATCGCATCGTTAATTGCCGCTTGCCGTGCTTGTTGTTGATACTGTTCGGGGTGGTCAACGCCCATTGATACTGAGCGAATATCGTTGAGTCCCGCCGCAAGAGCACCGTCGAGCAATGTATTCAGCTTTGCAAGTTGGTGCAGGGTAACATTGACACTGCGTGATGCCTGATAACCAGTGAGTTTAGGCTTTCCATGTTGTGAATAATCATATTCAGCATGAGTGGTCACATTGGCAGCATTGATATCTTTATCCGTTATCCCTTGCTGATGTAAAAAATCGAAGTATTTTGCCACGCGACTATCAACCTGTTTTTTGGCCTGTGAAGCTTGTGCCTGGGTCGCGTTAACTTCGATGACAATGGTTGCCATATCAGGCTGAGCTTGTACTTGGCCCTGACCTGTAGTGCTAAGATAAGGGGCATTAGGGGTGACTTCAGCTGAGGCCGACGTTATCGCTCCTAAACTCGCACCGAGTAATGCCACCGCAATAAATCTTTTCTTCATTGTCACACTCCTTTATCTGTAGTGTTGCCACATTATCACGCCTTCACTGGCCAGTCTAAACGCGAGTGACAGTAATAAGACAATGACCGTAAGAGATATCAACATCTGAATACGCGGCTGCATCAGCTTGGCTGAGAGCAGCGTTGATACCGATGAAAGTAAATAGAACCAGATAATTGAAGCCGACACTGCCCCAATGACGAAGGTCACACGTTGTTCTTCTGGAATTTGGCTACCTATACTGCCTAGTAAAACGACCGTATCTAAATAGACATGGGGATTTAGCCAAGTAACGGCAAACAGCGTTAGCAACAATTGCCCTAATGACCGTGCCCCCCCTCCTTCCCCTGCGACTCGCACTGGGTGACGAAGGGTTTTTATTAATCCGTAGCTATACCAGAGTAAAAAGAGCACTCCCATCCAAGTCATGCCTAACATTAACAACGGGTAGCGTTGTAAAAAGGCTGCCCCGCCTAATACGCCCGTTGAGATCAGTAACATGTCGCTGATTACACAAAAGGTCGCAGCGAATAATGCATAGCGGCGTAACATGCCTTGACGTAGCACGATCGTATTTTGTGGACCAATAGGCAGGATCAGCGCCGCCCCTAAAGTAAAACCTTGAATAAAAACAGACATCTATAGCACCTTAGCCAAAAGAAAGGTTAATTGTGCGATGAGGAGGACTTCGAAAGGAAATTAAAAAAAATGGGGGGCAATTAGTAAAATGAATACTCCACAGCCAGGGTGGCTGACTGCGGAGGCGAGACGTTAGCTTTCGCTGCTACGTACCAGATGGACATCCATTTGCGGGAATGGGATACCAATTTGGTTTTTATCTAACGCACGTTTGAAGTCGGCCATTAAATCCCAGTAAACTTGTTGTAAATCATCGCTCTTGCTCCAGCAACGAACAATAAAGTTAAGGGATGATGGTGCCATTTCATTTAAGGCGACAACGATACCTTTATCTTTGATAACACGCTTATCGGCTTCGACGACTTCGCGTAACACTTTCATCGTTAAGTCGATATCGGCATCGTAAGCGACACCAATGATAAATTCATTACGACGCTCTGGTTCACGGGAATAGTTGATGATTTTGCCGGTGAAGATTGAGCCATTAGGAATCACAGCAATCTTACCGTCAGAGGTTTTTAGCGTAGTTTGGAAGATTTGTACGTTCAGTACGGTGCCCGAACATCCCCCGACATCCACAAACTCCCCAACCCGAATAGGTCTAAAGGTAACTAGTAGTACCCCTGCAGCAAAGTTTGAAAGCGAATTTTGTAACGCTAAACCGACGGTAACACCAATAGCCCCCAGCACTGCAATAAAGGACGCTGTTTGCACACCGACTCGGCTGACTGCGGCAATAAGGGTGAATGCGATAATCGCATAACGGACGATCATCGAGATAAAGTCAGCGACGGTTTGATCGATATGACGCGAAAGTAAGACTTTATTAATGGTTCTTGAAACGATTTTCGCAACAGTGAATCCGATAAAAAGGATGACTAATGCTGCGGCAATATTGACTACATAACTTAATAAAAGTGACTGGTTTTTTTCAATCCAAGTCCCGGCATTATGTAAGCCGTTCACTACGTTAAGATCTTGCATTAAATCTTCCTGTCGTTAGTTCCCAATAAATAGCTGAAGAAGCATCTGTGAGAGATGCCTAACTAAAAAGGGTAACTAAAAACCGGTAAATTGCCAACCTCGTCACACAACTTCAAGAATTTTACTGAGGGAGATAAAGAAAACGCCAGCTTAGCTGGCGTTGGGGAAGTGTTACAGACGATCAATAGCATTCAATTCGCGGAAGGCTTGCTCTAAACGCACAACCATTGAACTTTGTGCCGCACGTAACCAGACACGTGGGTCGTAGTATTTTTTGTTTGGCTTATCGTCACCTTCTGGGTTACCCAGTTGGCTCTGTAAGTAGCCTTCATTCTTTTTGTAGAACTGAAGAATACCGTCCCAGTTTGCCCATTGCGTATCGGTATCGATATTCATTTTGATGACACCGTACTCGATAGACTCTTTAATCTCTTCGGCTGAAGAACCTGATCCGCCGTGGAAAACAAAGTTAAGGCTGTTATGAGGGAGGTTATGTTTCTCACTCACGTAGTCTTGAGAGTTTCTCAGAATTTTTGGCGTTAATTGGACGTTACCTGGCTTATAAACACCGTGTACGTTACCAAATGATGCTGCAATGGTGAAGTTAGGGCTGATCGCGCTTAATTTTTGGTAAGCGTAGTCCACATCTTCCGGCTGAGTGTAAAGCGCGGAGTTATCGAGGTGTGAATTATCGACACCATCTTCTTCCCCACCCGTACAACCTAATTCGATTTCAAGCGTCATTCCCATCTTCGCCATGCGCGCGAGGTACTGAGCACTGATTTCAATATTTTCTTCTAACGACTCTTCAGAAAGGTCAATCATGTGAGAAGAGAACAGTGGCTTACCGGTATTTTTGAAATGCGCTTCGCCTGCATCCAGTAATCCATCAATCCATGGCAGTAATTTCTTCGCACAGTGGTCGGTATGAAGAATAACCGGTACCCCGTACTGCTCAGCCATCAGGTGAACATGTTGTGCGCCAGTGATGGCACCAAGAATAGCCGCTGCTTGTGGCTTATCAGAAGTAAAACCTTTTCCTGCGAGGAAGGCTGCACCACCGTTAGAAAACTGAACAATTACGGGAGCTTTAGCTTTCGCCGCCGCTTCTAATACCGCATTGATTGAATCAGTACCGATGCAGTTCACTGCGGGTAATGCGAATTGATTCTCTTTAGCTACTTGGAAAACTTTTTGTACGTCTTCACCCGTAACGACACCCGGTTTTACGAAATCAAAAATTTTAGACATAAGTGTTGTCCTGTTTCGTTGGTCGTAAGCTGAGATTACCTTTTCAGCGGTAAAAATAGAGGGGGATTAGCCCCCCTCAGAATTTTTTATTGTTTCGCACGCTCTTCTAACATTGCTACAGCTGGAAGCTTTTTACCTTCCACAAACTCGAGGAATGCACCGCCACCCGTGGAGATATAAGAAATTTTATCTTCAATACCGAATAGATCGATTGCCGCAAGGGTATCGCCTCCGCCGGCAACTGAAAACGCATCGCTTTCTGCGATAGCGTTAGCTACGATTTCAGTCCCTTTACGGAAGTTAGGGAACTCAAATACCCCCACTGGACCGTTCCAGAGGATGGTTTTGGCTTCTTTTAAGATTTTAGCCATTTGCGCTGCAGTCTCGTCACCGAAATCCATAATCTCTTCGTTGTCTTGAATCTCGTTAACCTTCTTCACGGTGGCCGGAGCCGTTTCAGAGAATTCGGTCCCGACACGTGAATCAATTGGAACAGGGATCCCATGTTCATCACGGAGTTTTTTCGCTGCTTCGACGAAGTCTGGCTCGTACAGTGACTTACCAACGTTATTCTCGATGGCAACGAAAGTGTTGGCAATGCCGCCGCCCACGATGACGGTATCGGCAATACCGACTAAAGATTGCAGTACATCAAATTTGGTGGACACTTTAGATCCCCCTACCACTGCAACCATAGGACGAGCTGGGTTGCTCATCGCTTTGCCTAACGCTTCAAGTTCTGCTGACAGTAATGGACCCGCACAAGCAACAGGTGCAAATTTTCCTACGCCATGAGTCGAAGCTTGGGCGCGGTGAGCGGTACCGAAAGCATCCATAACAAAGACGTCACAGAGAGCGGCATATTTTTTCGCAAGGGTTTCTTCGTCTTTCTTTTCGCCTTTATTAAAGCGAACGTTTTCTAATACCACTAATTGACCGGCTTCCACATTGACGCCGTCAAGATAGTCTTTGGACAAGCTTACTTCTGTACCAGCAAGTTTGTCTTTGAGGTAGTTCACAACAGGTAACAGAGAGAATTCTTCGTTATATTCGCCTTCTGTTGGACGGCCTAAGTGCGAGGTCACCATTACTTTCGCGCCTTGCTTCAGGGCTTGTTCAATGGTCGGTAGTGATGCACGGATACGCGCATCTGACGTCACTTTCCCATCCTTGACCGGCACATTAAGATCAGCACGAATCAGAACACGTTTTCCAGCAAGATCCAGATCGGTCATTTTGATTACAGACATGGTGAATCCTCTTATTGACTCTTTAAGTTTATCCCGCCGCTTATGCGACAGGTTTGAAAGTGTTGTCAGACATCGCTAAACAGGTATCGATCATTCGGTTTGCGAAGCCCCATTCGTTATCACACCATACTAACGTTTTTACCAAGTGCCCTCCACTGACTCGCGTTTGCGAACCGTCGACAATGGCACTGTGTGGATCATGATTAAAGTCCGCTGACACCAGTGGCAGCTCGGTATAGTCGACTATACCATGAAAGCAGCCATTGGCAGCTTCCTGCAATAGATGATTGACTTGCTGTGCTGTCACTTTTTGTTCCAGCGTTACGCTAAGATCGATAGCGGTGACATTGATGGTCGGCACCCGTACCGCAATGGCTTCAAATCGATCGAGAAACTTAGGGAAAATTCGCGTGATACCTGCAGAGAGCCGTGTATCGACAGGAATAATCGACTGACTGGCCGCACGAGTTCTACGCAGGTCAGGATGGTAAGCATCAAGGACTTGCTGGTCGTGCATTGCAGAATGAATGGTGGTGACGGTACCGGATTCAATCCCGAAAGCATCGTCCAATAATTTGATTACAGGGATAATACAGTTGGTGGTACAGGAAGCATTGGAGACAAAACGATGTTCAGGTAACAGTGTGTCATGATTTACACCGTAGACAATGGTGGCATCTAAGTCGGCTTCACCTGGGTGAGCAAAGAGGACTTTACGTGCACCCGCGCGATGGTGCGCTTCACCATGGGCTCGACTTCCATAAACCCCGGTACAGTCTAATACAACATCAATATCGAGGTCGCCCCACGGCAATTCAGAGATTGCTGAGTGGTGGAGTAAGGTAATTGCGTCTCTACCAATAAAAAGCTGCTCGCCTTCAAGCCTAACTTCCCACGCAAATTGCCCATGAGTCGTGTCATATTTTAAAAGATGCGCCATACCACGGCTTTCGGCGACTTCATTTATCGCCACAACGGTAACGTCCAGGTGACGGCCCGTCTCATATAACGCTCGTACGACAGCCCGACCAATTCTACCAAAACCGTTAATCGCAATTCTAAGGCTCATTGCTTATCTATTACCTTGATGAACGTAGGGACTGCTCGCCCTAAAACAAAGATTATCTTTGAGGCTACAACGATTTGATAAATTTTGATACCCAATTTTCAGTCGACAGATTATGTCGTCTTGAGAATAAATCAACTCCCTACTAAGCGGAATGACAGAGATCAACAGTCGTTTCCAAAATACGATCAAGATCACATATTAGGGTGTTGATCAGTGGCATAGCGATGCTTGACCAGTAGTCAGTTAGCCGCCGCTTCGCCGCCAGCTACTTACTTTTGAGCAAAAAAAAGCATGGCGGATGCCATGCTTTTAACTTATCAATGCTGTGATTACAGAATAGCTTTCGCTTTTGCTACCACGTTGTCTACGGTAAAGCCGAACTCTTCAAACAGTTGTTCTGCAGGTGCAGATTCACCGAAGGTAGTCATTCCTACGATTGCACCGTTTAAACCAACGTATTTGTACCAGTAATCAGCAATACCCGCTTCAACCGCGACACGTGCGGTCACGGCTGCAGGCAGGACAGATTCACGGTAAGCGGCATCTTGCTTATCGAAGTGGTCGGTAGAAGGCATTGAAACAACACGTACTTTACGCCCTTCTGCAGTCAATTTATCTGCCGCATCAACCGCTAGCTGAACTTCAGAACCGGTAGCGATAAAGATCAGCTCTGGTTGACCTTCGCTATCCTTCAGAACGTAACCACCTTTGCTGATTGCTGCCAGTTGCTCAGCGGTACGCGTTTGTTGCGCGAGGTTTTGACGAGAAAGAATCAGGGCAGAAGGACCATCTTGACGCTCGATTGCTTCTTTCCAGGCTACCGCGGTTTCAACTTGGTCTGCTGGACGCCATACGCTCATATTTGGCGTTGTACGTAAGCTTGCAACCTGCTCAACAGGTTGGTGCGTAGGACCATCTTCACCTAAACCGATAGAGTCATGGGTATAAACCAGAATTTGGCGCAGTTTCATCAGCGCAGCCATCCGCGCAGCATTACGTGCATACTCCACAAACATCAGGAAGGTTGCAGTATAAGGAATGAAACCTGAGTGCAACGAGATGCCGTTTGCAATCGCGGTCATACCAAATTCACGCACACCATAGTGGATGTAGTTACCTGCAGCGTCGTCTTTGATCGACTTGGAACCAGACCACATGGTTAGGTTACTTGGTGCTAAGTCGGCAGAACCACCCAGATACTCAGGTAACAACTTGCCGTATGCTTCAATTGCATTTTGTGACGCTTTACGGCTAGCAATTTTTTGTGGGTTGGCCTGTAGGTCTTCGATGAATTTTTGTGATTCCGCAGCCCAGTTTGCTGGAAGTTCGTTCGCCGTACGACGTTTGAACTCTGCCGCTAATTCAGGGAAAGCTTTTGCATAGGCATCGAATTTCTCATTCCACACCTGCTCTTTCTTCGCACCAGCTTCTTTTGCATCCCATGCAGCATAGACGTCTGCAGGGATTTCGAATGGCGCTGAATCCCACTCTAACTCTTTACGAGTCAGTGCGATTTCGTCGTCACCTAACGGTGCGCCGTGTGAATCGTGGGTACCTGCTTTGTTTGGTGAACCAAATCCGATAACGGTTTTACACATAATTAGCGTAGGACGTTCGGAAGCACGGGCTTCTTCCACCGCACGACGGATAGATTCGTTGTTGTGGCCATCAACACCACGGATAACATGCCAGCCGTAAGCTTCAAAGCGTAAGCCTGTGTCATCACTAAACCAGCCATCAGTATGACCATCGATAGAGATACCGTTGTCATCATAGAAAGCGATTAATTTACCCAGTTGCAGAGTTCCCGCTAAAGAACAAGCTTCGTGCGAAATCCCTTCCATCATACAACCGTCACCCATAAAGGCGTAGGTGTAGTGATTAACAATGTCGTGGCCTGGACGGTTAAACTGCGCAGCCAGTGTACGTTCGGCAATCGCAAAACCAACGGCATTCGCAATGCCTTGACCTAATGGGCCTGTCGTTGTCTCGACACCTACGGTATAGCCGTATTCTGGGTGTCCTGGGGTTTTGGAGTGCAGTTGACGGAAGTTTTTCAATTCTTCGATCGGTAAATCGTAACCGCTGAGGTGCAGCAAGCTATAGATCAGCATTGAGCCGTGACCGTTAGAAAGGATGAAACGGTCACGGTCTGCCCAGGATGGGTTGCTAGGGTTATGATTTAAGAATTCACGCCATAATACTTCAGCGATATCTGCCATGCCCATCGGTGCACCAGGGTGGCCTGATTTCGCACGTTGGACCGCATCCATACTGAGTGCACGAATCGCATTAGCAAGTTTTTTTTCAGAAGGCATCTTTCACTCCAGATCGGATGATTTAGTTATGTTGATTTTTAAACACTTTCAACACAAATTGGAAACTTAGTCGTTTCAATGTACATGATGTGCCGAACGAAAGTACATTCGATCCGCACAATTTAACGCTTGAAGATTGAATCTACTAATGAACCGAGGTCATTTTGCGCGTTACCACTGGCCTCAGGATGGACTTCACCTTGCGGGGAGATTTTATCAACCAGCTGCGGCAGAACTTCAGATAACGTGCCTGAGGCGCCTTGCACATCAGTACCAAGCTTATCTGCCAGTGATTGTAAATCTTGCTGGCTAAAAGCAGATTGAATGTCGCTATGGCTAACAGATTGGTTGCTGCCATTACTCAGCCATGAAGAGAGGATTTCCCCTAAGCCACCTTGCTGGAATTTTTGGATCAACACTTCTACACCGCCCTGCTCTTGTACCCAAGACCAGACGGCTTGAAGTTGACTCAGAGAGTTTTGTTGCCCTTCTCCACCTGTTAGTGATCCGACAATGCTATCGAGTAATCCCATCTTTCACTCCTCGTAATTTAACTATTTAGAATAATGATTAGCGCTGAGCCTGCTTATTGGCCGCCTGCACATGTAGCATATCTAAAGCAACGGTTGCCGCCGCGAGCGCAGTAATATCTGCATGATCATAGCCTGGAGCCACTTCGACCAAGTCCATTCCAACGATGTTTAACCCTTGTAAGCCACGGAGTAATTTCGTCGCTTTATCGCTGGTCAAACCGCCTACTACTGGCGTACCAGTACCGGGCGCATGAGCGGGGTCAAGACAATCGATATCGAAGGTCAGATAGACCGGTAAGTCGCCTACGGTTTGCCGAATTTTAGCGAGAATATCCTCTACGGCAGTATCGTTAACCCATGCTGCATCCAGAACATTAAAACCCAATGACGGGTCGAATTCAGTCCGAATACCGATTTGTACTGAATGCTCGGGATCGATTAGCCCTTCTTGCGGCGCGGTGTAAAACATTGTGCCATGGTCGAAAGTTGGACCATTTGAATAGGTATCGGTATGGGCATCGAAATGTACCAAGGCCATTTTACCGAAATGTTTCGCGTGAGCGCGCAGTAATGGTAAGGAAATATAATGGTCGCCACCGAAGGTCAGCATACGCTTGCCATTCGCGAGCAGTTTCTCCGCATGGGCCTGTAATTTAGCCGACATATCCGCGGAATCGCCAAAGGCATAGACCAGATCCCCACCATCGACCACGTTAAGTTCTTGTCGTAAATCAAATTTCCAAGGCCATCGGCACCCTTCCCACGCTAAATGCGTGGAGACCTGACGAATCGCATTCGGGCCTAAACGGCTACCAGGTCGGCCAGAGGTGGCCGCATCAAAGGGAACACCGGTGATAACCCATTCCGCATCACTTTCGTAAGGCTGGAAATTGAGGGGGAAACGCAGAAAACCAAAGGCGTTAGACACCAATGAATTGTCGTACTCGTTACCTAAGGTATTGTACATATTATAATTTTCCTTTACGAAGGCGCCGAATAGACAGCGCCTAGATAATAAGTTTATTCATCTTCCAGGTAAGTGTAGCCGTACAAACCGCTCTCGAACTCAGACAAGAATTGGTCTCTAAGCTCTTCGGCAATATCACTGGCTTTGACTTGTTGGTAGAACAGGCTCAGTAATTCTTGTGGATTTAACTGAACATACTCCAGCATATCTGCGACGGTATCCCCTTCATCGGATAATTCAACATCCACTTCACCGTTTCCATTAACGTAGACGTTAACGGCCTCGGTATCTCCGAATAAGTTGTGCATGTTCCCTAAAATTTCTTGGTAAGCACCAACCATAAAGAAACCAAGCATTGGCGGATTGTCCGGATCATATTCAGGCATCGGCATCGTGGTTGCGATACCGTCGCCATCTATATAGTGATCGATGGTCCCATCTGAATCACAAGTGATATCCAATAATACCGCCCGACGTTCAGGTTGCTTATTCAGCCCTTCTAGTGGTAAGACAGGGAAGAGCTGGTCGATACCCCAGGCATCAGGCATCGATTGGAACAGCGAGAAATTGACATATATCTTATCTGCCATCCGCTCTTGTAACTCATCAATCACCGGGCGGTGGGCACGGTTACTTGGGTCCAAGTGTTGCTGAGTATAATGACAGATATTTAAATATAACTGTTCTGCCCAAGCGCGCTGCGTCAGTGTATACATCCCTGAAGAATAGCCTGTGTGGATATCTGATAAATCAACTTGGCTATCGTGAAGCCATTCACGCAATGAACGATGCCCCTGCGTTTCATGCATCTCCTGCCAGGTTTTCCACATACTCAATAGCGGACGTGGCGAGTCATCCTCTGGCGGATGAGGTGGTGTAAAGCTATTACGCTCGACACCTATAATATTAGAAACCAAGACAGTATGATGTGCCGTTACCGCACGGCCCGATTCAGTAATCACCGTTGGGTGCTCTAAACCGTGCTCATCACAGGCTTCGCCGATGGCGTAAATGACATTATTGGCGTATTCATTTAGGCCGTAATTCACTGAGCAGTCAGATTGAGAGCGAGTTCCCTCATAATCGACACCCAATCCGCCGCCGACATCAAAACATTTGATCTGTACCCCTAATCGAGCCAGTTCAACGTAGAAACGCGCGGATTCACGTACACCGGTGTAAATATCGCGGATATTCGCCATCTGGGAACCCAGATGGAAATGCAGCAGCTGTAAGCTCTCAATCCGCCCAGCTTGGCGCATAATGTCCACCAGCTCCAATACTTGCGAGGCGGACAAACCAAATTTCGATTTTTCCCCCCCACTCGATTGCCATTTACCGGAACCTTGCGAGGCAAGACGAGCGCGGATCCCTAAACGCGGTACTACATTCAGTCGTTCAGCTTCTTCAAGCACCAAGCGTATTTCGGTCATTTTTTCGATGACAAGATAGACTTTATGGCCGAGTTTCTCACCGATGAGGGCTAGACGAATATATTCGCGATCTTTATATCCATTACAGACAATCACCGAACGCGTTTGTCCCGCATGGGCTAAAACTGCCATTAATTCTGCTTTAGAACCGGCTTCTAAACCTAAAGGCTCCCCTGAGTGAATTAATGACTCAATAACGCGTTTATGTTGGTTAACTTTGATCGGGTAAACCAGAAAATAGTCGCCACGATAACCGAATGATTCACGCGCGCGTTTGAACGCTGCATTAATTGATCGTAAACGGTGCTGTAGAATTTGTGGAAAACAAAAGAGCGCCGGAAGACGCTGGCCTTGCGCTTCACGTTCTTTGACCAATTTTGCTAAGTCAACGCGCGCGGAAGGAATGTCAGGATTGGGGCACACACTGATATGACCTAATTCATTGACGTCATAATAATTATTTCCCCACCATGCAATATTGTAGGTACGTAACATACGGCTCGCTTCTTGATCGTTAACGGCAACTTCTTGCATTGAACGTAACTCACCATGCTCGCCTGCGGATGAACCTCGAATATTCTTAATGACGTCGGTCATCTCATGCCTCTATCTCAGATAAAAAACAGTTAAGTATTTACCCTAGCGCAACCCGCTAAGCACTGCAAATACTCGTCATAGGTCTAACCTTTCCGTCTTGTTGAGAACGGAAAATTGGGGTAGTACAGGGAAAATTAACACTCGTGATGACGATTTTACTGCCGATAACTGTCGTGAGGGTCAATAAACGAAACAAAGACTTTCCTAGACGACACTCGCAGCCTAGCGCTTAACAACATGCTTTCTAACTAACTGTTATCATTGATGTTAACTTATCTTATTTCCGTTGCGACGCTTATCAATTTTAGATGGCAAAGCGGTTCGCGATTTATACCCCTAAGGGGGTAAAAATGCAAAATGTTTGTCTGCGGTCTAGGATGAGAAGGATGTCTATGTAGCTATCGATGCGCTAATTCAGAAAAATCACTGGAATTAATCAGCCATCCTAACCTAGAATAGACGTCCAGATGGAAAACCATCCGATAGCGTTTTCCTCCAAATTTACTATTCAAGGTCGACGTTTTTTAAAGATTAGACGTCGAGATTGAGGCAGCACCAATTATGCGCACACGCGAAATAAATCCCTTAAGCAAGGTAACTATATAATGGCTAAACATCTTTTCACCTCAGAATCCGTTTCAGAAGGGCATCCCGATAAAATCGCCGATCAAATCTCTGATGCAGTATTAGATGCGATCCTCGAACAAGATCCGAAAGCACGTGTAGCCTGTGAGACTTATGTAAAAACCGGTATGGTTTTAGTTGGCGGTGAAATCACGACCTCAGCTTGGGTCGATATCGAAGAAATTGCGCGTCAAACGGTTCGTGACATTGGTTATGTCCATTCTGATATGGGTTTCGATGCGAACTCTTGTGCGGTACTGAATGCGATTGGTAAACAATCCCCTGATATCAATCAAGGTGTTGACCGTAAAGATCCTCTCGACCAAGGGGCTGGCGACCAAGGGTTAATGTTTGGTTATGCGACCAATGAAACCGACGTATTGATGCCAGCACCGGTAACTTATGCGCACCGCTTAGTTCAACGTCAATCAGAAGTCCGTAAAGATGGGACTTTACCTTGGTTACGTCCAGATGCGAAAAGCCAAGTTACCTTCCAATATGATGGCGACAAAATTGTCGGTATCGACGCCGTTGTACTGTCGACTCAGCACGCGGAACAGATTGGTCAAAAAGAGCTGCAAGAAGCAGTAATGGAAACCATTATTAAACCAGTACTGCCGACCGAATGGCTCACCGCGAATACCAAATATTTTATTAACCCAACAGGGCGCTTTGTGATTGGCGGGCCAATGGGTGACTGTGGTCTGACGGGACGTAAAATTATCGTTGATACCTACGGCGGGATGGCGCGTCATGGTGGCGGTGCGTTCTCAGGTAAAGATCCCTCGAAAGTTGACCGTTCAGCAGCGTACGCAGCACGCTACGTTGCCAAAAATATTGTTGCTGCAGGCTTAGCCGACCGTTGTGAGATTCAAGTTTCTTATGCGATTGGTGTTGCAGAACCGACTTCAATCATGGTTGAAACCTTTGGTACTGAAAAACTGCCAACCGAGCAGTTAACCCTGTTAGTGCGAGAGTTCTTCGACCTTCGCCCTTATGGTTTGATCCAGATGTTGGACCTCCTTCATCCTATCTACCGTGAAACGGCTGCTTATGGTCACTTTGGCCGTGAGCATTTCCCTTGGGAAAAAACAGATAAAGCTGAAGCCCTACGTGATGCGGCAAATCTGAAATAATGTTTACTTTAGGGCGGGGTTATCCCGCCCTTTTTTCATCCCCACCCATTGTTAGCTTCCCCCTCTCTCTCATAAGTGATAACGATTACATCGGTTTTTTCCGTATCGTGATCTGGTCTATTTCATCAATTGGTAAAAAAAATATGATTTATTGGTAGGTTGAGGCTATAAATATCCGATATTTGTGTATAGTTCTGTCAATAATCGCTGAGCAGACCATTTTATAAACGATTAGATTACCTTTACTCAGCCCAAAATGTAATCGATTACATCGCTGTGATCTGGCTCACTGATAGTTGACATATAATTACGTAGAATCGTAAAGATAAGAAATCTAACATCGGAGGCATTCATGCCTGTAAATAACTCAAAACGTAGAACGTCTAATAAAATGATGACGTTTTTCGTCTGCTTTCTCGCTGCACTCGCAGGTTTATTATTTGGTTTAGACATCGGGGTTATTGCAGGGGC
>Ga0157363_1001877_pt1 | contig 18000 bp, 12 predicted proteins | sample AttsexASBM1_FD_111477 | JGI IMG/M metagenome (GOLD analysis project Ga0157363, IMG submission 111477) | Fungus gardens microbial communities from leaf cutter ant in Ribeirão Preto, State of São Paulo, Brazil - Atta sexdens ASBM1 | ecosystem: Host-associated > Fungi > Mycelium > Unclassified ... | reverse complement strand
TTTTTCATACACTTTTACTGAATATTTATAAAAATTTAGATATACATATATAGATCTAAAAATAATTTTATTGGACAATCAAAACAATTATATAAGAAACTCATGATAATCAATACTGCAAAAATGGTTCAGCAACCAGCAACCACAATTTCCAACCATTCTTTCTATGTATCAAAAGTAATAGAGAATATATACATTCATCTATATACATTCTGTTAATTAAATATGAACAGGAAATTCTGGAATAAAGTTTGTGCTCCTCTAAAAATGCAATAAAACTTGATCAATTGTTGATTTAATCATATAGTTTCTATTGTTTCCTATAACAGCAATTTTTTCTATAATTTTCGTTCTATCGTGACAATTTTTTAAATTTCATATTGCTCGTAGAGTGATTGTACAATATTGTAAATTAAGATTTCGTTATGTATTTGCATTTAATAATAAACATGACTGTTCTAGGTGTTTGATCGCGAAGGCGACGATGGAAAATTTGTATCCGTCACCGTTAAGGCGACGGATCAGGGTGAGCCCTCGTTGGAAGGTGTTTGCTCATTTACCGTCGAAATAACGGACGTGAACGACAACCCACCGTTGTTTGACCGACAGGTGGGTACACTTTACCTCAAACCAAGCATTTAGGAAGCCATACGGGTTAGAAACGCTGCAGCAGATGTCCGGAAATAAGACTGAGCGTGACAAAGTCACCATCAGTACGTTATGCATCGATGCATATAACTCAAGATTATTCGTGAAGTAACTTTGGACTAGTTTTATCGCGTTTACTCAATCAAAGTACATACATTCTGCCCTACATCAATTTAATATACGTACAGAGAATTTGTATAGTGAACGGAGAACAAGTCCATAATTTGTTAAGTTCACAACACGAAGCAATATCTAAAGTGGATCTCGTAAATTATGAACTCAGCTCATTTCTATTTTAAACACGCTTGTTATGTGAATATTTGAGAAGAAATTTGAGTTATATTTTCTTAATCAATAAAATCCCGCTATATTAAGTAAAAAGAAATGTTTCATGAGAGACGACTATTGTTTAATTTTCCGGAGCTAATGCAAAAATTTATATAACACAACAATTACTGATGGATCTATAAGATTCACTTAATTTACATTAATTGAAAGGTATTATTAATTTCACGAAAATTAATAAAATAGTCATAATTTGTATAAAAAAAATAAATATATTTAAATAGGGTAATCCTAATTTGCAGATATAGCATAAAGAAAATTGAAATTGTTTAATATTTTGACAAAGAAATTTATAATTGAATACTAACTATACTTTAATAAGAATAATTTTGTAAATGTATAATAAGTTTGTAAATGTAATCTAAAGAAAATTGAATTGTTTGACATTTTTGACAAAGAGTATTTGTAATTAAGTGGGTTCATGTCCAAGTGGGAGATGTCCGCTCCAAAGGATTAATTTTAAAACTGAATATTTTATAATTTTCGCTCTTAAATAACTATATCATATATTTGTATTTTATAAAGATGTAACTAAATATCTCTAAAAATATCGAATTGACGTATGAAATATATTTTGTCCTTTCGCAGAGGTATGTGGAAAACGTGAAGCAGGACGCGAGCATTGGAACAAACATATTAAGAGTGTCGGCATCCGACGAGGATGCTGACAACAACGGTGCAATCGTGTACTCGCTGAGCTCACCCAACAACGAGCAGAATCTGGAATACTTTGAAATCCAACCAGAGTCTGGTTGGATCGTATTAAAGAAACCCCTAGACGTGAGTATCCTCATTAAATCGCTGATCTACATATCGTCTCTCTTTAGCAGTATGGACAGCATCGTTTTCCTGGAACACACCCACTTTTTCGTGGGCGAGGCTTGCAATTTTTCTTTGCGGCTTACCAGCTTCTTTTGCTCTCAGATACACTGGATACCACGGGAAACGAAAGTCTCAGCAATATAAGCCATCTCGCGATGTTGACAACGCGCGCAATAATGTTTGATGCTTTAACTAAATATATTTAATATTATTCGCGACATTTTCGAGAATGATATCCTGCGGATTCTACTCGTCCCGAACAAGTGTCGCGTGTCCCAGGAATATGTAGGCTATATACGTAGTATATTATATCTATTTATATATACATATATACGTATATATATATATGATCTCGTATAAATATAAAACTTGAGTGTACACCTTCTGCCGATATATTGTACGTTTACGTTGACTTACGTTATATTTAACACGAATCCGTTTTGTTGCTGAGCGGATAAACTTGTATACTAATATACGTTTGGTCGGCAATTATTTCTCTCATCACTAATATGCAACGAAATGAGTTTCCTTTTTACGGCACATGTATAGAACTTTTTAATTCCCATTGATATGCACAATGTGTTCACTATGGTAAATACTTAGCTATGCCTGATTTCCTCAAACGCTTCATGTACCTGAATCGATCGACCGTTCGGGCTATTTTTGCAACAAAACACTCTCTCTCTGTCTCTCTCATTCTCTCTATTGAGAACATACTCGCGGCGCGAGTACCTTTTTAAATGATTCCAAACGAAGCCTCTTGTCCAGTTTTTTCATTCACTTTTCATCGAAAATCGGTCGTCGAGTTACGTATGAGCGGTCGAAAAAAAAAAAGAAAAAAAAATAACGCGCGCGTACATACTTTTTCTTTTCCGTCCTTCTTTTTCTCTTCACTTCATTTCTTTTGTTCGCCATTCGTTTTGCCCGCGTTTTCCGGTTTTATGCCGCGACGCCAATCATGATTTTCGATCAATTTGGCGAGTTGTAAAATGCCGACCCGTGTGATTTAGAACAAAAAAAAAAAAAAGACGCGTGCGGATCGACGTGCGTGTGCACGGTCGACCGAACGCGAGCGTGTGCACTTTTCATACTTTTCCCAAAAGTAGCCAAGAAAAGGATATGTGTGATTTTTGTACGTGTTACGCGTTGTGGAGAAACGGGAAAAAAATGGAAACGAAAGATGCAAAACAATGATAAGAGACATGACAAAAGAGATGGAAACGTTCGGAGGAAACTAATGATCTTTTAATTAATCAACTAACATTATTAATTGTGAATGTTTTTCAAAAGGGAAGTGATGTTTTTTGAACTTCCAGGAGCAGGTGGGAACAACATTTTTTGAGCCCCACGTACGGTGTACTTCAACCTCTACGCATTTTGTGGTGCATCAGACATAAACAATTTTTGACAATGCTTGCATATTTTATATGAATGTGTTTTTGATTCCTTTACAGGAACGGATCTCGCTCTCGCTCCTACATCCATCCTCGCCTTCTCTCTCTCTCTCTCTCTCTCTCTCTCTCTCTCTCTTTCTATTATCTTTATCTCTATCTTTATCTATATCTTATGTCTATCTCTAATTTCTGAATCATTATCTTTTTTCCTTTTTGTACAAAAAATATTTTTCAGTATGTTGCATTTTGTTGTAATGTCGATGATCGAATTATTTTTCCTGAATATTTTGCCTGCTATCATTACTTTTATAAGTTTGATAAGTTTTTCTTTCTATCTATCTATTTTAATTGATTTGTATGTTAGACGAAGCCTGCGTTCCTTGTTTAATTACTATTTCTTTTAATTCATAACATAATAATAGTTTATTTCATCTTTCTTTTTACGTTTCACTCTTCCTATTTCTTTTCTCTCTTTCTCTAATATACTTTCTTTCTCTGACGTTTCCTGATTTTTATCCCACTCTCCCGGTGTACCACGACGTGACTGACAAAGAAAAGGAAAAGAACATGAAAAGTATTTTTGATTGAGAGCGTTTACCAATGTATAGATATGTGTACATATGTATAGATCATAAGAGAACTGTCCGTGGTGTGACATTTTTTCTTCTGTGATTGGGGCGGCATACCACTGTCGTGAAAACGGGAAGAATGAAAGTGAACGGAACTAATCACGGAATGAAAGGAAAGCCGAAAACGTGCGGATTAACTATCACGACGATCAGAAATAACGTCCATCGGTTTTTGAGTGTCGTTAACGAGAACGAATCAGACGAGGGGTCGTCATAATTTTTTTTTCTCCCCGTCTTAACTCTCTCTCTCTCCCCCAAAAACCTTCCAACCTCTGTCACCAATCTCTCTATATATCCCGCCCTTTCTTTTCCCTTCCTCGTCAATCCCGATGCCTCTTTATCGCATTCTCGCTTGCATGAAAATGCCTGCATTGGTTGATTTCGTAAAGAAACTAATTTGAACTTCTTATTGTTTATGTTTGTGTTCATTGCACCATTTACTTTCTTCGGATTTGATGATGACAAAAAAAAAAGGGCTGTTTTCCAGTAAGTAGGATCTATATTCTTGTGTTTCACACCTTGCATCGAGATACATCATGATGTGACCATTGTTATACCAGCGTAAAAGAAAAGTATAATATTCGTTGCTAATACTAGAGCGCCTTTCCGTTCGATTATTCAACATTCTATCGTTTCGATGATTTTTCGCCTCTGTTATTATCGTTGTCACTCGGAGACGTCACTCTCTTTTTCTCTCTTTCTCTCTCTATTTCTATCTGTCTATTCTGCTCTATTCTTTTTCTCTTCTTGTTGCTCAATTTCTACTAAATATCTTTATATCTAATCATTTCTTTTCGAGCATTTTTCGAAACTCTTTATATCACGCGCGATGTATTTTTTATGTATATACACACGTGCTACCGCGCTGTCTACTTTCGCTCTTTCGTCCTGGTCTCGTATGTATTCATAGGTGAAGGATGCCTTTATTATGCTGATCTGCGCCACCAGTGATCTGTTAATTTGTCCGCGGTGAATATCCAATGGACATTTCACAAACTTTAATATAAATAGTTATCCTTATATATAAGATATCCTTCTCTATATTAAATTTTCTTTATATATTGAATTTAGAAAAATTCATCTTCCCCTAAATTATTTAAAAATTATATTGTTTTATGTTAAAAATTAACATTTTGATGCAGTTTTAATGTAAAAATTCTCGAATACGTTGATTTTTAATCAAAATAAATTTATTATTACACAAGTTTAGAGTTATAATTAAATTAATTTATAATACTGTAATTTTTTTAAAATTTAATTGTGCACTAAATACGATCTGCTTCGCTAAAAATCACATAAGGATGTGTTTTTATTTATTACTTTATGTAAATAGCATCATTTGTGATAGTACATAGTGATTTCACATAAACACTTTTTAAAATACTAATCAGCGTATTTATTAATGAAATTATGATTAAAATGTAAATATTTTATTTGTAATATATTTAAACTGTCCGTTGGATATTGACTATTATGCAGGGATCTAGTTCCATTTTACTGGAACAGCTTCAATAATTACTTTTAATGTTCCAGGAAGAGTGCTGATAGATTTTCGTTACTAAAAATCTTATGAGATAGCAAGATTATAGATAAATGTTCGCAAACAAATATTCACTTGGAGACGAAGGATGCCGATTATATGATCGGTTTCCAAATAATTGTTATGCGACGCTTTTATTAACATAAATCGCGATGTCGATGTTTACTATCTTAAGATCAGCGGGTGAATAGAGAGAATGTTGAAGAGAATTTTACATTAAAGATTAAGCATTGAAAATTAAATTTTCACTCAGCTGTTCAATTCAATTTAATTCTATTAATTTTTCTGGATTATATTTTCGTTTATTAAATTTTTTACGATATGCAAGTTTTTAATATAACTTATAATATTTGTAACTTTAATATTTATCTTCTATTACTATTCACCCGCTATTGTACTTTATACTAGATAGTTTAGAAATATCTGCTACTTTTTAAATATAGATTCTGTGATGCTTGTAGATACTCTACAAAGAATTTGTATTATTTAAAAACAAAGTGGACATTCATAAATTCGGTATATAGTTCGGTATATAGGTGCGAAAAATCTGTTGTTCCTCAAGGAAAATTTTACTAACATTTTAGAATATAGAATTTTAGAATCTAGCTTTACATAATTATCAAATATAAGGCATTTGATAACAATAGGATAAAATATTAACTTAACTTAAGATAAAATATATTTAATCGAAGAATCTATAGATAGAAGGAAGCAATTCTAAAACATTTAGTATACCTTCCGCTTTCGTGTTATCTCGGATAAGCACAGTATTTCTCCGATGCAATCAACTAGTCAGCTAGTATTCAATGATTTTTAAAAATGCATTTTTTCATTAAAAAAATTTTTTATATAATTTAATATTTGCGATATATTATGTTGTGCAATTATCAAATATCTTTGTTGACATAAAATCAAATTAAATCAAATAACATCACATTGATAAAAGTGTGTTTGCATTAATCAATTAATATCAGTACAGCAATGAGCTCAAATATGCAAGCGTGTACATTTAACAGGTAGGTATTATCTATACCAACTACATCGTCTACATTTGTCTACGATCTTCGTAATCTACTTTTAATTAAATTTGATTTAATTAAATTGATTTTATTTAATTAAAATTAATTACTCTAAATGTCTATATCGATGTTTGTCATTGCTTTGTTAATCAACAAAAGTCGGCGATGTAATATTTTTATCGTTATTATCATTATAATCATCACCATCATCATCATCATCATCATCATCATCATCATCATCATCATGATTTTCATCATCACCGTCATCACATCACTGTATATTTATAATTACTTACGAAAAAACTATCTCACAGCATGTTTGAGTTCATTGCAGTAAACCTTGTTCTTATATAAGCGATGCGTTTGTATTAAATTGGGCAAAAATTATTAGGAAAATTAATGGATTTGTACGTTAGGAAGGTAATAAATCTATCACCGAGGTAATACGCAGCGGAGTCACCCATGTCCACCAGGATACCTACGAGACTGCACGGTCCTTTATCTCTCTGTTTTTCTTTCTATCTATCTTTTCTATCTGTTCGTCTTTCTCTCTCTTCTTCTTCTGTTTCAATTTCATTCGCGAAAAAAGAAGAAAGACCGTCGAAGGTACTTTCTCATATGGACGCGCTCGACGCCGAGTGACGCCTTTAGCTCTTTCGTAAACTCCAACGGAAAAGAAACGAATAAAAAAAAAAAAAAGAAAGAAAAGAAAAGTAAAAAGAGTGACGAAACGGAAAACAAAATCGCAAAAACAAAAAAAAAACCGCCAACTATAAAATCCCGAAAGAAAATGTCCTATAAGTTGACGGCCCAATGTTTTGCCACTAGCGTGACAGCTATCGCCTGCGAGTACGGGCCTCCGACAGAGGGATGCCAGTCTTGTCCGCAGACGTGGACGTTGAGTTAGACGTCGTAGACAGAAACAATAAACCACCTGTGTGGGATGCGAATGTATACGGCCCCATTCACATCAAAGAAAATGTCACAGTGGGTACTGTAGTGACGTCGGTGAAAGCCAGGTTTGTATGCCACGACATGACCGAGACAAGACACGTGACATGCCGTGCCGTGCCATGCAGTGCTATCCCTCCTATCTCTCTTTTTCTCTCTCACTCTCTTTCTCTTTGATCTGTTGACCATCCCTAACTTATTTTATCTCTTTCTCTTTTTGTTTCTTCCCCATTCAATTACTTACGTATTGTATTTTGTCTTTCTGTCCCATTGATTTCCTTTATGGATTTACTCTCTGATACACTCTGGATTACTCTCTGGATTCTCTTTTTACCTCTGTTCTATTCTCTTTCCGACCCTATCACAACATTCAATCTCTATTTTGTTCATTTTCTTTTTACCTATTTCTCTTTTTAAACACACTCTTTTTACAGAACATACAATCTTTGTTCCTATTTTTAGTTGCGGAAGCACTTATGGTTAAGCGCGGCGCGGTAGATCGCTGATTGGCGGACACTCCTTCTCCTATTACTACAACAACTACTATTACTATACTGCTATCACTATCTTTTCCCAATATGTACTATAGCGAGCCGCGGTGATCGCTCTTCGACGATATTTGAAGGCAGCGAGGATTCAATCGGGAAATCACTCGAAAATAATCGAGTCTTTTAATTTCTAAGTGGAGTAAGTTTTAACTATCATATATAAACGATAATTTATAATATAAACTTTACAATTGATTATCCTGATTACATCACGTTACAATTTTCGAATGGCTGAATAGCCATTCCTTAGCATTTTTATTTTTTTGTAAAATGGGAAATTTATGAAATATTTATATATATATTCTGATTTATATATTATAGTTTTTCTCAATTTATTAACAGTAACATGGATACTATCGTAGAGAAATCTTTATCTTCAAATTGATCTTGAAGTACCACATAATCAGATCTTCTTGTTTTTTGTTGAAAATTTATAACAGATAATTACAGGACTGTTACAAATTGCATCAAACGATACCGATCTGTGTAGAGATCTCTTTTACTATTGTATTAATAGATTTATTTCATAATTCTAAACTTACTTTACTTGAAAATTGAACAGGCTCTCGACAAACAAATCACTCGACAAGGAGTGACAAGAACCATGCTCCTTCAAAGACTCCGAAGACGCAGCGACCATCACGCGGATCATAGCGAATATACGCAATAACAACCACAATTGTGCAAATGCGGAAAGGCGGAGCGGTGATCCACAGACGTTTCTAGCGTGCTCATATAGTTTAAGCAAGGATGTAGCGAGAGAACCTGCTGTACCTTTGCGATATTCTCGCGCAGAAATACAGGTTGCGGATCGTCGATCGTCCATCACGCCGCTCGTCACCCGGAGCTCGTACTGTTCGAGAACCACGTATCGCAATCGCGATTGCGAGCGCTTTTGCTATAACCTCACCGAACGTGCAAATTTGGCACGAGGGTGCGTGCATAATGCGAGCTCGCGCTCGCGCCAAAACCTTCCAGGCGTTGGCGGATAACCGAAGCAGGGCGTCCGCGAGTGACTGCCTAGCGGACTCAAGGGAGAGAGAAGCTTCTTCCCCTCCTCTCTCGAAAAGAACAACGGGGAGCAACATGTACCATGCACTCTCCCCCTGCCACGGGCCTTGGCGCCTTGACACTAACGCCGTTGTTTTTTGTTCCCGTTTGTTATACACGCGGTCTGGCCGTAGCGCGAGACGTACAAGCTGGAGGCGATGGCCAAAGACAGGGGCTACCCACCCTTGTCGCGAACGGTGGAGGTTCAGATTGACGTTGTGGACCGTGCGAATAATCCGCCCGTATGGGACCACGTAGTGTATGGCCCGATCTACATTAAAGAGAACATGGCCGTCGGGGCTAAAGTTGTGTCTATTAAAGCCAGGTCTGTCACACTGTCAATGCTCCGTGCGGCTCTCTGCACGAACCCGCCCTGCACGCAATCTCGTGGCAGTATTGTTCTTGTGCACGTTAATTGATATTGTGTACGAATCCACATTACACGCATCTCAAACACATTCATACACACACAACACACGTGTCATGACTCGCAGAGGCGGCGCGCGCCACTACTCGCTCGCTCGCTCGCTCGCAAGCATACGCAGTATACACTTATGTTCGCATATAGGGTTGACTCGTAGAAGACACGATCGGAATGTCGAGTGTACAGGAGACGCAACGATCGAGGATCGTGGAGAATATTGGAGGATCCTCGGCGCAGGACGTGGACATTAAAGCGATGGTTCTTGACGGATCGAGAAACTTGGAAACAGATTAGCGAGAGATAATTCATTACGTAAAGAAAGTTCAAATATCGAGGTATTTCGATTTTAAGAAACTTGGAAACAGATTAGCGAGAGATAATTCATTACGTAAAGAAAGTTCAAATATCGAGGTATTTTGATTTTAAGAGAATTCTAAGAGAAGTAACAAACAAAGAAATAACACCTAGCTTCGAAGAGAATAAAATGACAATGGTAGAAATTAACAAAATCATTTCTGTAGATATCCGAAAGTAATTAGATTTATATATTATATATTAACCACCGCGAATATCAGGAGCAATTAAAATCTTTGGCTATTTTTCAAAATATATAACTTAACTAAATTTTACTTTGCGAAATCTAGGTTCTCCTTCTGAGAAACATTGCGTAGGAACCATCGCTTCAGATTCGGAGTTACTCTTGTTCGAGTCTTTTGCATTTTATACAAACACGCGAGACGTATTCAAACAGGCCAGGATACACCAATGTATGCATATTTATAGGCGCGGTGCACGTATATATATGTAACTGTTCGCGAGATATCGGCTTCGTTAGCGTTGGCGTTTTATCTTTTTCGGCTTAAACGTGAACGCACTTGCGAACAATGCGATTATGTAGACTCCGCTAAGCGGATTATGTTCTTGAAACATTTTGCTGCATCTCAACACGCAGATATGAAGCTATTTTCATCGTTTCACGAGTGCTTTAATCAATTCCGCGCAGCGAGATTTAATTTCTTCCTACCACGACGTCAGTAAGACGTCTCTCTCGTGTAAACTAAATTGAATAAACGACATAACCGCTTTTCATCTGTAGACCGTAATTCATGGGAATATAAGAAACGGTTTGAGAACCGAGGAAAAGCCGTGTCGAGTATCTCGGCGCGTTTATCACTAAAGTGCATTTCTCCGAACAAAGCACAAAATCCTATTATTGCATAATAATCGACACAAGTAGAGCCATGTTATTATCACTACGGTAAATAATACTTATTTGTCGCTTACACTGAAAAAAAAATTTATTAAATCTTGATACAAATTTTCTGAATAGTACTAAGTAAACATTTACTTACAGTAAATAAATATTTATTTAAAAAAATGATAGATTGATTAAATCAATGTGATAGTATATCAAATATAAATATATGTTTAGTAAGTATTTACTTTGAATTATTCAAAGAAATGCTTATTAAAATTTAGTATATTGTTTTTCAGTGTATTGTTGCATGAAGATTATTGTTAATTCGCATGAACAAGAAGAGCAAATACAATAGTTTTGCAAATCATGAGATATCGATTGCATTAATAGAATGTATTTAGTAACTTATGATCAAAAAAAGATTAGAAAAAATTATATTGTAATACAATTAGTATTATAACTTTTATGATCAGTTTTTTAGATACATATATATTATTTTACATCATATATCACATTTATTGCTTCATAAAGAATAAAAAAAATATTTTATATCTTACTCCAAAAGATACCGTATTAATTATACGAAAAATTTAGTCTTGGTAAAATAAAACAGTTTTACATACAATATAAAATAGTTTGTAATGTGAACAAAGATCATAGACAACACACAAGACTCAATAATATAATGAATAATTTCTGAAAATATATTAGGTGTAGTAAAAAGAAATCCATTATTTTTGCATGAAATTGAATGGAAAAATAATGGATTTCTTTTTACTACACATAATATGATGTCAAAGATGAAAATTTGTGCTAACAGCGCACCTTTGATCTACATCATAGTTAAAAAATTATCCATTATTGAGTCTTGTGTGATATCTTCTATATCTTTTGCTCATATAAGTTACATGTAAAAATCAACTCATTTCACCGAGATGCAATTTTGCATATAATTAGTGTGAGATCCTTTCATAATATATGACTTTGTAAAAAATATAGCGAATAAGTCATGTCGGATTGCGTGATAGCCAGTTGGTGGAAAAATATAGCTGACTGGTGCAAATGCGTCTTTTTGTAGCGGGATACCAAAAGCCGTGTCGAAAAAACGTTAGTAATGGGTTTGCGCTTGACGTACCGCTTTTAACGGTGGTCTCTCGCGGAGACACATGGACTTCCGGCGAGAACGTATTGGCTAATTACATATGTGCATGCTGCACGAGAAGTGCCAGATGCAACGGTCACGCGTTGTCGGTGCAAGATAATACATTTTATTGTAAATTCAGTATATGAGTTCTGTACTATGAGTTCTGTGCGCAAATATTTCGCTTATCTCGTTTGAACACGCGCCAATTCGATTCTTCGCGAGTATATTAGCAAGAAGCAATGTCAATGCATAATCGGAAGTGCAAAGCTATAATTTGATTTGAATTTATAAAGAGAGTACGCATTGCATGGTGTAAATTGTATCCTTTGTACACGGAAAGAACGATTTTGCTGAAGTACCGAAAAAATTTAACTAAATATATAATTAAAAATAATTTTGTTGAACCTTCAAAATAATTATATATAGGAAGAATTATATATAGGAATATATAGGAAGCTCACTGGTTGCTAGAATATCAAATTTTTTGTAACACAGCTTATTATTCTTGAGTTTTCTATATAATTATTTTGATAGTTTAACAAATTATTTTTAAATCTAGCTAAATTTTCAAATATTTCATCAAAATCTTTTTTTTTTTTGGATTCTTATAATTCTCTTATAATTCTATAATTCTTGTTTATAATTTTTTGATTATTATTTTTTACGTATTTCTTTTATGAGAGAATAATATATTATTATAATGTATCATATATTGTACCTTAATTTAACAAAAATTAATAATTTTTACGTAATATTTAAATTCTGCTACGATTTAAAAAAAAATGTCTATTTTATATCAAAAATTTTTTATAGAATTTCTTTGCTTAATATTCTTATAATAAATATTCATATTGAACTAGATCTCACCAAATTTATGCATTCACGCGCGTTCTGACGAGTACCACAAATTCCACACACCAGGCTGTTAGTAATGTTAGTGACATTTCGGAGGATTAATTCCGGAGAGTTTACTCGTTAGGATCTCGCTTTAATGGCAACTGGAAAGGGATGCAGCAAAACGTTTCGTCATTCGCGTTTAGTCCGCCATTTTCCGCGAACTTTCCCCATCAACGTTGTGGGCATAGATGAGCCTCAATGCAAAGATGTCATCAGCTATAATTATTACACACACACACTAAAATATTATCCGCCGATAGTCTGCTTCTCTTATCGGGATTCGCGATTCAGCAAGAAACGCATTAACATTAATTCGTGCCACACAGCGTGTTAAGTCGCAACGTTAACGAGCGATGGGTGTTTGAGTCACGTATTTGTTTCTGCGCTGCGATTCAATAGCGTATATTGTATACTACAGTAATTTGCCAGCTATTTTGTATCACGATGAACTTTCGCGCCCGGAATTAGACGCAGAACTTTCTGTCTATCTATCTATCTATCTATCTATCTATCTTTCATACATTTGTTGTGTGTGCCGTAAACATATTTTTGGGCATGTTTTACGAATAGATGCTTCCCTGGATTATATATTATTAATTTTGACCAAACCGTTGTCGTTTTTTTATTTCTCTCTCATCATAATTTATCATGCGTGCCTCGTTTGTTACTTCCTTCGTTTGAGTTATATCTTCATTCTTTTCGCACCGGATTGGCTTTTTTCAAAATTTACTTTGGTCTCATTTTCGTTATGTGTGCTCGTTTTGAGATTCCATCACCTATACGGTGAGTCAGTTAAGTATTATAGTTGCGGCCGCAAATAATTGAGCAGTTTATAATTTTCGTTGATCCTCCCCCCGATGCCTGACTTCGCAGTCGAACGTATTACCCAAGTATGTCATATGTACATACATTTCGTTTTTATTCCTCCTTGGTTCTTATCAATTTGTCCGTTAACGCTATCGATTCACATCTTAGTTCGTCGCAAGGACATGCATACTCATTCAATATCCAGTCATCGACATACGTTTCATGAATGCCGTAATTAATTTTTGGGCATGTTTCGTCAGTTGCTTACCTTACGTTAGGTTACGACGTGTAATCACGTTTTTCTAATTTCTTTTTTCCTTTTTTTGCCCCTTTATTCTTCGAGAGCGTAGTGTGTTCTCGTAGTGTCTTTTTGTCGGCGAGACCTTGTACGACCTTGTTCGACAGCAAGTTGAGTAACGATTTAGATTGAAGTTGATGAACATAGTTAGAACATCTTTGATTGCTGAAGTCACCGTCTTGTATTACGTCGGACAGTATAGTAGTGATTATACATATATATATTTCTCTCCAATTAAAATTGAGCGAGCAAGAGCATTTGCTAATTGACCTGCGCCGCTACGTAACGCTCGCGGATCGAAACGTACCGGACAGGCGAGAAATTTTATCTCTATTCTTCTCTTTATCGAAAGAGAGAAGCATTATGGATTGACGAAACTCGAAATGAAAACGGTTATCGATTTCCCATCTCTCTCTGGCAAGTGAGCTGATAAATTTTTCCAATACGATTTTATCGTTACAGAAAAACATTTCTTTCGAAAACACAGTATGTTGTCACAAAACAAATATCGCCGCTGTTACATTTTCATATCTAATTGTATATGTATGTTACATATGGAACATATATTGACAAAAAAATTCTAGAACACCTATAAAGTTCTATAATGGCGAACAATTTTTCGGAGATAAAGACGGAAATAAAATTGTAATTGGAATTATTTAATAATATGCTCACATATTCGTAAAATCACACAATACACATACATACATATACACAGACACATTTGCATCGTCACCGCGCACCAATGGTTCAAGGGTGGTTTATGCACAAATTGGGGTTGTAAGGTTTTCTAACTTTGTCCTTTTTATCATAACTTAATTACACGTATCACTCTATGCGACAGTCTTACTTTTACAAGCTCGCTTACTGCCCACATACTTAACGTAGTTGTATAACATGTGCGTGCACATACTCACACACTCACAATATGCAAACTTTCGGACTAAGAATCACGCTTATGAGCTATATTATCATACTAACCGAGACTATACGGTGTATACACAACTCGACGCGAACGTTATACCGTCCGTCAGACGTCGTCGACAGATAACGAGCAATTAAAATCGCCGTATGAGCGTCATTTGTCAGGGACACGAGTTGCACTATTATTCCAGTAGTAATGTGGAAATTTTCCTAAATTAACATTTGGCTTGAATGACGCCGCTAACGAGCAATCGGAATTAATCAGCGAAAAGTTGTACGGCGACATGAATTTATTTTACACGTGTGCTGGTCGCGTGATTAATAAAGCATTGAATTAAATTTCACGGAAAAACTGAGATTTTATCCAAACGGAGAACGGCCAATCAATATTGACATTACGAGATACTGGCGTTTTCATGTGAGCTAACATTAACAATGTGTAACTTCCTACGTTCGTACGGAAGGTAAACCAATATGCTTTTTAAAGCCACTCTTTTTCTTGTCAGCTCAATTTCAGCGAATGTATTTTTTCAACATACGAATAATATAAAGTGAGATAATTGCAAAAAAAATTTTGATAAAAATTTAATAAAAATTGGGAAAAATATTTATTCATAAATCTACATTTGTATGTATACGTAGAGATATTAGAAATGCAAAACACGCGTCTGTTCTACTTCTAAAGACATTCATATTGATAAATATTACTTTAATATTTACAATTAACTGTGTTCATTTATATTATAAAATTATTTTTCAGATCTGTAACTAATTAAATTTGTAAATATTTCAACAAAATCGTTCTTTCTATGTATATGATAAGAAGATGATAACAATCGAAAGCTAAATTTGATTGATTGTAAATCGTAAAAATTAGAACATGTGCTTTCTAGTAGTCCAGGATACGTAATGATCGCTGGTTGCAATTTATCTCCCAAAGATGTAATATAATAAATGGCAGCATTGTTAGAACCTTTTGTGTTTAATGACAAGCTTGAAATTTGATCGAGTTGCATCGTCATATATTCCGTGATATTAATCGCGCGTTTCAAAGCTGCTTCGATTTTGTCGATATTAATGTATACTATATGTATTCCATGTTTTAAACGAATTTTAAATGAGTGTTTCAGAACAGTTTCGATATTGCAAAAATTATCTTTTGATCGAAATAATCTCGCTATGGAGTATCCAATATCGCCGGTCTGATAATCATTCGAACCGTTATTTATTTGATATGCTGTACTATGTCCTAGATTTTTCTTTTTTTTTAAACGATAAATTCTTTGCAGTCGTTTCGACTGCAAAGAATTTATCGTTTCAACTATCAGTCGTTTTTTACTTGATGCAAATTTAATTGAAAGTTATTACTTTCATCATATTTTCGTTAATGTTAATATTAAATATCTTGACAATAAAATTTTAAATATAATTTTTATTAAAGGAAGGATATCTGGATCTTGAAAATCACGAGATTTTTATGAATTTATAGTATGCATTAATTGTTTTAAGACAATATAAATATAACCTTTTTATGTTATTATTTAATTTCGCAACGAAGAGTTTGCAATAAAATTGCAATAACTTTGAAGCAATATATTTGCACACATATATTATAAAGAAAAAATATACATTTATAATTAGAAATGCTGAGAATAAAAAAGATCATGATTATGCTAAGCATATATTTATAATAGCAGCAGGTTAAATATTTAATATTCGCGTGTATGCGTGCGCGTTTAAGTTTCGCTAGAAATTTATTTTGAAATTCAATATTGACAGTCTGTCAATATGAAAAAGCGACGCGATGTACACATCGCGTATGGCGAAAAAATTGCCGTTTTTTCGTATTCTATTAAATTGCGACAAAGTACCTTTCGCGAGTTTTAATGATCAAAAATGTTTGTGTCTCTCAATATTACTTTCTGTTCGTTCAATATATCGCGGTATTTCTCGTCAACTACTGCCAATCGCAGAATTCGATATACTCGGTTTGACACATAGCTTTCGACGTCCTGCAGATTTTGGCGCGACAAATATAAAAAAAAAAGAAATATATATTTCCTGTTATAGTAAATGGATTATTGACAAAAATCTAAAATATTGATAGTTCAATCATAGAATCGCGAGAAAAATCGCCTTAAGTGTGACTAAATGTATAAATAGAATTACATTAATATATACATTTAATACATTTAATATATACAAGAGAGGATTTTTATCGCGAAATACATTTTGTACATAATTAACAGTTTGTTAATGATTTTTATACATATTTATTCAATACATTTAAATATATTCGCGTAATAGGATACATATTATATTGTATGTGTAAGATATTTATACACATGTATATGATTTTTTGCTTTCAATGTTTTTGTTATCATATTTTTCCTTCTCCAAAATTTGTAAATTTATTACTTTAAAGATAACCAAGTTATTGTGCAAGACTAAAAAATTTTTGTGGAATTATTCAACACAAAATACAAACTTGAAATCAACTTGTAAATTGTAAAAGCATGACAAAATTTTTTCTCAATTTTAATAGAACGTCGATTTTTCATGTATAATTTTCTCTTTAATTGCTTCTATTACTCACTAAATTAAAAATAATAAACGTTCAGATTCCGTGAATAAAATATTATAAAAGTCAAAGTTTCTATGAAATCGCTTTTGATTCGTTAATATAGTCGACTTTATTCAATATTAACATACCATAGCATAAAGATGATTAAATAAACAGGATTTACAACCCCGGTTATATTGGTTGCTATCGCAATGAAAGAGAAACATCGCTCGATTTTTACGTTAGTTCAGAAAAAATACGGCTGACGTAAAAAAGAGGTGCTATAGGGATTAATCGTAAAATATGTCGAGCCACGCCAATTTTATCATCTCCAGAAAAAAAATACCAACACTTTTCACGGAAAATTCTTCTAACTACACATAAAAGTGCCATTTTTCGCAATTTAAACATACTTTCGCTTAGGTGTTTAAATAAAGCTCGAAATGTGTTCGCGCGAAACTATCTGTTCTATAGTTTTCAAATAAAATCTTTGCTCTGACGTAATTTCTAGTAAATCCGAATATAAAATCGTTCTTAAAACGTGTTCAGCAGATACATTCTCTCTCTCTCTCTCTCTCTCTCTCTCTCTCTCTCTTTCTCTCTCGACGAACGTGACTTAAGATCCGGATGACGTTTTAAGAATTCCCAGGAAATGACATTTTAATACTGAAACTCGCTTTCTGTTGAAAGTTAAGCGACGAGAAGGAAAGATAGTGCATGTTTCGTGATATCTAGTTCCGGACAACTTAAACGCGACGATGTTTAAAACGTAACAGAGCGCCGCGTAAATGATTGAGAG
>Ga0157363_1001876_pt1 | contig 18004 bp, 19 predicted proteins | sample AttsexASBM1_FD_111477 | JGI IMG/M metagenome (GOLD analysis project Ga0157363, IMG submission 111477) | Fungus gardens microbial communities from leaf cutter ant in Ribeirão Preto, State of São Paulo, Brazil - Atta sexdens ASBM1 | ecosystem: Host-associated > Fungi > Mycelium > Unclassified ... | reverse complement strand
TTTTTTTTTTTTTTTTTTTTTTTTTTTCCAGGAATACATTGTCCGATCCTGAAGTAATAAGATATATAAACATACATACTTTGTTCTGGGCATGTAACGTAAAATCTGGAGAGGGCTATAAAGTCGTGGAAGCGCTCAAATCGGGTTCATATCCTTTCCTAGCGCTTATTGTATTAAAGGACAATAGAATGACAATAGTCGGTCGGTACGTAAGACTAATCTATCTGCATACTTTGAAACAAATGTTTGTATAACTCTTCAGTATTTAAAATTTAATTGATAAATTTATTTTTTTTTCTTACAGATTGGAAGGCGCGCCATCTTCTTCTGATTTAATGTCGCGATTGCAAACTATCATAGAACGTAATGAAATCAATCTTATCCAAGCACGTCGGGAAAGGTAATTAAAATTTTTCATAAAATTTGTAAATATTTTAATCTTTGCAAGAGAAAAAAAATAGATAACATTGATTAAGTTATCTTTTGAACATCTGCTGATGTATGTGTTTTATTTTAGGGCAGAACGTAGCGCGGCGCAATCGCTTCGACAACAACAGGATCGCGCTTACGAGGAATCGTTACGCGCGGATCAAGAAAAGGATCGCAGAAGAGAGGAGGAACGAAAGGCACGCGAGGAGCAAGAGGCCCGAGAAAAGGAAGAATTGGATGCTCAGGAATTGGAAATTCAACGTATACGTCTCGAGAAAGAACGTACTATTGGCAAAGTGCCCCTCGAACCGGAACCATCTAATCCCCATGCGTGTCATCTTCAAATTAAACTTGGAGAGAGAACAATGAAAAGAAGATTTCTTATGACTGATACAGTCAAGGTAATTAATATGAACAATTATAAATATAAACAGTAGTAAGTGAAAATCAACCGAAAAATGTTCAACACAAATAAATGAAAGTCTTATTCGATCAAAGCACTGGTACCCAACATTATTTTTGTGTAAATTTTACAATTTCCAGTTCAAGTAAATTTAAGTATTCCAACTTCAGGGCTGTGTTTCGGGATCGACAAATAATCAGCTTGCATTTGCTTATGTGAAAATTGTAAAGTTCACAAAATATTAAACCCCTTTGACCAAATATGATGAATATCTGTTTCGCTTATTTGTGTGTGCGTGCGTGCGTGCATTAATCATAAAAATAAATATAAATTAAAAATATTCTTAATTAGAATTTATTATAAAAAATTTTCAAAAATTTTTCAACGCATTTGTACACATTCAATTATGTACCATTTATTATTGACTCAGCAAAAACAATGATATATAATGAAAATAAGATTATTTTTTTTCAGGATGTTTATCACTGGATATTCAGCCAACCAGATTCTCCAGCGAGTTTTGAGATAACAACGAGCTATCCGAGAAGAGTCCTTTATCCTTGCAGAGATATTTCGACTCTATCGGAGTCCGGTTTAACCCACAGAGAGGTTCTTCACGTTAACGATCTAGACGACTAATTGCGATCATCAATATTTCGATATGACATTCTTCAAGTTCTGGTATCATTCCACAAGAAAAATGATACTGTCATGAAAGACACTTGTCAAGGGATACAAGCTCATGCAGCAAACACACACAGACACACATACATACACACACACACACACACCCACACGCACGCATACACCCACACACATACACACACATAAATATATATATATATATATATATTTGATACATTCTAGTACTTTATGTGAGACTTTACTGGATGAAAAATATAACTACACGAAATATACCAAAAGATAGGAATCAAAAAAGGGGGAAAAATGTGTCTATACATGCAGCTTATTTAAATTAACAATCGGTATTTTGACCACCGCATTTATTAAAAAATGCATTTCATATATTTAAAAAAAAAGAAAATATATAGATAGGAATATATTAAATTTTTTTTGTGTAACAAAACGATTTCGTAAAAAAAATGTACAACAAATTTCTTTTATATCTTCTGACACTAATACTAAACGGTGTCATATATATATATAAAAAGTGATACGTACATTTTATGATGAATTTCAAGGATACATCTGTCTGAACACACTCCTATAAATTTATCTATTTATTTCCCTGTGACATATACCGAATTTGTCCAATATATAATTAAATATATATAAGCGGGAAAGCGAAGTTTTTTTTTAATACATGTTCATTGTGCAATCGGTTCTTTATTGATAGCAAGTGTATTCGTTTGATACTTTCGTGATCAAGAATAAGAATTGATATCAAGAGAATTAATAAATTCCATGAATAAATTCCACATAGATTTTGATAGAAAATTTTTGACTATTTTAATCAGTTATAAGTATTATATATTTTAATTTAACGAAAAAAATGTGTAGCTCGCCTAATTGTATGTTTGATATACCTGATAAAAAAAGCATTGAATTTTTTATCGATTATTCAACTGGTTTAGTCATGTTTACTTACAGAACAATGACAATATTGTTTCACAATTTTACACAATTGTTTCTTGTTTTATATCTAATAAATTCTGTTTTTTTTTTATGTTGCTGAGATATATTATAAAGGATATATTTCAATTCTGAGCAATGTTTCTAGTTGCTAGATTTATTTTTTTTTAATTTTTAAATGTACATTTAACTGAATTATGTACAAACTCATCATTTCGTTATGTTGTGCAATTATCCTGACGTATTTACAGTAAGTGGGCATAAAAATAACAATTGCAGATTATGAACACAGGTATTCTGTACATTGTTAGCGATTATGAGTCATTGATAAATGTTGCCTATTACTAAAAGTAGGAAATTGATAATTACATTATACGAAATAATTTTCAAATGATAATTTAAATTGATTTATTAATATTTTAGTAAAACAAGATACCAAGGGAGATATATATCGTGCATTAACGAAGTACAGAATACTGCTTTAGGAAGAAAACTGTCAGGTATTAAGTTCTATTTCGAATGAGTTTTCGATTTTGGCGAGACTTTTGCCCTCTCCTTGGAATATTGCGCCCGACTATGAGTGAGCAAAGAGTTGTATACTTTATTATTCAGTTTAACATCAAAACCACCTGTGTCTCCCGTATGAATTCCTGGTGGGAACTGTAATAATCGGCAAGCATTAATCCTGGAAGACATTAAGATGTCATGCTTCGTAACAATCCTAGAATCTTTTCCCATCTTTTTGTAACCGCAGCGTGGTATCGAAGCATACTCTTTTTCTATGCTCTGAAACAACAATGTATTATCATTTTATATGTTAATATATTGTTAATGTAAACAAATTCTTAATCTATGCAGTATCTAATTTGCATATATATCTTATGAATTATATTTATAACACTGCATAGTAAACTTACGACAAACCGATCAAAATCCTTATTATTGTCGTCTACGTTAAAATCTGCATTATCTTCATCCTTGATATTGTACAAAGAGCTGCGGTAATTGCTAAATGAGATGCTCACTGAAATAAGGAAGAATAACTTGAAATAATAACATAGACAAGGAAATTGATATATTTCTTGTCACCTTTTGAGTCACGATTGAACTTTTCTTCTGTACGCTTCAACATCGTATCGTACTCGCGACTAAATTGAGTTTGTAACAAATATGCTATGACTTCATCGTTGCCAGTATCACTTGCATCATATGTTTCTCCCATCGTCTTATCCATTATATTTACGTTATCTTCGTCAAAACATTTCTTCAGTTCCCTTGCAATACAAAAATTACTTCAGACATAAAAATTACATTGTACAAACATTCCAGTTCTGTGCTTTAACACAAACTTGGAACGTTAAACGTTTTATTTTTATATAAAATGAAAGTCATATTTCGCGTACATATTTCATAGGAAAATTATCAAGTTTTTACAATATTATACATTACATTATACATTACATTATACAATACATTATAATATTTAAGTTTAGCATAAACTGTTAATGAAAAGTTGAAAATTTTGTAAAACCTTATATGAAGAATCTTCGCTAAAGACAAATGGACTCGTCGCAAGCGATACTTACCTCTCCTGCATGCTCGCGGCCAATTGTTCCGTTGTAATATCCAGTAAATTAACAGGACTCTCCAGAGGTTGTATTTTCGCCCATACTTTTGGAGTTGCCATTACTGTAATCGACCAGAATGAGCTGAAATTGTATAAATACGACACCACGATGTCGCACAAACAGAAGAGGAGATAAATATGAGATGGAAGGAGATAAATTTAAGATAAATATGAGTTTCAAGGTATCCCCCCTTATTTAAAACACTTTTCTTCTTATTACACGATACGAGACTGTTGTCTAGAACGTCTCTGCCCCCCGACACCCCGAGCTGCCCGAGATCACGATGTAAATAGATCAAGTAGACGAAGTAGACACTGCTTACATCGCCCGAAGACATATCAAGTAGATAAAACAGTGTTGCGTTTCTCTTCTCTCAAAGTTTTGATAATTACCATTTGATGGAAATTTGAAAAAGAGAATATAATTGCCAAAAATTGAAAAGGCACTAATATTACCGCTAATCGATAAGAATGTAATCTCTCAATTTTTAATATATATATATATATATATATATTCAATATATTAGGTAATAAAAAGAAATCCATTTTGCATATCTAATGAAAAAATAATGGATTTCTTTTTACTACACCTAATATTATATATGTGTATGTATATATATGTATATAATATGTGTGTGTGTGTGTGTGTGTGTGTGTGTAATATATATATATATATATATATATATATATATATATATATATATATATGTACATACACGATTTATTATATTATATAAATTCTTTACAAGTATATATATATGTATTCATACATGATATCGTCGTATACGTGTAAATAAAATTGCATTTCTTTATGCAATCACCGCACAGATAACTGTAAAATGATAACAATCGAACAGTGCTTTCCATTTAGTGACAATAAGTCGACACAAACGTCGTTCTATTTTTCTTTGCATTTCAAAGTAACAGAAACGGAATGATGCTTGTGTTGATTTGTATCACCAAATGGAGAGCATTCAAAATAAGATTAATAAATAAAAATATCATGTCAAAATCAATTAAATTTAACCATGATTAATTGTTTTTGATATATCAATATATATAATTTTACTAATATTTATTTATTGAAAATTTTATTAAGTTTTGTTAATAGACAAAAGATATGTATAAATAAATAGATATCAAATCATTACTAAAATTACGTAGTATACATGTTGTAAAGTGTATATATTATTACAGAGACGATAACTGATTAGTCTAATAATTGAATATATTTTTATTTAACATCATTTTAATTGTTATCATTTACATTTAATTCGAACGAATGCGCGCATTAGTAGAACATAATTGCTAAGAATGTCTAAAAAATTGTAAGAATTCTTTATATATTTCAGAAAAATTTCTCAAAAGTCTTGAAAATTGACAATGTTCTTAAGAGCATAATCGATAAAAAGGTTGCAGTATTTATCACTCTAAAAATTAATTCTAAAAATTTGTATAACAGAAATTATATTTAAAAAATAAAAAATGTTCTGCGCACACATCTTCATATTAATTTTGTATTCATTTAGAAGATGCATCTTCATTTTTTAAATTGCTGCATATATCAAATATTATTATTATGCTAGAAGCTCGAGGATAAATATATATATATCCAATTCTAATTATTATTAATTTATTTCAGTAGATCTAGTACATACACAAACGATTCTTTTTTTTCTTTTTAATAATATTCCATTCACTCCCATCGGCTTTTCCTCAAATTGTCTTTCAAATTCCATAGCTAAACTCTAAACCGATCTTGAAAACTTATGCCAAAAAACAGTAATTTGGCGAGTTCATCAACGAAAATTTAAAGTGATTCTGGTTTTCGAAATTGGGTAGAAAAGACTGAACAATACGCATACGTTTAGTTAAGATCGTCGATATCTTGTTGCGATTACATTAGTTCACTCTACGGTAATGCATGGGGCACGAATGTCTCACAATTAACAAATCTAGTGATTATAATTACCTGGATGTTTTCTTTTTATAAATCATTATATATACAGAGATACATTATCGATGGTTCGATACGTTTCACACATAGAATAAAGACTGCAGTCTATATTAGTTCTCGAATGTCGAAATGCATATTTTGTCCTTTATCTTAATATAATCTTAATGCAATCTTAATATATATATAAAGAAAGTTTGTTCTCTCACTAGAACACTAAAAATGGTTCATTCTCTCTTAAGTGATAAAAAATGCCATCAAAAAGAGAATCTATCTAAGATGATTCTCATTTTTCTTTTCTTGTCAAAAAAATAAGGAAGATATTTCATTTCTTAACAATTAAATTAAAAAATAAAGTTATAAAAAGAAAATCCGTTGCAGGTATCGAAATTCTACAACCCATGCATTACGATAAGTGCATTATGCAGCAAAAGTTTCTTAGCTACATTGTCCAAATGTCAGTCTTGACGCATAAAGTGATTGCCGTTGTTCACCATAGTGAACGTACAATTAGAAAGAAATCGCAGGCCTTAAAGTATCGTGGATGTTCTAAAAGTTTACCGCTCGCGCGTAACCTATTGTCGCAAATTTCGTGAATAAGTTACAAGTGATAAATTGTGTTTGAATTAGAGCACCTTAAAAGTGACGATGTGGAGAAGTTTGACATTATAAACTAAAAGGTCTTAAATAGACTTAAGTAAATAATGTACTCGTTTTATGTTTCTACGTGCAATACACATTAAGAGCTAAAAGGATGTAAATCAAATCCTTAAAAAAACTTAAGAAAATAATCTATATCGATATTTCCTATGAAGAACGCATGTATAAATACAGAGAATGTGAAATCTTGAATCTAGATGCCGAATGTACACGTAATAAATACAGAAGTAATGCAACTCGATTTGTAAAATATTACGTTTTCACCTGGAAATCTCTTCATATCCTTTTTCTAGAAAAATTCAGCTAAAAACTGTAATTTACGAAAAATAATGTTACAGCGCAAATGATTCTCGTGAGACAGTTCAATTTGCGCTATTTTGAGTTCATGTTTGAGCCACTGTGATCCAACACTTAACATTCAGGCTGTAAGACACAATTATCTTGTTATAAAGATTGTATTGCATCAAAGAAATTATAATATGAGTAATTAATGATATTATTACAAAGAGAGTATAACTTTCACACTTTCTTTATCATTATTTTATCACGAACCTGTAAAGCCTTGCGGTGGTTGCCCTGGAACTGAGTATTGTGGTCTAAAATTCCCGAAATTAACAGCACCTGCAAAAGTGGCTGGCAACTGTCCTCCGGAGAAACCGGCCGGGAACTGTTGAGCCAGTAATGCAGCCTGTCCGGTTTGAGAACTAGTGGCACCGGGTGCCGTAGCTGCCAAACGACTTAATATTGACCTCTCCGACATTTGGAGTCTCTGAGCAACTGGTGGAATGCGAGCCAGAGTTGCTGGTAAACGACTCACGTCCGATTTCATATCAGACAACAATTCTTCCAATTGGTTCAACACCTATAAAATGAAAATCACATATATGACATCTCAGAGCGTTAGGAAATTATTCGTATATAGAATATTTAGATTAGTTGAACGAACCTTATGCAACACAGCATTCGCTGGTTTATTACCGGCGAGACTTTCCTTGCTAAGATGTTGATGGGATTCAGCAAGACACTCAACTTCAGCAAATCGCGCATTAAGACTCATGGCAGGATGATTAGGATCCTGTGTCAGATTCAAGTAAGCAGCTCGCCTCAATTGTTCTTCAATTACCAAAGCTTGCTCCAAAAGTTTAAAACGCCTTGCTAGGAACTTGTTCTTGATCTCCAAAAAGTTACCTTTTCCCATATCCATCTTGAATGGCTCGTTGATAATTGCGAATCTATAATAAGCATAATAATTTAATATAAGTAGAAATAAAAGGAATGTTGAATCATAATAATCAATATTGTCACATCATAACATTAAAACTACAATCAGAACTTTTATTCTGTAATTTAGAGTTACAAAGATAAATGTGCACACTTTAGGCTTTCATGGATATTTTTAGATATTATCAGAGGGGCCAAAAGGTTTGCAAGTTATCGTCGTGTTATGATCTATTGCTAACTCAGGATAAGAAACGTACTGATACATTATCATTATACTGATACAGTAACCTTTTTGGCACTTCTGATAAATGTGCATCTAAACACAATAAGTAAATAACTATTTATTAAAAAAAACTTCTATTACCGAATATCATTTTGAATATCTTGCCAACGCCCATAACCATGCGTGACAATACCCGCCAAAAGCCAGTAATCGTGTCGACGATGCCAAATATCGTATTCACGGCCTGGCGCCGCTGCCTTTTCTTCATTCAGCCAAAGCGTATGCAATTCCGTAAAACCACCATCAGCTATGTTAAACATAAATTTACGTTTAGGTTTCATCACTTCTTGATCACAGTCCTTGACATCCTTTTCTTTGTTATCCTTCTCCTAGAAAAGAAATCGATATAAATTAAACTGAAAATGAAAATAGATATAATCCTTTTATAATCCTGTATGAATACATACTTCTCGTTTTTCAACTTCTTCTTCATCATCCTTAACGATAACAACATCTTCTTCCGGTTCGGATTTCTTATTCTCACTATTCTCCACTTTATCATCGTGTTTCGTTGCAGTTTTCTCATCTTTTACATCAGATTTATCTTTCTCCTTGTCTGCACTCTCCGTTTCAGCATCTTTCTCTTCTTTTTTAGAATCCTCTTTTTCTTTGTCTTTCTCGGAACTTGGTTCCTCCTCCTCTTTAGAATTCTTCGAATCTTCCTTTGAGTCTTTTGCATCACCACTCTAAAATAAACAATAATTATTTATTAATATATTTATGAGAAGTGATAACTTAAAGCATTTTCTCGTTAAGCAAATAAACGATAACTTTCACGATAAAAAACTATCCAACTAACCTCTTTATCCTTTGATTCATCCTTACATTCCTTAACTTCAGATGAATCAGAATTCGCTTTATTAGTCTCGTTGCTTGTACCAGAAGTCGGAGTTGGTGTGGCAGCGGGACTAGGGCTAGGAGCATTCGAAGTGGCTGGAGTAGCACTAGTACTACTAGTACCTGTCGCTGCATCTCCAACTGCCTCTCCGACTTTGACAGGTTCTACTGGTTTACGTATCATCTCCGGCATTGAATAATAGCCATTGATGTGTTCAAATTCCTGTACCTATAATACCATATGCATGGCATTTTTCGAATTATTATGAAATTGGAGACAATGACTACAAATTTTTTTGATGTGACAATTCTGATAACCAGAGAATCATTTTTTATCTTTATAAAAACTGTTTTTCTCAGAGAAATACTTAAATTTTATTATAGTAGTTTAATTATATTTTAGAAGTCCAGAAAATCAATTCGGCGTGCAGTTCGAATGATGAATGATGATTCAATAACTGTACCTTCTTTCTAATCAAGGACATAACGCCAATTCTCGTTAATACATGCTGCCGACTGAGACCTTCTCGTGGAACACCATCAGCGAATGTTTCTGCATTATCAGCACCTGGTTCGCAGAGGTGTCTCATAAAAAGAGAAACATAGGCTTTGAAATTCTTCTCGGATTTGCCACGCAGGTCGCGCACCAACCTAAAGTTTTAATAAAAGAATTTGAATAATATATAGTAAACAAAAAAGCAAAATATTTTTATTTTATTGCAAAGACATAATGCTAATATAACATCAACAAATCATTCTTATTAAAAAAAATTGTAAAAGACAATAATAATCTTACAAAACGCCATTGACTTGCCATTGAGAGTTGAAAGCATCTTGAGGCGGCATTCCATAACGCATAATTGCATTGAGGAATGCTTTCCGTTGCCTAGCATTAAAACCTAGTACCTGTAAAAATATACATACGCATAGAGTACGCAAAATATAATAGATACATACAACTCTTATTTTGAACAAAATTATTTTATATTTTTTTTTAAATCGTAAGATTTTTTAAAGTCAACAGTTATTTTGACTGTCTCATTTGCGATTGTTTCTTTCCTGCTGATTTACTTAATTTTATTTGAAATTTTCGAAAGTATTAGTAATGTGTATATCACATATTTTCCTTAAATAAAAACCAACCTCGATATTTCCATTTACTCTGGCAAGTAATGGTGGCAGAGGTCTGTCCTTCTCATCACGTCTCTCTAGTCTTCGTCTGCTTCTGCGAGATAACAAGTCTCCATCACCTTTCTCATCAAAGTCATCATCCTCCTTATCGTCATCGCTGGGCGCGCTAAAGTCACTATTATAATCCGACAGATTCTCCTGCCATGGTTGATCATCTCTTGCGCCTTGGTCGCCGGTTACACCACCATCCGTGTAATTAACTTGTTTTCGTACTCGTTTGCCTACGATTTTAATAATTGGATATATTAGAAAATACGTGTACGAATAGAATTTCAAATGTTTAACAGTTACTTTAATATGTATCTATATTAATATGTATCATTTATATCAATGCAAACAAACCTTTTCCAAGTGTTCTAGCGATATCTTCCTGTTGCTGTTCGTAATGGTGTCTAAGCAGCTTGATCCAATACGCTGGATCTGTATTTTCCGCTTCTTGCTTAATTATTTCTGTATCTGCTTCTTCCTCTGTTTCACCTTCCTTTGTTACGTACGAAGCAACCTTGAAGGAACTTAAGTACTCGTTAGCCCAATTCTCCTTCTGTTCGATACCCTCTTTACTTCTGTCCAATAATTCGGCGACAGCCTTGTCGTCGTAATGTATAGCTTCATCTTCTTTACCCTCTTCTTCTTTGAATAATTCCTCCGTACCTGGAAAAAAATTTCCAAAATAAATAATTAAATTTATCGTAATTATATTAAGATAAATGACTGCTTGAAAAGAATTGTTTGATAGCAATCGACTCAATATAATCGAATTGTTTCATTATTAGTTTATTGATTAACAGCAATATAATTAAAGATTAGAGAGCTTACCAAAACGTAAAATATCATCAAGCTCTTGTTTACTGAAATTGGCGCCTTTGCCGCCCATGCCTGGTCGTACAACCAAATGAGTGAGCATCATCTTGCGCTTAGCTACTTGTGTTACTCTTTCTTCCACAGAATTACGTGTGACGAATCGGTAGATCATAACTTTGTTGGCCTGGCCTATCCTATGAGCTCTGCTAAACGCTTGGATATCGTTGTGTGGATTCCAATCGGAATCATAAATAATCACAGTATCTGCCGTTGCTAAGTTAATACCTAAACCACCAGCGCGCGTAGAAAGCAAGAAGACAAACTGTTGTGCACCTGTGAATGAATTTTTCATTAAAAGTAGATAAAAATATTTTTTTCTTTTCTGTATTTCATTATAATTAGTAGACGCGAAAATAAAAATCAATCTATAACTTATTTAAAAATTTTAATTAAAAAAAAAAATAAGAACCATCTTACAGAATAAAAAAATAATCAATATATAAATTAATCTTAAAATACTTGCCAGGAGCGTTAAATCTATCGATGGCTTCTTGACGTTGCGCACCCGTTATGTTACCATCTATTCTTTCATATTTGTATCCTTCACCCTCCAAATAATCTTCAAGGATATCTAACATCTTAGTCATTTGAGAGAATATAAGAACTCGATGTCCATCATCTCGCAGTTTCTTCAGCATTTTACTCAAGAGAACTAATTTACCAGCTGCTTTAATTAGAGCCGATGTCTCATAACTTCCGTTTGGTCCAGTCGGTGCTTCTTGTGATGCAGCGGGGAACAAGTATGGGTGATTGCAGCATTTCTTGAGATCCATCATTATATTTAATAATGATACTTGCTGACCACCTCCTTTTGGATTGAGAGCTTCAAAGTTCCTCGTTAAAATGTATTTGTAATATTTTTTCTGCATCGGCGATAATTCGACACGGACAATAAATTCAGATTTGCTAGGCATATTCTATAAAGAAATATGATTGTTATAATGCTAATATAAGAACACTAATTAGAAAGTATGATTATGTGATTTAGATTGTAAAATTTTCGTATAGTGTAGTAATATAATCTATACAGAATTACCAACCTTCAATACATCAGCTTTCAATCTCCGCAACATATGTGGGCCAAGCATTTCATGTAGCTTCTTAACTTGCTCTTCCTTTGAAATATCCGCGAATTCATTTTGGAACGCAGCTAAATCATTGAATTTGTCACGGCATAAGAAATTCAATAAATGGAATAATTCTTCCAAATTATTTTGTAGTGGGGTACCAGTCAGCAAAAGTTTATACGCAATATTGTAGGAAGCTAGTAATCTAAAGAATTTTGATTGATTAGACTTCAATCTGTGAGCTTCATCCACGACTAAAACAGCCCAATCAATGGAGCCTAAACACGCTGAATCTATGGAGATTAGTTCGTAACTTGTAAGCAAGACGTTAAATTTAATCGAAGACGATCGGATTTTAGAGGCGCGTCCGCTACGCACGGCACCTTCTTCAAATGACAATTCATTTTCACGAATCACGATACGGCTGTCTTTGTCACCTAAATAAAGACAAAAAAAAATTTTATCACTAATATAAATATTTTAAATGCATGTCAAAACTTTTCAAATAAACTTTTAAAATAGAAGACGATACCAACCCACATAAGTAACACAATAAAAGTCAGGTGCCCAAGTCTCGAATTCACGTTCCCAATTAATGATAGTAGACAAAGGAACAGAGACTAAAAAGGGCCCTTTACAATGGCCTTCTTTGTACAAGGAATATAAGAATGTTATGGTTTGAATAGTTTTTCCCAAACCCATCTCATCGGCCAAAATCGTATCTATGCCTTGGCCCCATGAATATCTCAACCAATTTAGACCCTATAAATTAAGATTGTAGAAATGTAATACAAATAGAGATTTTCGAAAGAGATTCCGCGCGCAAAAAAATAGAATTTAAAACTTACCTCTAATTGATAATGATGCAATTGCATTCCGGTCTGATCCAAATACTCTGGCTGTCTTTCGTATTTCTTTTTGAGATCCGTTGTAGGTTTATCCGGCGGTGGTGTGTATCGTTTCGGAGTCCTTTCCTCATCATCAATCAACTCGCGTGTTTTTGATTTCTTGCCTTTACCTAAATTGCATTTTATTTCTTTTATAAAAGCACAAGACACTTTACGCGAAGTGAATTAAGTATCTCTCTCACCTTTTTTCCCTTTACGTGACGAACTAACATCGCAACAATTGGCGGCTCTGAGATCTAGATAGTATTCTATAGCTTGTTTCAAACCAGGGATGTCCTCATGTTCATCTTCCCACGTTGCCTGGTCGTAACCGAGTTCTCTCCATTTCACGAGATACGTAGCCCTGCCATCTCTTTGCAATCGATGATTGATCACCCTGTGAACCACTAGCCACTCTGGACGCACACCATAACGATAGAAACGTTCCTCCAAATTGTATTCGTCCCTATTAGTGGCACCATCTTGTTCTTTCAAACGCTTCACACGAGAATCACTTTCATCCAACGGTTCCTCCAACTTCGGTGGTTCATCCATGTCATATTTACGATAATAATTCCTAATCATACAACAATGTATCATATACAATATATATATATATATATATATATATATATATATATATATATATATATATAAAATTACGTGAATAATATCGCTGCAAACATTTATGTACCTGTACATAAGAGGGTGAAAAACGTCAAGTTGTAATTCTGTTATCCAATCGCAATGCCAGTAAGACATATCGGCCCATTTAACAAAGAATTCACGCATTTTTCTTTGCTTAGGTGCAGCCTTGCTCGTAGAGGGTTCCTCCGATGGAGTATCTGAGCACTCTTTCCATCTCCAAGTTAATATTTTTGCCACTAAAAAAGCAGTTTAATTACTAAGAGACTACATATTTGTGTTTACTTTTAAATATCATCTCTGCTATCTACAATCAATATAAAATTACTAAAGAGACGTATCGTACTTGTAATTACATACCTTTTCCTCTTAATGGTGGACAAGAGCATCTAGGACATTTCCAATCGCCGTCAGGAATCTCTGATAAAGGAGGATTCAGACAATGCGTGTGATACGCGCTCGTACAACTGTCACAGCATAATAATTCTCCGCCATCCTTGCACACTCTACAGAATTCCATATGTTCATCGTCGTCTTCTGCTGCACCTGATAGTGCAAATATAACTGTAGTTGTCGTTTTCTGAATGATAAGTGGAAAGTTTTAGAAAGGAATAAGGAGATTGAAGGCAATGGTATGGGAGGTATGGGTACCTGCAATACCTTCTCCTTCGCAATGAGCACAACTCCATTTTCCTTCTGGTGTTTCCTCCATTTCGGGCTCTAAGCACACTAAATGGTATGCTCTGGGACATGTATCGCACAATATAATCTCGCCGCCTTGTTGACATACTTCACAATAATCCTGGTGGTCAGTCTATAGAAAGCAAAAAAAATTTGGAAAATAATTATTCCATTTTGATCAGAATAGAATAATTCATATAATAATGCAAGATGTATTAATGAAATTAAGATATGATGTATAATTAAGCATGTTGCAATGTTAAAATGATTATGCGACTTTAAACATTGTAAAAGGAAGAAACGTTTATAATTATTTTAAGGCAGAGTAAGTCAACGTAGCATATGCGTTCTTGAAGTTCTCTAAATATCCACTTGCACATACATAATATATATTTTTACCTTTAAATTTTGCACATATTAAAAAGGTGATATATTCCCTCTTAATTAAATTTAAAAATTTATCCCGTTAGCTATCAATCAATTATCAATAAGATAGCCTTATATCGGAAAGATTTGTATGTAAATATTCAAATAGAAATTATAAAAAGATTATCAGCTGTGATAATATTAACAAGCATAATGATTAGACATGCGCCGACTAGCAAATTATAAATAAATTTCCAAGCTTTTAGTATGAGGATAACTATTATGTGACAGTCCATGATTGCAAGCACGTTTAAAACAACAATGAACGCATAAGCAGATGCTGCTTAACTCTACCTGGAGACCTTCCTCTCCATCCGGGAACTTGGAAGTTGTCTTTGTCTTCTTCTTTTTCTTAGTTTTGTTGCCGATTTTGGTTTTCGCCTTTCTGCGAACTGGCGGTTCAGCTGGAGGTTCTACCCCACTCTCTTCAACATTGCCTTTGTTACCCTCAGCACCCGGAGTTTCTTCTGCATCAGCCAACATTAGCTCGAACTCCATATCTGAATCCGCTGCAGAACCAGCAGCACTACCTTCTGCTTCTTCGTCCTAAATAATTTAATCAAGATTTAAATAAAAAGTCTCGAGTCTCCATCGAGAAATACAATCAAATAAGAAATAAAGCACATACCGAACTGCCTCGTTTACGTTTCCCAAGCTTAATCTTAAGCGTTGGTACTTTCGATGCCTTTTTCCCTTTTTTCGCTCTCGAACCTCGTGATTTTCTCTTTCTATCACTGTCCTCGTCATCTTCTTCCTCTTCTTCGGCTTCTTGCATAGCACCACCCCGATTAGTTCTAGCGTTTCTACTATCATCATCTACATTTGTGGATGACACATCTGCGTCTGGTTGCGTATGTGGATTTAATTCAGAAAAATCGCGCCACTTGGCTGCCACCAACATCATAAGTTTTGACATGGGAACCTAATTATATAAGAACAAAAATTATTTAAGTAAGTATAATAATAGGTGATAACTATCGTATTGTATACTGTATGAGATTGATAAGTAAAAATGTACGCACTTTCGGATTTTCTTTTGCCAAGAGTGGTCTGACATGTTGTTGAAATAGTTTGTACGTCGTTAAATTTTGAAAATCGGCATCGGAATATTCAATTTGTACATCTGTTAAACCAAATGTATTGCACACTTCTTCGATCGTGGGCATGCCTGTTGTAGGTTCTTGGCTCTGAGTGGTCGATGTATTATGGCTGGAAGATTTTCTAGACGACGATTTTCTACTTTTTCTATTAACTGCATAGTCGCTATCTTCACCAGCCGCGTCACCCGCTTCACCGCCACCGAAATCACTTTCCTAAAATTTTATGTAAAGTATTAAGAATTAGCAAAAAACTATGAATTTCTGTCGAAGACGAAATTCCTTATAAAATTATTAAAATATTGAAAAAATCCGAACATAATTGATATTTATATGCGTATTATGAAATTCATTACATAATGTTATTTGTAGGAGATAAAATATAGTAAAGTACAGATATGTATTTGCACTGCAAATGAAATGCAGAGAAGTTGGCTTATCATTCCTATCGGATTTTATTAAGTATTAACTAAATTATATAAAGATATATTATGCAGAAATGTTTCCTTACATCTCCAGAATCGGATTTTTTCTTTTTCTTCTTTTTCTTTCCTTTTTTATCTTCGCTACGTGCTTTTCGTTTTTTCCCCTTCTTCTTTTTTCGCTCTTCTGGTTCGTAATCATCATCTTCTTCCTGTAAACAATAATTTTCATGTTTTAAACTTCTGGATATTGAATACTATAATATTCAGATTATTAAGATATCATTACAAAAATAAAAGATGGGAGCATATAACCTTCGTGGCTATGAATTATAAGGCAACTTTGACCAAATTCTGATTAACTTAAACATTTTATTAATTTATGAATAAAACTATTAATCAATAAAAATATGTAGTAAAAAGATTTAATTTTAAGGCCTAATTTTTCATTATCTGGTTAACTTGTGATTAGGCTTAATCTAATATTTTATCCAATAGGCTTCATTTATGATGATGTCATGGATGAAGTCTATTGGATAAAACATCAGGTTAAGCTTAACTACAAGTAAACTAGATAATGAAAAATCATGTTTAAGTGATGCCTGTCCAGTTAACAACTGAGTTAAATTAATCAGGGTCTTTGGTCCAAGTCGCTCGTAAGTATTATTAAGCATCAAACTTATTAACAATGCTATAAAATGTAAAACTTACAAGTCTTTGAGATTCTTCAGCGTCAGATGATCCATCTACTTGCTGGCCAACATTTGATACTTGTCCTCCAGTCTCGTCCATGTCATCCTCTCCTAAAAGACATGTTTATTTTCAAATTTATCATTGTGAAATCTCTTCTATCTTAAGCTTCTATTCTATAATTCTCAAGGACAGTGTCAGTAATGTTGTACTGTTGCTATGCAACTTTTTTATCTTACAAAAACCTGTGTAATGATAATATAACATTGATATCGTTGTTAAAGATTGAATTATAGGCTTTCTACTTTCAAATGTAAAAAGAATAATAATTGTAACTTCCTTATGGCTTTCTTACGGCTTAAGACTTAAAATTTAGGTAATGGCTTATTACAGAATAAAGGCCTTAGTCTAATATCGCTATTCTGAATCATATTTGCATCTGTACAAAACAACATCTTGTAAACATAAAAAAGAAGTCATTAGTTTTTTTTTTCTAAGAGCAGCAATATGAAAATATGGTAATGATAACGATTTACACTTTTTTCATAAAAAATATCTATATTCACTCTAATTCCACTATGGCAAAATTTTCTTTCCAATGAATACAACAATTCTTATCTACATATACTACACATTATACCTTATGAATCACGATCCAAATTCTTTAATCGAGCCGTAAATTTTCCACCTAAGTTAATAATTAGAGAAATGGATTAAACAGTACCGAAGTAAAACAATGTGATTAAAATTCGAATTTTACTCGTGCCGTAAATTATCAGTAAAGGAACCTCGGCTCGCAAAGGTGTACACGGCAACGACCGAATCAATCGCGCTGCGCGACGCGGTGTCCTTAATTATGTATACACGGCGAGAGCGCGGGCGAGAATCTGACAAAGGTATATCGATGTGAAGGTGAAAGAGAGGCGAGGGCGGCGAACGTACGCGAGATTCACGGTCCACGATCGGCACCGGCACGAGACTCACTTCCTCGCGAACGCGGAGGACGAATTTCGAACTAATCAACGTTCCG
>Ga0157363_1001875_pt1 | contig 18006 bp, 6 predicted proteins | sample AttsexASBM1_FD_111477 | JGI IMG/M metagenome (GOLD analysis project Ga0157363, IMG submission 111477) | Fungus gardens microbial communities from leaf cutter ant in Ribeirão Preto, State of São Paulo, Brazil - Atta sexdens ASBM1 | ecosystem: Host-associated > Fungi > Mycelium > Unclassified ... | reverse complement strand
ATTTGTTTTTTATTATTGTATATTAGGCTGCGCTCAGAAGCTTCAGCGAGTTCATCCAAGTATCATTTTATCCTTGTTCACCGATTTACACATTAAATAAAATGATATATGCATTGAGGAAAAAATTGTTTATTTGATTATATGATTTAGTTTGTCCTTATTTCTTTCAATGAAACATGTATACGTATACATGTATTCTTCATCGAAAGAAATAAAGACACACTAAATTAATTTAGTCAAATAAACAATTTTTTTTTCAATGTGGATGCACTACATCTTATTAATCTAATTCACTTTAAGTACAAAGAGTGTACACTCTAATTTAACTATAAAGAAACAGACTTAGATCAAAGAAAAAAATCGCTCATATAATATAATTCTTGCTTATTTTCTGAAAGTATTTCAGGTATCGCTTTTCTGACATGAAATATAGTTTTGAAAAAATTGAATTAGGAAAATTATTTATATGAATGTCTGTAATTTTTTTTTGGTATTGTTGAGAAGACTTGAGATAAAATATATTTTTAATTACATTTTCTCAAAATATTTTTTAAAATTTTATTTTCTTACTTAATCATTATAATTACGGGATGTATATATAAAATCATGTACTATAACAGTTTATCGTATTTTATTTGTGCTTTTGATATTAATCTGAATTTTTTATTTAATTCATGTATCCAAAGCAGTTTAGTTTTGCATTACTGCTAAACCAGCATTAATGTTTAGTATTATTTCATACTGTAACATTTAGATGGAAATGTATACATTATATGAATACGCAAACAGCTATTTTTCTGCATATCGTAAGAGTTAATATATTTATTCAGCTCATAATAGACTGGCATTATACTCTGAAAGAGTTGTGCAGTCATATATATAATAATTTAAAATGGATTCACGTGCGGTGCATCGTGCTGTAGAAGCAATGCAAGTAGTTACCTACAGTTATTGTTATTATGCCGCCCCCATTATTTTGCGGTAATGTTCGTATTTCAAGTCTTGTTATTACAAAGCGATTTAAATTACGTTGCCTTCCGTTCGTGGCACAAGCGGATGCGGGAATTTCCTAGTGGAATATTCGCTCTGGCCTCTCGATCTTTCAAGAAAAAAATACATGACAATTTCATAAATTTCGTCAAAATCCTCTGTGTAATCCACGTTAACTCTCTCTCTGCACAGATGTATTACCTCACAATCATTATCTGATCAAGCTATTCATAATATATTATATAAACAGAAGTAGTATAAAAACTTAAGATTACATGGGTACCATGAAACGTGAACGAATTGCTGTAAAAATTATCTAGTAGTAAGTCGATATTTGTTACTATTTTAACAATATTAGATGTCATTTTGACAAACAATAGGGAGTTTTTGCAACAATATGAATCTAGATACTATGAATATTAAAATCATATTATCCTTTCTTAATTAGTACTTATTAAGAAGAAGATAACCTTAGCGTTCATCGCATTTGGATAAACGGTATTGCAAAACTCTTTCTATTGACGACAAATGATGTCAGCTTGTTACTTGAGTATTGTCATATTGCCCTTCTTTCTAAGGTCAAATGATTTAACATCAATGTTACATTTATATACGTATATACGAACGTACATCTGATATAATCTGAGAGAAGCAAGGACTCAAAATTTAATATAACCATAAGCAATATATTTACAACCTTGATTTACCTTCTACTATTACCTCGAGAAGGATGATACGCAATAAATTCTTTCGATGTACTTATTCTCTCGGTTTCAATGCATTTTCTGTATTTGTTTTTGTAACATTATTATTGAAATTTTATATACGATTTAAAATAAAGAAGTTGATATTTAAATCTATAAATCTGTTTTATTTGAAAACGTGAAGGCGTTTAACAAACTCCAAATAGATCAGAAGAATATTTGTGTTACGTTGTGAAAAGGAAAGAAAAATGATAATCCTGCGATATCAGATAAGGCTTTATTTCACGCGGCATTTGATCGCAGTAGGAGTAGGTCATTGTTAATCGATAAAAACAATATCGCGATGTCGTGCGAACATTCATTGCGACTGCGGTAGTAATTTGAAAACTTTTCGCGATTTAGAAGGTAATTGCGAAGAGAAAAACGAGGACGCGGTCGCGTCTTGGCGATACAACGCGCAAACAGACGGCGGTAAATGCGTCGTCGTAATTGTATAATGACTACAGTGTGTTTGCGCCAAGATATCCGAAGCCCTGGCCTGGTTTTTGCTAGAGGACTTTCACTCGGCATCACTATCTTTCTCTTTCTCCACCTATCTCTTTCTACCGATGCTGGGTCGCTTTCCGTCTCGTCGCTCGTTTCCTCTCAAACGTCGGTCTCATCGACCGAACTCGCTTTCAAACCAGTTCGCCATCGTCAGTAAATCGAAGGGCTCCGCCAAAATCGTTGGATAATCCATTTCAGCGATTTTACACTGAACACAAAAGCGCGAATAAATCAGCGTTATCATACTATCTCTCCCTTTCCCCCCTCCCCCCGCGGAATTCAATTTGTCTTACCTTACTTTGCTTAGTACAAAGTAATACCATCCATCTCGTATTTAATAAAATAAGTTATTATGTATTTAATCTTTTTAGCATTTTTTGGATAGACGATTTCATAATACATATATACCCAAAGAAAACAATTATCGATAGTCACGACAACATTATTTTGATGTTAAAATTGTAACTGATCGAAAAATAACTTTTAATAATCATTTTGATGTCATTATGACTTTATGTTTTGCTTGGATATTTTTTTTTTTTAATAATTTCGTGTAATTTCAAACTTGATAATTAATACTTTCCTTTTATTTTATTGTATTATCATAAACGTTGTACGACGTTTTTTCCCGTATATCTGAACCTTTTTCAGAGAAAGCACATTTTGCATAATATTATTTTTATAGAACGGGAATCGCGGGAATTTTTTTTCGTACATGTGAAAGAAAACATTATTTCGTAATTAACATTAAATAACTATAAATAACTATAAATTACCTTAATTGTAAATTTTATAATTTAGCAATAAATTCATAATTTTAGAACTTATTGTGAGTCTCTCTCAGTTTGCAAGATTCTTTCTTCAATACTTTAGAACTGAAAAGTCGATCTCTATTATCGTTTATTACATATTAGGTGTGGTAAAAAGAAATCCATTATCTTTGCATGAAATTGAATGGAAAAATAATGGATTTCTTTTTACTATACCTAATATATATATGTATATATTAAAGATATATTTGGTGTATAAACTCTGCAAAAAGTGGACTGAAATTGGAAATTAATACATTTCATATAAAAATGAATATTATATACATACGAAAGTTCAATAATAGAGATAAATATTTATATTTAACAATACAATTTTATAGTTTAAATAAAAAATTTCTTAGTCCATTTTGTTTATTTTTAAAAAATATTTATCTACTTTTTATTGGAATAATTTTTATCCACAAGTTTTAAGTCACCGTTGAATTTTTTGTATTACTTTCACACAGATACAACATAGAAAAATCTGTAATTTTTTTCATTTTGTTAGAAGGTATGTGTAATACATTCTCAAGGAGAATTTTCTACAGTACTCGTAGAGAACTGACCGAGAAGAATACTCTATGATAAAAATTTTCGCTGATCAGCGACTCCCACTTCAGAGCACTATGGCAAATTCCAAACGATCGAATTGATGTACACAACGAACACCGACGCGCAAGTATCGGCGAGATGAGCGTATGTAGCCTCCAATAAACCCCGGCCAGAGCCGTTCGATCGCTCTCGACGAATCTCGAATCGGACAATACCCAACCTCCGTTGGCGCGGTTCTCATTCAGGATAACCCGCGAGGTCTCTCGGGCATACACATACGACTCCATGTTCCTAGCGGGGCATAATACCACGAGTACCCCCCAGGTACTCGTGCGCTATCAAACACGAGGGGGAAAGAAAGAGTATCTCTATCTATCTAGCTCTATCTTTCTTTATCTTCTTTTCCTGGGATTATTTCTGGGTCAGCGGAGTCAGTCTCGATCGCATTCGTTCCACGCCCTTACAGATTATACGGGGGTACTTGTTGGTGCGTTGCGCATCCCAAACGCAGTCTACCCGTATAAGCTGCGAATCCCCCGGGCGCTGCGCTACGAGCCGCGCCGTCCCGAATCTCCGACAGCCTGGATATTGTGAATCGTGGTACCGACAATATTTCACGAGAGATCGACCGTTTATCGCGCGATACATCGGCTCATGTTTCACGGATACTTGTTTCTCTGTGAAGAGAATATACAGGACGTATCAAAAGCCATAATAATTATCGTAACTATTTATAGTAACGAGAGAAGTAGTAACGATTTTTTTATTTATACTTCGACCGTCTTTCTTTTAATTGTTTTAAAACGTTAAAGAGTACACCGAGAGAAAAGTGTTTAACATTTGTAACTGTAATTGCATGGTAAAATGATTATTGTAAAAGCTTCATTTTTATAATTATTACTGCTATGTGATGTTGATAATAATAATAATTATATTTATTATTATAGTTCTATCAAAAAATACATATATAGCAGAAAAGAACTATAATTATAGTTAAATTATGATTATAATTATAGTTGTGATAATTATGACAGTTGATAATATATGATATGTCAGAAAATGGTTGCAATTATGATAATTATCATATATAGATATATATATATGATAATTATATTTAAATTATAATAATTGCAACTGTCTTTTTCTTTCAGTGTATATGGACATACACTGTAGAAATTTATTCATCTCTCAAAAAATAATGCTTCAACAAACATTAAAAGCTTTCAATTTATAGTTTTGAATTTATCGCGCGACGTGTTATAATTTAAACTTCGAATAAAATCTAATTATTATTTTATTTTAATATCTATTAAATATGCTTGTACCAAATCTTTGAAATACATGAGAACACTTTGGCAGCAATAATTATGGAGGACTCTTCTTGGTATATTTCGGTTTGAACATGATTTTTGTACTAACGCGCATAATAATACATGTCATCTTTAACTAAATTAGGTTAAAGATGCAACTTTAAAAGTCCACAGATAAATATATCATAATGCTTATTTCATTATTATAAATTAATATGTGGGAAACGTTTTTTGCGTCTATACGATTACAAGTCTTCGTGTAACATAACCAAGCATTTGTTTTCTCCATTACTCTTTAGTATCGTGAGATTATTATCGAACTTCAGCCTATAGTTTACAATGTTCAGCTTGCTCAGCCTCACGGTGCACTACGGTAGTAGTACTCGTCGTAGTAACGTTCGTAGTAAAGCACGTAATGATACATGTGGAGGCACGGGTTGCGCAAGCGCTGAGATACCTTCATAGATGTACATATACATGTATGCGCGTATATGAGCTGGGAGCGCTGGATATCCAAAGGATTTGTGTGTACGTGTAACGTCATGTCGTAATGTCTGCGTTTTTTCGCGGTGCGAGCAAATCATATCTGATAGCTAATGAGAAAGGAGACGAATAGGCGTCGCGATATTATATCATATAATGCTATCCATTATGAAAAAACTGTCGTTTGATAAGTGTAATGATTGATTCTCGGGGCATTGCCGTTTCTCTGCTTTCTTCTTCATTTACACGAGTAAGAGAAATTACACAATACGCGGAAAATTGTATATTTGTATAGGCAATACGTAACAGAAATTATGATGCTTATGTGCACGATCAACTATCAATAGCTTACTTTAGATATTTGGGATACATAATTGTCAGTATTAACATTTTATTCTTTATATTATTATTGAAATTAGACATTTTTGTAATATCATATCTATGATATTTTTTATAACATATTAATCATATACGCATAGATTTTCGTTAATTTATTGCTGTAGAAAAACTTCTTTTCTGATTGTTATAATTGACAGTATTTATATACATAATTAATCTATCAATTTGATATCTGCCGAATGCCTTTAATAAATACATGGAAAGAATAGATAGATGTAGGTACTATATTGTTGTCACATTTTCCATTTCATAACAAGTTTGAAATAACGAAATAATTAATGTATCATTCTGCGTCACATCGTAGTAATTTCATGATAGAAAAATTATAGAGTCTATAAAATTGCATATCTCTGGACTTGATAAGAGCTATTTGTATGTATGTAATTGTCATTCGACAATTACACACTTCCTACAAAAGAGTTATAGATAGATTATTTATATATTATTTATATATTATTTTTTTTTATATATTATTTTTATATTACTTATATATTATTTTTATTATGATGCCATAATTATTTAGGCATCAAACGATTACGCACGACAATTAAGATATAATTATGCTTCTTCGAAGAATAATAGAATATTCACGAAGTCTAAAATAATATAATTGCGTATTTATTCGCTTTCTATTTTTATATAGAGTGGTTATGTCTTATGATTTCGACCTTGCGTTCACTCTGCACCTTGACATTAATAGAAAGAATTTATTGCTACGAATGCCTGTGGAATTTAAGCAATACGTCATCTTTTCTCACGCTTGTGATTTAGATTATTATTAAAATTTGTATCGCTTCTTCAAATTGTGAAATTTGTAAGAGAAGATAATATTATTATCTATTGTTTGTCATTGTAAATTTAATGTTAACTATACGAATCGAAGAACTATCGATAAATTCTAATCAATAACATAAAAAAGTTACTATACATACGAAGATAATAGAATTAATGAAATAAAATTTTACATATTAAATCTATCTATACATATAAATTTTATTATTTTAGAATTGTATGAAATTTATTTATATTACTCAACTTGAGATTGATCAATAAATAATAACAAACAATATATAGAATATCTCCTAACTATTCACTCAGCGCACTTATGTGCAGATAGAGCGAACTAAATTGAATCGTAAAGTCCTTTACGATTCAATAAGACAACTTTAAGATATTTTTCAAAGTTCTTTATAAAATATTTTAAAGATGTTGAAAGATGAAAAATTCTTAAAGGTGTCTTATGCATCGATTTTAGACATTCTGCACATTGGATAACTAAAAAAAATTGCGAAAATTGCAAAATGGCAGAAACTTTTAAACTCAGTTTAGTCCGCTCTGCGGACTACAAGCACTGTGTCAATTAAAGACATAATTAGAGACACCCTGTATACATCATATTTAATAATTAAATTTATTTTTATCTTGTAGCTTGAAATAATGGAAATAAGATATTTTATTAATACATATATATCGCTTACTTTAAAAAAGTAAGCTCGAGAAACATGATCGGACTATTACGATAAATAAATTAAACAATGTTATCTTATCACTTATTAAAAATGAACTTATAACTTAATTTTATAAAAAATCATTTGAATCATGATAAAGGGTGATTCGGGGTAATTCTTTAAAAGTATTTTTTTTTAAAGGTTGTAAAATGAGAGAGACAAAAATGATAAAAATGAGAAATTTAATCATATTAAGATTATTCTTTATGTGATATTATTTGATTAATTAATTTTCAGTCAAGTTGAAAGATAGTTTTAGTTTTTCCTTTTTTTATTTAAACTTAATTTTTTTAATTGTATTATTTTGAAGTAAGGAAGTGATATTCTAATATAAAATATTATTTGTTTCCGTTTTAAAATCGCGAAATGGCGGTTTCAATGTTCTAGCTCGAATTTATTGATATAAAAATTGCAAAAGTTACAGTACGATGTCCCACATGTACAGCAGAGTGCACTCTATGTAATTGAAGTCGGTAAGCGGGATACATTTAATGCGTGTACTTGTTGCTCGATCGCCAGATGTGCGATTCCCAGTGTGGCATTTATATGGACGTTGAAAGTGATGAGCATACGGCGTCGGCTATCCCCAAATTTTGCGGCTCAAGCTTAATCGATGTAAATGGCCGATTTGAAAGAGAAAGAGAAAGAGAGAAGGGGAAAAAGAAGAAAGAGGAAGCTACCTTTACTCGTTTTTTTCTACCATTAATCGTCACAATCTGTCGTAATTTTCCACCTATGAACAACCACATTACGGAAATCGCATCGTTCTTTGATCCGGTTCGAATCCTGAACAAATCGTGAAATTTGCGATCCTCAATTCCATCACAATACCTTTCTTCATACCGAATTTCCGTAATCGCAGACATTCGTCGATCATATATTAAAATTAAATGATTCCGCGATGTGTACACGTACACGTTGGTCTTGTTCGAGACGAAGATCAAGCGAAGATCTGCTTTGAAGAAGCAGATTTTGCAGCCCTACGATACGATTATATCCTCATTTATCTATTTTGATTCTATGCTATTGCTTCGCTCTTATGAAATTTAATAGATATAAGTTTTAAAATATCTGCGTAATTTTTTGTTTATGCGAATTTTAGGTATACGTTATTTACTGCCGAAGGATTGTCTTTTTTTATAAGATGACTTGATATAAATGAAAAAAAAAAGCCTTGACCATAAATATAAAATATTTCAACAAATTGATGTAAACATTTTGTATCTAATAAAAAATATTAGATTTTATTTATTAAAAATAATATTTATTTTTATATTAATTTTGATATTTTGTTAATTTTCCTTTGTTTTAATTATCTCCTTTTTTAAGAAAATACAATAAGTTGAGCTTCATATCTATGATCAAAGTTGTATTTTTATTTAAGAGAAACATAATAATTTATTCGTGAAAGAATTGCTTTTTTAAAGATTAAATTGATTCTCGCAGACACATGACGCACTTTGATATGACATAAGATAGCGTGTTTGTCAATTAATTTTATATATATAATTTGATAGATTAAAATTTTTATTTCTCGTATATTGTTTCCTGGAAATTTCGTTAACCGGAGAATAAATTTCTTTCATCTTTCTAAGGCAAGCACCGAGATTAATTTCTCTCCTTGAACTCGTTTGTACAGAGAATAGCATATTGCAAAGGGAATATCCGTAAAAGATATTGTTTTGCATATTTGCTTTTAAGTAGGTATTTATCTTTGTTAACGGATGTTTTCACTATTCTATCACATAAATGTACTTTTCCAAAGAAATACTGTGATTCAGATCATGAATGATCCCCATTTTTTGGATGCATTGTGCCATACCTGTCGGTTTCTCATAATTTCAGATTTTCGAGGTTCCCGACTTAATCAGCTTCTTACATTTCGAATTTCTTCAATGCAATTTCGCATATGCCGGTATTGTAAATTTATCGATTGACATCCAAGCTTTATGTAAAACTTATCATCTCTCTTTCACAAATTTTCTTTAATCCCTCGTCCTTTGTTCCTTTTTGTCAAATCTTTCCCCTTGCAGCATACCTCCGGCAATTGTATCGCGTCTATCCATTATCAAAACGAGCAAATCGATCCTGCATGAGTGAAGCTGAGGAGTAACGTTGAGAGAAACAATTTAACTAATGGATATTGGTTCGGGAAAGTCTACGATTGCATTGTATCTCACATTTTTATCCCGTCATTCTGATCAAAAAAGAAATGTAAAAAAAGATGTTTTTACGCAATGGTTATACAACATGTTGCAATAAAAGCAGCAATAATCGTTAAGTCGTCAAAACGTTATTGAGTCGTAAAAATTAAACGGAAATACGGAGTATTTATAGTTTTATACAATGAACATGCATGCATACACTGAGAAAAAATGTATTAAATTTTTAATAAATATTTCTTCGAATAGTCTCAACGGAATATTTACTTACAGTAAATAAATATTCAGATAAATAATAAAAATGATAGTTAAATCAAAGTAATGATTCTTGTATAAGATAATAAATATATGTTTACATGTAATAAATATTCCGCTAGGACGCTAGGATTATTCAAAGAAATATTTATAAACATTTAGTAAATTTTTTTTTAGTGTAATGAACTTGAAATCTACATGTGTTTTTTGCAACACTACATTAACAAGGGTTTTCTTTTACTGTCTGTACTTCCGTGTTTTCTATCCCCGTGCCTTTCATGCTCGCGCGACGTTCGACGGTCGTCGCTGATACGCGATTCGAATTCCTACAGGAATCGATCGATGTAGACTGGCATTTACTTGAAGTAGGTACCTACAATGGGAATGCATGATGAGAATTTGATGCGCAAGATCGTAATAAAGAAAGATTACCGTTTGAAGAATCATTTATTACATACATAAAAGTATTAGAAATATAGTACCGTAAATAATTACATATTTCTAAAATCAAATATATTTTTGTAATTTCAATGTTTTACGCTTTTCAATTCTTTTTAGAGATAAATTAAAGCTCGATCGTTGACTAAATTTTTTTATAGTTTTCTTTGCGTAATACGAATGTATTCTTATTTTTATTCTTTAATTCTGAAGGTTATGTAATTGAAAAAAATTTCAAAATTGGTTTTCCCTGCAATTGAAATGATTATATCTCTTTATATATTTGCATTTTTATTGCATTTTTATATTTATGTGCGCGCGCGCACACATTTTGGCGTTGAGAAACAGAATAAAAATGCAAATATAAAAATGCAATAAAAATGCAAATACAAAGAGATATAATCATTTCAATTGCAGGTGAAAACTAATTTTGAAATTTTTTCAATTACATAACCTTAGAGTTAAGAATAAAAATAAGAATACACTCGTATTGCAAAGAAAACTATAAAAAAATTTGGTCAACGATTGAGCTTTAATTTATTTCTCAAAAAGAATTGAAAAGCATAAAACAATGAAATTATAAAAATATATTTGATTTTAGAAATATGTAATTGTTTATAGTACTACATTTCTAATACTATGTATGTTTGATGGGGGGAGAGATGATTGTTATGAAGATTGTTTTAGCTGCTAAAAAGAATATAAAAATGTTCCATCATCAATAATAAGAAATTAACGACCTTATTTTTAAAAAAGTTTAGAAATTTAAACATCTTACAACTGTTTTTCTTTTATTTTACTGAATAAAATACATAGAATGACTATTCAGATATTGAAAAACAAATTGTAAATTAGTGTAATTTTTTTATATTAAATATTGCCAATAAAACTTTTTTATTGTTTTAATTCATCATTTAAAGTTATACATAAACAAAAGAAAATAAAAAGAGCTTCACACTATCATATGTATTTTCATGTATTGTAAAAAAATATTTAAATTGTAATAAAAAACAATATTAAAAATGAAATCGATCGAGAAGTCTAATTAAATAAAAGAATTCTTATATTCGATCAAAGTGGATCTTAGTGCTTGTAAATATTTCTATGTGAATTTATATATATATATATATATATATATATATATATATATATATCTGGCTGCAATTTGCGCGCTGAATTTTTTTTCGATCTTGAAATGTAATCATGAGTAGAATCAGAATAGTAATATATCTATGTATTATTAAATCAATAAGTTTAACACAAATAAGAAAAAAATGCCATGAAAGGGTATCTTGGTGCTTATATTAATATTCACATACGTGTATATACGTGTATATATCTGTAAACACAATTATCAGTTCTATAGACTGTTCGCCGATTCGATTTGCCGGACTTGAAACACAGTTATAAACGGAAATAAATAATCGCACAATTAAATTAATTGATCGTCGATTTAATAATAATGCTATTAATATCTTAGCTGTATAATTATATGTTACATATACACATATGGTATATATATTATAAATTTGCATTATTATATGTAAGAAATTCGAAGCAGAATTTTCAAAATTGAAAGAAAAATTGATGGAATTTTTTGGAAAAAAACATATCCTTTTTTAATAAAAAAAAACGTCCTATGAGGAACATTTATAACGCAAAAAATAAAAAGTTCAAAATTTCAAAGATCAAAATTTATTGCACTACGTAATTCATAACAATCATCATAACAGATTTCAAATCTATCTTATAAATGTATTTATAAACTTGTGCGTGATTAGCAATAATCATCGCATCGACTAAATTACTCGGCCTGCAATTTACGGCAACAAGTTAGCTATGGGATATTCAAATTGCCGATTGTACCTTAGACAATTACCGTTTGAACATCTTCAGAGTACATGATGCTTTATTAGATAAGCACGAGATACACGTTCCGTTACGAGATCATTATCGATCAGTCGACTTCCTTGTTTATCTTCCACAAGTGCTTGATAATTACATAATCAAATATCACAAAAATACAAAAAAGAAACATCTTAATCATATTTGCAGTATAAAAGAATCTGATTCATTATTATAAAAAATTATTATGATTGCTATAAAAATTTTTTTCTGTTATCTATAAAATCTTATAAACTAAATCTTATAAATTAAAAAAATTTATATTGTATGAGAATATATAACTTTCTTATGAAATGGTAAAAAATATTACCTAAAATATTACACATATAGAATACTTTTTGCAGACAGATATGCAGTTCCTATATAAATTTAAATCTAAAGCTATTACTTTCTTTTCAAATAAAATATAGTTAAAAAGTAAATCTTTTTATAAAACATAGATATATCTATAATATAATTTTTATAACTCCAAAAACAGAAGTTTGATCAAAATTAACGTTAATCGTCACTATAATCGAGCCTCGAACAAGTTAAAAGTAGTATCACCCGGAATAGATTATTCGGGTGCGACTTTGTAACTTCCGGTAGATGCTCACACGCCGCGCCACGCGCCGTCGTCGACATCGTGTGTAATGCATTGTACATGGGGGGGTACATAACAAATGTCCCAACACGATATCATTATCCGTTATCGCCCAGTCTCGTATCGTCCACCTTCAACCTTGTCGACGGCGTGACGATGAATTTTGCCGGGGGTAGACCACTTTCGGTCTCGCTCTTCTCTCATCCCTCTCATTTCGACGATTTCGGTTCCCACGGTATGTTACGTGAACCTGCTTCTACACAGGAGACATAAATATATATATATATATATATATATATATATATATATATATATATGTGTGTATACGCCGTTCAATCGATATGCGACGGTACCCACATTTACGTGCTGCGCGCATATGCGTACACTTGTACGCGCGTAGAAGATGACATTCATATCGCGGTGGAACTCAAACGCGAAGAGAGAGAGAGAGAGAGAGAGAGAGAGAGAGAAAGAGAGAGAGAGAGAGAGAATGGATGGGCTGTGTAATATCGCTTCCTTTACCTATGGTACATGTTATACATGTTATCGATATAAGAATATTTGGCTCGATTTTTGTTCATTTTCGTCGGTGTATGTATATATATATATATATATATATATATATATATATATGTATATATATATATATATATATATATATATCGCGGCGTACGAGGTAATATAGCCAATTACTGATTACCAATTATGTTTTCTAATTAAATGTTATGATTATATTATGTAATTTATAATACGTAATAAACAGTCCCAAAGATTTATAACATTTTTATAGTAAATACTTACATAATATTTAATATTTTCAAATACATAGTAATGTACATATTAAAAGAAAAAAAAAAGATAATTTTAATTTAAATAAATTCTCGTAATTATATACAATATATAATTTATAGAATGATTATAATTCTTATCCTTATAGAAGTCTAATACTGGCTAATTTCCTAGAAAATGAGTATAAAGAGAGTGACGCCAATTAGCCGGAAGTCGCCATTTTATGTCCTATATCTGGACTATCTATGACGTAATTCTTCGTCTTAACCTCTTCTTTCGTTAACGTTATCTTCTTTCTAACTAACAGTAAGGACACTTAATGGCGGAGCCAATCAGCATTAAGCAATTGCATTAGTGCCACTCTCTTTATATCCACTCTATAATTTTCTATACAGCAGAGACCTCCAATGGACGTCTCTATGTCCTGCTTTGAACGTCCTAAGAACATTCTCAGGATGTCTCTCGAAAAAAACGTGCTGTCTTAATACTAGCCAGTTTATTATTAAAAGATAGTAATTACTTTTTATGAACACTTATTTGGAACACTAAAAGCACTGAACAAAAGTGTTTTTAGTACTTAAGTAATTAATTATTCTTTTAGTATTAAGTTGATAGGTGTTAACCTTCCCTTTGCAATTTAAGTTTTTCCTTGTACAAGTAAAATATCATTTTCAATTTCTTCGAAATAAAGAAGGGAGGAGTCCAATTTCTTTTTCTAAAATTTTTATTATATTTATTAAATAGTTTTTTGGTTAATGGTGATTCTTTAGTAAAGTGCCGAAAATGTGGGGTGCCTCACCAGGGCCCATCCAAAATTACAAATATCTGCATAATTTGCATAAAATATTAAAAGTATGTTTTAATGAAATAGTATGGAATATATATTACGATACTACTAAATATATTACGATACTAATGCTAATAAATCAAATGCTGCATGCTTCATGAAACGAAAACAAGATAAGATTATGTTTACTTTAAATTTATATGCAAGTTTGTGCTCATAAATATCTTTCCAGAATGGCTGTTGACTTATTACTTTTTTGTGAACATTAAAATCGTAATTTTTTAAACTATTATAATCTCGTTTTTGAGAAAAATCTATAGTAAGATTTGTGTGTGCAGTTAGTCAAAGAAGCGTTTGCGAGTCCTCTGTCACTAAGTTATAAGTTATAAGTTAAAAGTTACATTTTCAATATTTGTTGTTTTTTTTTATCTCACCATTAACCTACTATAGAATTTTGCACACGTCAATTTTGATACTTCAAACTTTATTATATAAAAAATGTCTATGGGGTAAAATTTTTTCTATGAGGTAACTCGATTTGCTAAAAAAACTATCTTGAAGAAATCCTGAATTTTATATTATTGAAAGGGCGCAGTTCATTTAAAAGAAGAAGCAAAAAGAAACCGGGGAATTATCATCATACCATAAGAAATTTTTTCATCTCATATTTTATGAAAGCCTAGAACAATAAAAAAAATTGAACTGGATGAACAGAGTAAAAATAAAGATATAATTGAAGATAGAGATTGGCTAATATTATATTTCTATTAGAATATAAATCTATAAGGATATAACCTGTGATATATGTTATGCGAAGAAATAATAATATTGATATAAGATAAACGATTAATCACAAGCAAATACTTTTTCCATATTTTTACGAATAGATATTTTCTTTTTAATATTATTCTAGTTATTTACGGAAGTCACTTCGATTTCTTTCTGTTTATCTTTATTTGCACTACTAAGGTCTGTTTTCTGTGGTGCAATTAGTGTACATTTAAAGTGAGATAAATATATGTTTGATTTGTCGAAGACGAAAAGGAAAGTTCTGCACTCTAGTGCAGTCTAATGCAGAAACAAAAAACAAACCATTTATTTATCTATTTTATATTATTGAAAGGGCGCAATTTCATTTAAAAGAAGAAACAAAACGAAAGCGGGGAATCACATCATATCGTAAGATAAATTTTCAAGTTGTGTGACAATCACGGAGTCTCATAAAACGATATTCTTATTTCAACATCTCGGAAACGGCGCTCCGTGGTGCGACTTGAGCCACCGATTTTGCCCTTGCGGCACGCGTTCTATTTTCTTGAGATTTCATTTCTCTTTTGCAACTGCCTCCCGACGCGCGACACAGCGTTCGCTGAGTCGAACCGTTAACCGATCGACCGAAAGAAGTTTGGCGCGTGATATTTCTAGTGTTCGAGAGCCACACGAGTGCTTATGCAGACCGATATCGGTCGTTCAAGAGTGGAACGTCGTGTCGCCGCCGACAGAGAGATCTTTTCGTTGCACTTTTTTGCGCCCAATGAAGTGTGAGGAATATTATAGCATATTCGGACCGCGTTCACTAACAAGAGTCATATGATTCAGTCAGTACAATATTGCGAGGGACGGGACGATAGTCTTAATGCATTTGGCGAGGTAGCTATAGTACGCATCACCAGGCACCCTTTCTGCAAGCTCAGCATCACCCCTCTCCTCTCCCCCCTTTCTCTCTCTCTCTCTCTCTCTCTCTCTCTCTCTCTCTCTCTTTCTTCTCTTCTCTTCTTCTTTCTTCTCATCTCTTGTTCTACCCTTCTTCTCTTCGACTCTCTTTTCTCTGTGTTCCTATGTGTCTCTCCTTATTCCATTTCAAGAGGATATAATGGCCTTAAAACGAAATGTGCGAAGTCCTTGGTTTTAATCTCTTAACGGGCAAACGACAAAAAATATCAGTCTTATTCTTCTTACTGAATGGATAAAAGCCATCGACTCGCACGTTCTATTAAGAGATTACCTCGTCTGTGTGTTCGATAATTATCAGTTACGATGCCATCTCTGTTTAGAACGCAGTCTTCTTACAGATTTTGCTATTTCTCATTTAACTGATGCTTAAATAAAATTTACAGATATTATTTTTATCAATTTTTATCTTGTAATTGCGATAGATAGTTTTTACACCATCCAATTTTGAGAAAAAAATCGGCTTTTATCACGAATGTTGATAAAATAAATATTTTTGTTCATTGAATACATATTTCTGATAAAGTAAAGACATTAATCTCAAATTAATTACTTTAATTACAAATAAATAACTATTATTATTAATAATTAATAATATTGAAGTTCTCTTGTGTGTGTATTAAAAATACACTGCAGAAAATTAGTGTTCATAATTGTTATAACACTTTAGAAAGATTGAAAGCATAATTTCTAAGCTTTGCATTGATCATTAATATTTTATTTATTTGACAAAGTAATAACCGAGTAATTAATAAATAAGCTATTAATTTTATTTTTTTAATTGAATTTTTTCTTATTATAATTATATGTAAAGATTATAATTCTATGTTTTAATAATAAAATGTATAATATTGAACCACTTTTACCGTTCATTGTATTTACATTCTTGTGTATTACAATACAGCGAACTTAATACCCATATTCATAGTCAGACCTTATATTTATGGCTTCCTTAAATTTATCTTTAGATATTTAGTAGCGAATAAAATAATTTGTAGGGCATCTGAAGATAAATTTAAAGAAGCCATAAATATGAGGCTTCACTATGAATACGAGAATAAATTACGATATTTGATATACATATACATACACAATGTGAGGCATCTGAAACAGGCCACTTGAATAATTCGCTTGTTTTTAACAATAGAAGAAAAAATATCAAACAAAAATTTTTTTCAAGGAGAACATATTTTAGTCATGTTGTCTTTCTTCTAGGTGGAGATGCTAAAAAGATATGAAGGTCGCTTCCACTTTTTTAAACGGAATTGTATGATTTTTTTTTACATAATGTGGTTCCTCTTTATTCTGCACATAAAAATATTAAAATAGTGATAATAGTTTACGAGATATTTTGTACTTTATTCTGTCACATGTTGGCACAAAATATTAAATATCTCGTAAACTATTAATTTTTTTATAATCGTACCTTCTTTTATGAATTTTTATGAACAGAATAATGAATCAGTTGATAGAAAAAAAACACATAGTTCATAAAAGTATTATATAAAGATATAATTATCAAAAAATTAATAATTTACAAGATATTTAATATTCTATGTCAACATATGACAGAATAAATATTAATTGTATATTGGTTTTGGTAGTATTTTACGAATATATCTAGAAATTTATTGTACAATTTGCAAACTGTTTGAAACATTTCTAGAAAGTACGTTGGTGTATTTAAGAACATAGTAATTGCTTTGATAAATACCTTAGAGTTGTGATGGATTAACATTCAAATAAACTTCCCTTATTTGGATGTCAAAAGAAAGCTGAACATTTTTACCCAAAGGTGCAAATAAGAATTACAGTGGCATGGCTTTCGAATTTAACTTTGAAGGAAAACATAATTTTTTATTTAGATTTTTGTTTCCAAAACTGATTTTCTTCTTAATTACTTACATATATTAATATGTCACATACAAAAATGCAACATGTAAATTGTTTGATAATGTTTAAAATTACTGAATAAGATTAAGTTCATTTGAATTATTTTTCAAATTGAAATGCGTTGATGATTGATGTATTTAAAATTATGTATATCTGTGCAAT
>Ga0157363_1001874_pt1 | contig 18010 bp, 16 predicted proteins | sample AttsexASBM1_FD_111477 | JGI IMG/M metagenome (GOLD analysis project Ga0157363, IMG submission 111477) | Fungus gardens microbial communities from leaf cutter ant in Ribeirão Preto, State of São Paulo, Brazil - Atta sexdens ASBM1 | ecosystem: Host-associated > Fungi > Mycelium > Unclassified ... | reverse complement strand
TCAATTAGAAATGAGTTTTGGTCAAAAATATGAAGAGTTTGCATTACACTTAGGAGACTTATTTAAAGATTATATGAATAACCCTGTAAAAAGTCTAGAAATCAAAGGTAAAAATAATACCTATAAGAATTTTAGATTAAAAACAAGAACTTTATCTTGATTCAACTATTATCATGATTTATTTTATAAATATAATCTAGAGCAAAACAAATATATAAAAATAGTACCTAGAAATATAGGTAAATTTATGAATCCAATAGTTTTAGCTTATTTAATAATGACTGATGGTAATTTTAATAAAGGTAAAAACAGTGTGCGAATATATACTAATAGCTTTAAGAAAGAAGAAGTTGAAAATCTTGCTTTAGCTATCAATAATCAGTTGAATATTTATACTGGTGTGTTATATGATTGAAACAATCAATGGATTATCATAGTTGGAGCTAAGTATCTTAGTCTATCAAGAGCAGAAGTATCACCTTATTTTTATAATTCTATGCTTTATAGAATAGGAATAGCATAAAACCCTCTTTTCTTAAATCTAACTTAATGTTGAAGAGCCCTATTTTTTCATTTGTTTTAAACTTTGAGATTTAAACATAAATAAAAACTGGATAAATTGTAAGGACTACTGTAAAATTATAATCAATTTGCAGCTGAGTGCAATTTAGTTAAAACTATAGATTGCAAAGGTTCAACAACTAATAGGTGAGTAATACTAACAATAAGCCTAATACAAACATCTGGTATTAATTAACCTTTTCTTAACCAAATAATTTTTCAGGTAGATTAATGATGACATAGTCTGAACAGTAGTATAAGTTACTGAAATAGTTATTAAATATCACTATAAAAACAAAATTGTTAATATAATGTAAAATAATAGACTTCAATTTTATATTATTTCTGCTCCTAAATTGGTTGCCAATGGTAGCCAGCCTATATTTGTATACTTCGCAAAGCATTTTAGCAAAAGACTATGAAAACTATAAAAACAAATAACAAAGCAATAATATTAATAAACAAAAGAACTAATTTAAATTTCTTAAACTATATAATGTTTTTAGCAAATTTGATTAAATATCCACTTTTTTAAAAACTTTACTAGATTGAATAAGTTTAATTAAAACAGAGCTTGAAAACAAATGAGGTGTTTATATCTTTTGGTATAAAGTTAATGGTTTATTTTATATGGGTTTTGCTATACAGTTTATTACCAATAAAGGAATACTAAATGATTATTTTATGAAAGGTAGAGTCAATACATCACTGGTAGGGCTAAGTACAAAAGTAAGAAACTAGCTGAAAGCATTGAAAAACATTCAATTAGTCATTTTACATTGCTTATCACAGAAGAATACCTTTCTAAGGATCTAACCAAAAAAGAAGTACAACTTAGAGAGCAATTTTGGATGTTACTTTACCCTACACTTAACAAAAGTTTACTTGTTTCATCTAATGAAGGTAAAGCTATAAGTGAAGCAACTAGAATAAAATTAAGTATAATCAACAAGTTTTACCAATATAAAGTAGAGAAAAAGGGTATAATCTTAGTTGGCTCTAAAAAGTTAATTTTCAGTATAAAAGAACTTTCTCATACTAGTGGAATAAGTTTAGACCAAAATGTCAGAATTAAAGATAATGGACATAGTTTTGATTTCATTTTCTTTTATTTTCTCTTATATTTTATTGTTGATCATAAGATAAAGAAGACAAAGTGTGACACTGTCACAGGTCACATGACAAGGTCACATAAGTCACACACTCATGTGACATGATAGAACAACATAAAAGATCCTAAAAGAAGACAATGTTATACGGCATATGTCAAGATTGCAAGAAGAAGACTTAGTTTTTTCTTATTTTTTATTCTCATTTTTCATTTTCTTTGGATTTATATTAGCAGATGTTTCAGATTCTGAAAAAACACTTCTATAAAAATAAAATTAAGAGCCCTTAGCTTAATAGATAGAGTATCTAATTGTCAATTAGGGTGGTCTCAGTTCAAGCCTAGAAGAGTTTGAAAAATATGGTTTTGTAATTTTTTATATAAACTAGCTCTGATTGTTAGCTATTAATTAATTTATATATTATACATTAGTAGTTGTTGCTGCCTCATATTAATCAACAACTCATTCAATTCAAATCAATTCAAATCAAGCTTATTATTAAACAAATCTATCTTTTTTGCTTGAAGCCTGATTCACTGGGGTTTCTGGTCCTGTTTGCTTCTTGTCCCCCAAGCATATTATTATAAGGGAAATTTTACTTATTTTTTGGGTTCAATTTATAGTATATAAGTAGTCTTAGCAAAAGCTATTATTCTATATATAATAAATTTATACAAAATTCTCTTAGTTTAATGGTTAAAACAGCATTCTTCTAAATTGCAGATTTTGGTTCAATTCCAAAAGAGAATTCACAAATAGTGATTTATAGAAGGTTATCATCTTATTAGCTTAAGCTAGACCTTTTTATATAAACATATAAGACTTTTACTATAATAAGAACTTGTGTTAGAACGAATGTATACTAAAGTAGTTAAACTTGCTAAAATAAAAGTTGTTATTTGTAATTCTACAATTTTTGTTTTTTTTAACCCTGTCTTAGTAGGGACAAGCAAATTAAGTTTTATTAGCATTGAATGTAACTAAAAATAAATAAATTTTATAGTATAAAAAGGTTAGGTAATTTAATTTAGTTAATTAATTTACTAAAACCAACAATTAAAACACTATTAAATAAGTAATATGGTTTATAAAATCTAATGTTGATGTTATTTTGCATTTACAAAAAATTCCCACTGCTTAACAAAATTATAAAGGAGGCAGAGTCATTTTTTGTTAAGGGAAATCAAGTAATTAGGTTACCTGTAATATTTATTGCTAAGAGAAAATAAGTAAAAAGAATTGTAATGATTTATTTTTGTTTTTTAAAGCTACTCCTTAATAATATTATCTGTTTTTTATTACTAAAGCAATTACTAAGGCAATTAAAACTGACGAAAGTAGCACATGCATACAAAAAAACTATTATATCTAAGTTCAATTTATTAAAATAAACAATTAAAATTTCTTTTAAAAATGAAAAAAACTAATTTAAAAACAAATTCTGTTAAACTGGCAAATAAAAATGTTCATTATGAAAACCCAACAACAAAAACAACTACTTTCCAGTTTGTTTTCTGCAGAACCAGAACAAATTCTACTTTAAATAAATCATTGGATAAAATATTTAACAAATAATAAACTGACAGATCTTGGAGCAAAAGTATACCAATCTCAAGCTAATCTGTTTTTTGGCTATAACTAGAAAATTTATAAATCCTAATAGTAGTCAACCTTTAGATAGGCTATAAGCCTTAGCTGAGAAGAATAATAATTTATCCAGAGGATTACAATTATTAGATAAAATAGCTAAACCAACTAATAAATAGCCTGGTTTAATATTTTTACATAAAAAAGGATTAAGTTATACAAAACCTAACTTTAATTTGAAAAATTATCATTTTTCATCTGAAGCTTTTTTAAATAAAGATGGAGAATTAGTAACACCAAATTATAGTATTAATAAAATTCTTCTTAATAATATTTATAAATTATTAGTTCTTTTCTTTAAAACTATGTATTACATAATAAGTAAACCTATTTTTATATTTACTCAAGATACTATTAAAATTCAATTATTTTATTTTGCTTGTATAGGTAGAAATATTTATTAAATTCTTAAGCAATACCACTTACAATTAAAAATAAGTAAGTAGCTCTCATTAATTTAAATAATTTAAAGTAGTTTTTAATAACTTTTTTAGCAAATTAACTAAAGTTTATCCTAAAATCTAAATTCATCTTAAGTGAATTCTTTAATAAAAAAGTAGAATTAGCTTTAATTAGATTATATAAGTTTTATTTTATTAGCAAGAATTTCTTATCTTTAATTATTAATAGAAAAGATGTATCTAAATATATTTATAAAATATTTGTAAGTAAATCTATGAATAATTTATTCTTAACCAATATTAATAAAGATAAAATTTTGGTCAATTTTACAGTTATTCTAGACTCTAATCTGAACTTGCAGAATAAAGTAAATAACTTAATTAGAAAAAGAGAAAAATCAATTCAATTAGCAGACTACTGGTTTGAATTGTCAGAATATTTTGCTAATAATGATGTTATTACATCAAGACTAAATACTGCTTATTTAACTGGTATGAATATTAAGATTAGTAGAAAACTAAAAAGAGAACTTATAATATCTAAAGTAATAAATAAAAATTTTGAAAAAAACTTAAATTTAAGATAGAATTAATTATTCTGAAATGACAAGATTTATATATAAAAATAGAAAAAGTGCTTTCTCTATTATTATTAATACTGGACAAAATTTCCAAACTCTAATCTATAATAATATGATATAATATAATAATTCTTTCTATTTAATTTTAAATTTATTTTTAACCCACTATTTTTCATCTAGTATTTTTAGAAAAGTACATATAATATAAATAATTATAGGTTGGTTACTTACATTGCAAAGATAAATATAATAAGAATTTACCAATACTAATCCATTAAAATTGCAGCAAGCAATCAAAACAAACAAATAGCAAATAAAATAAAAACAAACAAAAAATTCAAATAGGTAAGTAGACAGAGAATTTTTTATTTTTTTTAAATCAACAATTTATTACACAGCGCATAGTAGCAGACTGTGGTAGTTACGAAGTAACTACTTACAAAAGATGCAAACAACATGTAGAAGAGGAAACTGAGGAGAGAAAGAGAAAAAAAGAAGAGAAAAAAAAGAACTAATCACAAGGTCTATGAGAAAAGAAAAGAAGAGGGAGAAATAAAAGAAAAATGATAAAATAAAAGTTGCTCCAAGATCAACTTGGGGCGACAGAGAGGACATTGTCTATGAAAGCAAAAGCTTTTGGATTAGCACTCAAAAACATGACAAAGTGACTGAGCAAATCTCTTCTAGGGTTCCAATACCTATTGTGTCTCGTACATTCATGAAGTATGTGTCGTCTTGTCTCGATAGAGTAGGACCCACAAGGACATTTGAAATCTTTGTTAGGGAAAAATCATAAACAATATTCACCTATTGGGGCATGATTTGTAATGGCTCTTGTAGCTCGAGTGCATAGTGAGTTAGAATGACTGAAGGATTGGAGCCATGAGCTCCCTTTGATGTAAGACAGTTCAATGTCTTTGGAGTTGTGATTGACAAGATCGAGGAAGTGTCTACCTTTTCCATCCAGTGCTTGGAATGTCATTTTCCACAGATTGGTGATATTGTTGCTATCAAATTTTTTGCAATAGTCTCAGGATACTTTACTCGGAAGTATGGGCTGGGGATTGAATGATTTCAAATCTTTGTTGACAGATCTGTGAAGTCTCCACTTGAGTTGGCTAGGACATTCCCAGAATTCGATAGAATTTCCTTGTCCTGTAGTAAAAAATTGCCGAAGTTCACTAAGGATGGCTGTCGTATGGATTTGATATGGATGGGTTTTATCGTCGAATATCTTTTTAGCCGCATGGATGGAGTTGGTGACGACAATGATTTTGGAAATGTTTTCTTTGCTGCATGCCTGACTAATACTGCATCTCATGGCAAAGAGTTCTGCTTCTGTGCTGGTGATGAAGGCCGTATGGTAAACCGTCTTGATCAAAGGGTGGTCATATATGTGAATGTGTGAGATCGATGTGGCAATGTCATTCTTGATGCTAGTGTAGGTTACAACAATTTCCGTGTGAGGTGAAGATGATGAATGAAGTGTCATATCATCAAGTTGTTGAAAGCACGATTTGTCACTTTTCGCTTTATTAGCTAAATTAAAAGAGACTTGGTCAGGAAAAATGTCTACTACTCTAGAACCCAGGTTAAATTCCGGATTGAGAGGGGAAAATGAAGGGAAAACTCCAAACAGTTTATTATTTGAGTCAATAAGGTGTCCTTTGATAGTGTTTTTCTGATGCTCAGTGAGCGTATTGATAGAGAGGGGAGGAGGCTTGTTGTGCAAATTGAGGGGATCGTCCATGAGAGTTCTGATGAGGTGATTCTCTGAAAGAGCAGCAGAGTGAAGTTGAGATCTACTTGTGAGTTTTTGAAGGTGGAACTTAATGGGAATGAGGCCAGCGATGGCTTTGAAACTGTCTGTAGGCGATGTTCTGAAGGCTCTCAGTATCCAGATAGTGGCTCTTCTCTGCATTTTTCTGAGGATTTTCATGGGGTACAATAGAGGGGCTTTGTTATAGAACCATAGCTGAAACCCATATAGTGCAATAGGTAGAATGCAGCATCTGTATAGGAGGCATTTTTGGATCAGGTTGATTCCTCATAATGAATTCCCAAGGAGTTTCATGCATTTGACCATAGAGATGGCTTTGTTCAAATAGAAGTTGATGTGCTGATGGAACGTAAGCTTTCAGTTGAATATGAACCCCAGGTACTTCCATAAGCTTTTGGGGCGAAGAATTGGTTCTCCAATTGACGAGAGGTTGAGAGGAGGAGGATTGAACGTTCTATGGGATCTGTTAAAATAGAACATTTCAGTTTTTGAATGCTCGATATTAAGTCCAAACTTGATGAAAAGTCTGGATAATACATTATAACTACAAAAAAGTTGTAAGTTCGAGATGTCAATCAACTTGTTCTGAGAGATAATGAGACCGTCATCAACAAAAGAGATGAGAGAGACAGGAATGTTTAGGTTTTTTAAGCACTTTTCTAGAATATATAAAAGTGGGGAGAGATAAAGGGCAGACAAAATAGGTGAGAGAGCGGACCCTTGGCCAACTCTAACATTTACTTCATACATCGGGGAGGAAAAGTCATTCCACATATAATTGGTTTTTCTTCTGGCCAGAAAGTCTGCAAAGAATGAGGTGACTTTGGGATCTGACTTTGGGATCGAGACCCACTTTCTTGAGGGTGAGGATGAGAAGGCGATGGTTGAGGGATGGGAAAAACTGAGCGATGTTGAATGCTAGGATGCTTGTGGTCTTGTTCTTGACCCAGCCTGATCGAATTACATGGGTGAGGGCGATTCCAGCATCCATGTTGGACTTGAACTTAAGGCCATCTAATTGACTGGGGTGAATGAAGTTATTTCTTATGACATGGAATTGGAGTCTTTTGGCGATGACCTTTTCGATAAGTTTGCCAATAGTGTTGAGGAGGATGATGGGGCAAAAGGATTTGGGATGATCATATATTGGCTTATTTAGCTTGGGTATAATCACCATGGAGGAACACTTGAAGTGGCTGGGCTAGTGTCCGAAATGTACACATCTGCAATGTTAATGATGTGGGATAGGCATACATCCTGTTTGAGAATGGTTTTGAGGTGTCGCCACGTAAGCTTGTCAGGACTGGATGCTGAAGAGTTATTGCACTTGATTAATGCCCGTCTGAACTTTTCTTTTGAGAACGGGACCCAAGTGGCAGTTGTTTTGGATCCTATTTCATTAAGGACATCGGTATCAACTTGACAATGGAGTGTGGTGTTAAATGTGGTGTGAAGGGCTCCCCATAAGCTTTCTAGGGTAAGACACAGTTGGCCTTCATACTTGATGACCTCAACGGCAGGTAGCTTTCATTTGTTGATCCAGTTCATCAATTCCCATGGACCATGACTCTTGTTCGCAACGTCTTGGATCTTCGTGTCGAAAAAGGACCTCTTGGTGTTCTTAACAACTTTCTTGAATTTCTTCCAGTTATCCAGACTTCTTGACATCCTGTAGTCGTTGAGGGATCTGCTACACTCTTCTGTCCACCACTGTTTGGAGTGCTTTGTAATTCTTGTTCGTTTCGCATTTTTGTTCCATGTTCAGTTGACTAGTGAATCAAGATTGTTGACTATGTTTTCAAGACACTCCTTGTCAGTGATGTTGGACGTATCTAGGTTTTTGAAAATCAAAATGACCTCTTCGACAAACACGATTTCCTGTTTGCTATTTTGTTGAATTGATAATTTTGAGGTATTAATGACTTCATTGACGATGGATATGGTGATGGAGAGGGGTGCATGGTCAGAAGTAAGACGCCAATCCGGATGGATGGAATGCTGGTTGATGTCGTTTGACCCATATCAAAGGAACACAAGGTCGATGGTTGAGTTTGATTCTCCTGCTGTGTCGGAATACCTGGTGGGACAAGGGTTAGTAGGAGATGAGAGAGCTAAATTAAAAGAGTCTGCAATAATCAAAAGGTCGTCACTGATAGATGAATGATGGGGGAAAGAAGTGTCCCATAAGAAATCCCTAATGTTGAAGTCCCCTGTCATGACAAGGATATTATCAATATTGACCTCAGTATCCTTAAGATACTTTAAGGCCAAGTGGGACAAATCTGAATAAATGTTAATAATGAAATAGTGTACGTGGTTGTTAATAAATGACATGAGGAGAATGTCTGTGTGGTTGATAATGTCAGATCGTAAAGAAAAATGAAGAGATGTGAGACGAATATTAATATATGCTGTAGCTCTTGGGGAAGTCGATCTGTTTGCAGGGGTACCAGTGAAAAGCAGCCAATTAGGGTGATGAACAGTTCCTATGAAGTCTTTACCTTCGCAATTCAATGTGCTGGGGACTTTACAAATGACAGACCAAGGGGATTCTTGGATAAGAACTATGTCAAAGTGTAACTGGGTCTCAAGAATAGTGTTGAGAACGAGATGGCTCTTGCGAACGTTTTGTGAAAAAATCTTAAGGTTTTTCAGAATCATATTTTCTGTTTGCCGCTCTCCATAGAGCAAATCGACTTGATCCTATTTTCACAGATCTCAGCATATTCCTTTTATTGCCATTCTCTGTTGAAACGGTATCTCCAGAAGGGGCATTAGTTGGAGTCAGCTTGGTGGTCCCCCTGACAATTAGAGCACTTGAAAGAGTGTGGGCATGGTTTGCCTTTCTTTGTCTCGAGGTGAGGAGGGTTCATCTTCTTGTTAGCCTTGCAACACCACCTGAATTCATAGTGGTTTTTGGATTTGTGGGGGCCATTACACTTGACACACTTGGAACCTTGGATTCTGCAAGAAAAAGTCACATGACCCTACTTCCAGCAATTCTTACATTGGGGTATGCCCAGGTTCATGTTAGTACCTCTAACTGTGGCAATATACTTGCTGATGTTAAAGCAGCGATTGATTAGGCACTTAGCTTTGCTTTCATTCTGAATGTCCCATATATCTATCCATATGATAGACATGTCCAACTTGGGTGATACTTTGATAATTATTGGTCTTGATGCGAGTTTGATGTCGTTAAAGATCTGATTTTGCTTAAGAATCACTTCTACATCGCTTGAGTTGAGGTGTTCCTAGGATTTGCTGTTTGGATAGTATGGGATACCTATGATCTTAAGATATGATTTTGATTGAGGAAGTCGAGGCTCTTCAACTTGTAGCTCATTAATGTCCTCGGATTTCTTCACATATTGACCAATGATTTGAAGGTCCAATTAAAGAGCAACCTTGTTGGTGACAATCGATAAGCCAATAGGGTTGGACCTGATGTAATCCACTGCAACTTCCGATTTAACATTCCTGAGAAGCCTGTTGATGTTAGCAACGTGAGCCACAGAGTTTTTCATAAAAGCGTTATTGTTATTGTTGCTCATGGGAACAATTATTTGTTTCCTTGACAGCTCTTTTGTGGTCATTTGGATATGAGGCTTAGGCTTCTGGTTACCTTTAACAATGTTGTTTACTTGATCGATTTGCTTTGCGTTGAGGGCTAGAAAAGATTTCTTGATCTTGAGCATCTCAGAGGTGCTAGCTGACTGTTTCGAAGCCTGAGTATAAGATTTAGTCGGCTTCTTGGGTTCCGTTGTAGGCTTGCTGCCTTGGAAATATTTCAAAATGGTGTTGACTTCATTCTTGGATTTGGCCAGGAGTGAGGTGGAGGAGGAACTTTTTCGATAGAGATAGGGACCGGTTTGGTAACTTCCTTGTTATTCTTGTTGATGTTAGGTGCAACTCTTGGGGTGAACTTGGAAGAAATTTTTGATCTGAGAGTAGTAGATTTATTGTCAGTGAAGAGAGAGTCCCACTTAGCCTCGTAGACCGATGAGATGAAATTCCAAATAGCATTACCCATGCTATCAAAGTTATTGAGTTCATTAGCCTTACCGCTGTTAACCTGTTTATTAGAAATAAACTTTGCTATGAAGTTCAAAGAATCTTTGATGTTTTTCGAATCCGAAGCGAAGTGTTCAATCAATCCATGAAGTGAAATGGGGTAGAAAGAATTACTCCAAAGGTCTGGCTTGGTAGGAGCTTGAGAGTCGTATGGGAGTTGTATATTTATGACACTTTCCTCATGTGTGCCATATGTCGTGAAGGCCTTGTTGTTATCACCTGTGGTCCTTGTGGTGTCCTGCTGATTAGCCACCTTGCTGACACGGAAAGCTTTCTCCTGCTCTGTCTCATAAAACAGCTCAGGAGATACATTAACTAGGTCATTGTTGGTGGTCATTCTTTCATGGTAAACCACTAACGACTTAGTAGAAGACATTGGAACGTCCCTAGAAATACTTCTGTTGGAAGAGAGGGTTCTATCTCTCACTTCATCGAAGTTGTTGAGAGCCGGTCCTGATTGAATGTCCATCCCCATGCTGTAAGGAAGCATGGTTGGTAATGACAATGTTTGGGAATAATTCATTGTAGGAAGGTTGGGGTTTTGATGAGAGAAAAACAGTTTATTCGCTATATTTCCAATAGGCGCTACTATGCAAGATGGTGGTAAGAGGAAGAGAAGTGTCATAGACAGAGAATTTTATCCAATAAAATAAATATTATAAAAAATAATACTTGCTCCTAGTCTAATAATTTTAATTAAGACTTATATGTTTAGTGAATCTTTTTAACTAAGTAAGAGTTAAGTTTACAGATAATTCTGTAATAGACCTGTAAAATCTAACACTTAAGGTTTAATTCTTTCTTAACTCTAAGAACTTTTTATTTTTTGTTTGTTTTATGGAATTTTAGTTTAAAATTCACTTAATAGCTTTATTTAAAATATTTATTGCTAATACAAGTAGCTAAATTAAAGTTTTACACTATACTATATTATTAGAATAAAGAATATAATAGATATTATCAATAATGAGTTTTTTATTTGTAATGTTTCAAAGATAATCTCTTCTTTTGTTTGTTTTGTAGCAGAGTAGAAGAAAGAAAAGATTTTATTTTAATAAATAATTTTATATTAGTTTATCAAGAGATTTATTTTTCAAAGTTTAGATAAAATGATTAGTTTGTAAATCTTATAAGTTTGATTTTTAAGAAAACATTTTTTTGTATTTTTTCAGAGCTGCTCTCTGTTACAATTTTTTAAGAACATGAAGGAGATAATCAAGAGGGGCCTTGTTGTAATACCACAATTGAAATCCATATAATGCTATAGAAAGCGGACAGCAGATGTATAAACATCTCTTTTGAATAGGAGCAAGACCTCTTGATGAATTGTTTAGCATTTTCGTGCATTTGATGGTGGAGATAACCTTGTTTATGTAGAAGTCAATATAAGAGCAGAACAAAAGTTTTTGATCAAAGTAAAAACCTAGATACTGCTATGTAGGTTTAGAAAGAAGTACCCCACCTCCAAGAGAAGTAAGATCCAAAGAAGAAGGATTGAAAACACCATGCAATCTGGAAAAATGAAATATTTTAGTTTTTCCATATTACACAACAAGTCTGAATCTTGTAAGAAGAGAAGAAATAACATTATAACTACAAAAGAGGTTCACATTTGAAATAGATTTGTGTTGAGAAATGAAAAGTACATTATCAACAAAAGAAAGAATAGAAATGGAAATTCTTAAAATTTTTAACCACTTTTCTAAAATATAAAAAAGAGGTGAAAGATAGAGGGCTGAAAGAATTGGAGAAAGGGCCAATCCCTGACTGACTCCAACATCTACATTACAAAAGGGAGAAGAAAAGTTATTCCACAGGTATTTAGTTTTTCTTCCAACAAGGTAATTTCTGAAAAAGTTTGAGACTTTGTGATCAAACCTAGCCTTGGCTAAGATGAGAGGGAGAAGGTGATGATTAAGTGATGGGAAAAACTGCACAATATCAAATGCTAGTATGCTTGTGGTAAGATTTTTGACCCATCCTGCTTTAATGAGATGAGTGAAAGCAACACCTGCATTAGTAGTAGATCTGTGTTTAAGTCCACCTAATTAATACAGGTGGATGAAATTGTTGGATATCAATGAGAACTATAGCCTTTCTCTAATCATTTTCTTGAATAACTTGCCAGTAATGTTAAGTAACACTATGAGTCAAAAAGACTTTGGTGAATTGTAAAAAGATTTGTTCAGCTTGAGAATAATAACTGTAGACAATGTTTTGAAATGATTTGACCAATGACCTAAATCGATACAAGCATTAGCAATATCAATAAGTTTGTTAACACATTCCTCATTCTTGGTGATGACTTTGAAATACCTCCAGGACAATTTGTCTAGTCCAGGAGTTGAGGAATTATTGCAGTTTTTAATGGCACTATGGAATTTCTTTTTCAAAAAAGGGGCCTACATCATAGTTATTTTGTCTAGGATTTCTTCCAATAGATTGATATTGACTTGATGATTTTGGGCAGTATTGAACAATTTGTGAAGGGCTTCCTATAGGCCATCTAATTCAATACAGAGCTTGTCATTAAATTGAATGGCTTCAATGGCTGGAAGATTCCTTCTTTTCACCCAATTTATGAGCTTCCAAGGTCTGTATTTCTTATTTGCAATTTCTTTAATTTTTCCATTGAAGAAGATACACTTAGTTTTCTTGACCATTCTTTGGAAATTCTTTCAGTCTTCTACTCGTCTAGACTGTCTATAAGTGTTCAAATCCTTATGACAGTCATTGTTCCACTACACTTTGGAGCACTTTGTGATATTCACAACCTTGGAGTGTTTGAACCATATTCTGTTGATATTGCTTGTGAATGACTGAACAATGGCTTTAAGAGCTTCAAAATTAAGTATTGATTCAGTGTTGATACTCTTAATGTAGTTGATAAGTTCATTAATGAAGCAATTTTCCTTTTCACTATTCTTGGATAGAGAACATTTCTTTTTCTGAACTTGTTCTTCAAAGATTGAAATATTAACAGTAATAGGAGTGTGGTTGAAGATAAGTCTCCATTCAGAATGAATACAATAATTGTCAATTTCACTTGAATTTGGATGCAAAAAGACAAGGTCAAGGACTGAGTTTGAGTCCTGAGCATTATTGGAAAACCTAGTAGGAGAAGGTTTAATAGGTGTGGATAATTCTATGCTAAAAGAGTTAGCAATCTCAAAAAGAGTATCCCTATGAGAAGAATGGTATAGAAAACTTGAATTACAAACACTGTCCTGAATATTGAAATCACCAGTTAGAATGAGAACATTATCGATGTTGACTTCAGTATCCTTGAGATACTTTAAAGTTGACTGAGATGAATCTAAATATACATTGATAAGAAAGTAAGATAAACCACAATTGAAAAAGGAAATGCATGAAATATCTTTGTGGTTAGGTATGTTATTTCAAAGGGAAAATCACAAAGAAGAAAGATGAATATTGATGTAGGTAACAACTCAAGAAAAATCATTGGCCTGTAAAGAATGTCTAGAAAAGACTATCCAATTTGGGTGATTGGGAACTCCTATTAGTTTGTCTCCTTCACAGTTAGTGGAACTCAGAATTGATCGAATAACTGACCATGATGGCTTCTGGATAAAGATGATGTTGAAATCAAAATATGTTTTGAGAATAGTATTGATAAGGAAATTGTTCTTGCAAACATTCTGTAAATAAATTTTGATTTCTTTAAAAATAATGCTTTATTGCCACTCATGGCTAAGCAAATCAAGTTACTTCTACTATCACAAAGTTTCTGTTGCTTTCTATTATGCTAATCTTGGTTAAAGCAGTGTTTCCAGAAGGGACATATATTCAAGTCTGCTTGATGTTCACCTCAACAATTTGAACATTTGAAGGAATGAGGTTATGGCTTGCCTTTCTTGATCTTCAACCTTAGGGGGTTAGTCTTCTTGTTTGTCTTGCAACACCACATGAATTGATGGTAATACTCAGATTTGTGTGGGCCGTTGCACTTGATGCACTTGGTACTCTGGATTCTGCACAAGAAGGTAATATGGCCCCACCTCCAACAATTCTTGCACTGGAGGATACCTAGGTTCATATTGGTATCTCTGATGGTGGCAATAAAGCTTCCTACATTGAAGCATCTATTAATGAGTCCCTTTGCTTTGCTACTACTTTGGATGTCCCAGATATTGATCTATATGATTGCTATGTCCGACTTGGGTGAAACCTTGATAATATGAGGTTTAGAGGCTAATATGATGTTGTTAAAGATGTAGTTCCTTTTAATGATATCTTTCACAATACTTGAGTTGATAGAAGTGTTTGTGTTCTCCTGAAGGAAAGGAATGCCTATAATCTTGAGATAGAACTTAGATTGGGGAAGTCTTGAGGCTTCAACACCATTGGTGGTTTTTACATAATTCTCAATCATTTGTAATTCTGAATTTGATACAACTTTGTTGGTCATAATGATTATACCGTTATAGTCTGATCAAACAAAATCAACCATGATGTTCATTTTGATGTTTTTAAGTGCCCTGTTCATGTTAGTAATGTGAGTACCACTTTCCCTCATGAAGTTATTAATATTTGCATCATTCATAGGAATGATGATTTGCTTTCTAGACAGGCCTTTGATTGTCATATTTATGTGAGGTTTAGGCTTGCTATTGCCATTGATCATTTGCTGGATGCTATCAATGTTGTTAGCCTTGAGAGTGGGAAAGACTTTCTTGATTTTGAGAATACTTTCAGTATTGCTTCTGTCTTTAGAGGCCTGTGTGTATGACATGTCTTGTCTATCAGTGGTGTGAACTGGTGCTTTTGCTTTGAAAAATTTGTAGATCTCATTGACCTTCTTGGGGGTTTTAGCTGGGATAAGAGGAGATAGTCTTTTGATGCTAGCCAGCTTGTCAGTTTCTTTGCCTTTCAATTTACCATTCTTAATCAGATTTGTTTTGGGCATACAATGATATGAGACTTTTTGCCTAAACAAGTTGTTGTAGATGTCAGTAGTAAGAGAGTCCCATCTTGTGTTATAGAGGGCTGAAACAAATTTCTAGGCTGCCTTGCCAATTTCTTCTAGATCTTTGACCTCATTCACTTTGGAAGAGTCAATTTTCTTGTTCTCAATATATTTAGCAATACAAACAAGAGATGTTTTGATGTACCTAGCATCAGAAGGGAGATGCTCTAATAAAATATGAAGGGAAATGTGCCTAAAGTTGCTATCCCATAGGTCTGGTTCTGTAGGCCAGTCTGGGTCATACAGTAATTGGATGTTGATGATATTATTATCATCAACACATGGAACATTACAGGTAATAAGGGCAGGTGCCTCATTGGAAACATGTTGGAGCCCTTGTTGGGTAGAAGGGATAGTTGTTGTACTGTCTTGATTATTTTCTTGGCCATTACCACTGTATAACAATTGGGAATTGTCAATAGGTTCTACATGTTCTTGGTCAGGGAGTTCATTGTTTATAACCATTCTCTTGTGTATAATTGTCAACATTGTGATTATTGACATCCATTGCCACACTGGGAGGTAAACAAGCCATTTTGAATGGTATAAGCATTATAGTGTACTTGTAAAAGGAAATGTAATTTATATTAACTATTTTACATAATATAAATATAATAGTTAAAACTAATAATTCATTTTAATTATTTCTTGTTCTTTATATTTATTAGATTTAATGGATAAAAGTATCATTAATTAAATTAATATTATTATTATTTCAGAAATTATTAATAGCTTTTTCTATAACCAAATTATTCAAAAGTGATGGTTTATCAATATTAATTACATAATTTCTCCATAAAATATTTTTATTTTTCATATTTAATTATATTTATTATTATCTAGATTTACTAGTTTATAGTCTTATATTAATATAAGAAAGATTGTGAATTAAAAGCTCTTTAACTATAAACTTAAATATAAATGTAACATAGTTACTAGTATCTCTATACTTATTTTAAATTTTAATTCTTGTTAATATTTTAAAACCCAGCAATTATATGATTAATATATAAACAATATTTTAGTTTACTAACTATTTAAAGTTACAAAGCATTACTTTAATTATAACTATAAATATGAAAAGTTAAATATCACTTGTTAAATAAAATTAATTCAAGAATAATTAGTATAAAATTATTTTATGATAATGATTTTAATAATAAAATCTAAATTAACTTAACTTATTGGCAGTTCATTCTAAATTTTTCTATTATAAATCTTCTAAATATATAATGTATTTTATTTGTTATAAAGCATAATAATACTTAATTAACATTTTTAACAATCAATAATGACCAATAATTTTACTATAGATTTTCAACAATAACTTTTTTATATATTATAGATTCTATTTAATTAGAATTGATAGAAAATATAATTTTTAATAAAAGTTATAGTTTTATACAATTTATAGTTTTAATTATAAACTATATATGGAATTCAAATAATAAAAAGTTTTAATGATTACTTGTAAAAATTTCTAGCCTCTTTAATCAAATAATATTAACCTAACTAAAATTTAAAAAAAATAAAAATAGTCAATAAATAATAAAAATAAGAAAAAATAAAATACAAAATTCTTTTTAATAAACTATTACAAATTACAAAACAAAAACTAAAATAAAATTATAGTAAAAATTAAAATAAAATAAAACAAAAAAATATATTGGATGAATTATTGAGATATAAAAAAATCAAAAAATATATAAAATTGTATTAGAATTACTTAAACTCAAAAAAACATGCTAAAAATAAAAAATCTTTAAAAAAACTTATATATTAAAAATGGAAATTTTTCAAAATATTTTAAAAAATTAAAGTCTTAAATAAACTATTATAATTTTCTCAATCAAAATCTTACTTTTTTTATAAAATAAAATTTATTTTGTATAACTAATAAATATAGTAAATTAGTGTTATAAGTATAAACTTATAGTTCTATTTATATAAGACTTTCTTATTTTAGAACTAATATTATTTTGATAATATAAAAACACTAATATCTAGTTTAACTAAATAATATCATTACTTCTCTCTTTTATACTACCATCTTGTATAATAGCATCTAACAGAGAAATTGCAAATTTAGATATCTTTTCTTCTTCTTGAGCTATGGCTAAACCTCTGGAGTCCAATGCCATCTCAGAGGATGTTCAAATGAGTGGCCCTAGAGATAAAACTATCATCTCCAGCACAAATATATCAAGAGAATTGTCTATGCTGTCTCCTCCATTGAGTACTCAACTCATATAGAGGCCTAGAGTAACAATCCCAACTGGGCCAACCAGACAGAAGAGGAACTTTTCAGACTTTCTTATATAATACCCCTGAAAGGGAACACCAACATCAACAGTCAGACTACCCATTGAGACAATGTGCCCCTGCCTCATATAGGCTATGTGCAAACTACACTACCCCTGGTGCCTGCTATTAATAGTAGTGTTTTATCCTTATCTTATGATCTTTGTCAACCAGGCAATCCCAAGTCTTGGGATAGCTGTACTAACCCTATTTCCATGTTTAGTCAAAATTTGTCCTAGAAAATTGATGTCAACTGTTATGGAACGCTTTGGACATGAATAATTTTTATTTTATTTTATTTTCTCTTTTATTTTATGACTTTATAGGAATTTTGTTTTCTTTTTCTTTTTCTTTTCTTTTAGATGATGAAGAGGCACATGACACTGCAGTCACATGATATGTCACATGATGTGATATCATAGGCCTAGAAGGTGGTGGAAGAATCTAGAAGATGATGTCAGGGCACATGTATACAACATGGTAGTCTTAAGGCAGACATGAGGTAGAGGCATGGACATAAGGGTAGGCTTAAGTATTGGTAGCACAGACCAAGCATGTTTTGTATA
>Ga0157363_1001873_pt1 | contig 18011 bp, 15 predicted proteins | sample AttsexASBM1_FD_111477 | JGI IMG/M metagenome (GOLD analysis project Ga0157363, IMG submission 111477) | Fungus gardens microbial communities from leaf cutter ant in Ribeirão Preto, State of São Paulo, Brazil - Atta sexdens ASBM1 | ecosystem: Host-associated > Fungi > Mycelium > Unclassified ... | reverse complement strand
TACTATAAATTATGATAGATGTCAAAAATTTAATTTCATATATAGTTAAATTTTCGGTAAATATGTATAACAATTATGATATATCTATATTTAGGTGCACAAGCATTTTCCCGTAAACATCCTTTGTCATGTTGGCTATCTACAATGTTGTCCGTTTTTGCAAGCAGTATGCTGTGCAATGGATTATTAGGAGAACCAATTCTTGCACCATTGAAAAATACACCACAAGTGGTAGTTGCAACTATTGTGTGGTCAGTAATGTCTGTGTGGCCTGTTATAATGTTTTGCATTTCATAAATTATTATTTTTAAAATATTTTATAGAACTATTGTCAATTTTATAGAACTATTCAAGAAATAAAAAATTGTAATTAGAGAAAAATTAGTGATGTCAGTAAAAAATATTTGCATTATTAAAAGAAAACTTTCCTAAATGTTTCAGGTATGTGATATTTTACACACCGTTTGACATTGGATATAAGATTGCCAAATTTTTACCAGTTAAAATAGTATGTGCTGCTATGAAAGAAATTTATAGGCAAGTAAATGTTACTTATCAATTTTCAAGATATTTTTTTATTTCACCGTATGCTTATAAGAATTATGTATTTGCACATATAAAAGAGAATATAAAAATGATTTAAAATAAAATGCCAATGCATATAAATCTATGCTATTTTTTACAGGTGTAAAAAGGTGTACGATGGAGTAACTCACGCAGGGAAACTTTATCCAAATGCATATCTTATTATGATATTGATTGGAACATTCAAAGGTTCGTCATAAAACATGAAATATATATATACCAAATAAAATGTATATCACATTATTTTCACATCTAAAATATGAACGCGCGCTATAAAATAAGCTAATATATAACAGTTAACATTTAACAGTTAATATTTAACAGTTAACATATGTGCAATTATAACATTTATATAGGTAACGGAGCTGAATTTACCAAATTATTTGAGCGTCTTATACGTGGCGTATGGACACCAACTGCGATGGAATTTATGCAACCCAGTTTGTACGTAAAATTTATAATATTTATATGAACAAATATTTAAATTATGAAGGACTACACAACTTTCACTTTTCGCGACCATTCGGGGATCATTTCATTTCTACATTTTTTAACGTATTTTTCTTTCTGGAAACCGAAAGTTATATAATTACAGTAATGAGCTATACTCAAAGAAACATTAAAGAATCCTTATTCATTATTGTTACAAAATCGCTACGAAATAAATGACAGTGATATCATATGAAATCGATCATGTTTTATTTAAAAATTCATTCAGAATTATTGATCCAGTTCGTCATTATTATAATAATTTTCGGTTTCCATGAAAAAAATACATAAGAAAATGTATAGAAATGAAACAATTCCCAAATGATGAAAGAAGTTGTACTCTCCTTTATAATATGTGTATATAATCATGTTTTTAACATAAATATGATAACAAATAATTTTTTTTACAGTCCTACGAAAGCATCCATGGTTGCATCAATAATCTTTGTGTTAGATAAGAAGACTGATCTCATTTCTGCACCTCATGCTCTTGTGTACTTTGGCATTGTCATCTTCTTCGTTTACTTCAAGGTAAAGTCCATATTCTCAATAAAATATCTCCTAAAAATTTATATGTTTGACACATGTAAAAACAAAATTATATTAACAATATCATTTTTCAGTTATCATCAATTTTGCTTGGCATTCATGATCCATTTGTGCCATTTGAAAATTTGTTTTGTGCTTTATTCTTGGGAGGAATTTGGGATTCATTGGCTAGATTGTTTGGTCGTGGTCAAGCTAAAGACGAGAAAGCGGATGCAAAGAAAACAAATTAAATAACAGTAAACACAATATACATCTTCAAATATTACAAAACGCAAATTTCGCATATTTCGAAATAAATCAAATTTTATTTCCTTTTCCAGAAAACATGATTTCATCAGAAGTGAGCATTGATTTATCAAATAATAAAATTATTTAAAGCTAGTCAAATAAGAGTTATATGTGACTGTTGACAAATTCTGAAATGTTGAAGCTAAGTACAATAATTTAACATACAGGATGATTCATTTTAATTTACCTCCCAAAATTTTTTTTTAATTTTAGAAAAAAAATATTTTAGACTAAAGGAACGATTTTTAGAAAGATTTTTATTACATATTTTGATTATGTTCTATTTCTTCTATATGGAAATGTCCAAAAGATATATATATATTTTTTATATTTTATTCCTGCAGATATTAACATAAAATGTGAAATATTCTATAAAGTATTAATTTTTTTATAATCATAGTCATCTTGGTTATCATCTTAGTTATCAAAAAATTAATAATTTACGAGATTTAACATTTTATGTCAATATGTATCGGACTAAATTATATGAAATCTCATAAACTATTGGTTTTTTAATATCTTTAACCTTTATACCTTAATATTTTTGTATGTAAAATAATTATAAAAATCATATTATGCAAAAAAATCATACAATTCTATTTAAAAAATTGGAAATTTATATCTTTTTGATGTCTTCATTTAGAAGAAAAATAATTTGACCAAAATAATCTCTCAAAACCATTCTACCTTTGTCTAAAAAATTTTTTAGAAAATCCAAAATAAAAAGTTTTTAGAAGTAGTAAAAGAAATTAAAATAGGTCACCCTGTATAAATATATATATATATGTATATGTATACTTTAAGAGAGTGAAACTTATTAGGTTTTCAAAAGTGTGTTATATAAAAATATCACCAGTATTATTTCAGTTAAAATAAAACAATATATACATATATTACACATCATTTTTTTTATTTATGCACTTTCACAAATGAAAAAATTTTGCAATTACGTAAAATTTTAATCTCATTTATCAATTATAAATACGTTATTTGGATTATCTTTAATTTGAATTATTATCGTCAAGAATAATAAGATATGCTGAATTGATATAACGATTATAATTATATTCTTTATATCAATTTTAGATTTTATATAATTTATTAGCTGATTTCAAAATTTGTTATCAAGTTGTAATACAATATGCAATTTCTACTATTATGCAAATACAGAATATATTCTGGCAATTTGCATCTCAAATAGAATTGTTTTATTTATTCATTATATAAAAATATTTATATAAAGAAATGAATGTACTCAGGACAAATAATTAATAACTGACCATTATTAGATCATTATATTATTAATTTATAAATCCTAATAAAAAAACAAAGTATATAAGACATTAAAATTGTAATAACATTTATGTAAAAACAAGCAATATGAAATAGCAAATGTCTCTTTTATACTATTTTATTAAATTTAAATACTGATATCATATATCACACATATGTGAAAGTTTACTTTGATTCATATCAATAGATATGTGTTCTTTACAATTAGGAATATCTATATTCTAATTGTGAAAGTATTATACGATTTCATGTAATAAAATGGAATTTGAATTAAAAATTATAATTTATTCGATTACCTGGATAAAAAACTAATTATTGAACTATAAAGTTTATTTGTATGATTTATTTCACGCGTTTGTTAATCATATTACATTCATAAAAGAACTGCTTATACGTACGATCGTGACATTCTGTTTAAATCAGTTCTCCTCTGTGTATACTTGTGTGATCTCGCAAATAATGGGATTCTGGAAACACGTTGAATCGATGATATTCCACAGTTTGTGATATTTGTTTTGATCCAATCATGATGATATGGCAATGAACTTCTGCATCCTTTGTAATATTTATAAATCCCATTCGAGGGATTTGATATTGTACGTAACAAAGATGTACGGTAATCTATACAATTCATTTCTTTCTCGCGTGCATGAGAAATGCCAGGGTGTAATAATTCATCATAATATTTTCTATCTGAATACTTCTGATTCATGTTTTTCGAATACTTATCGTTCCACAGAACATGGGCATCACGGACGCATGTTTCCTTGTCCAATTTTAGAATATCTCCGCTATTATTAGATTTGATTACACAAATCAAAATAGGCTCACGATTTTGAGTGGCCACACTTATCTTTTTTTCAAAATTGGGATCGGTTACAATGCCTGTATCTTGCAATTGCTTCGGAGTGTACTGAGTTTCCGAATCACGAAGCAATCTTTGCGGCAATGTATTTAAACCAATATCATGGTTTTCTGTACTCGCAGTAATACCTTTATCCTTGACAAATAGTTTATCCATCATTGTTTTTGCATATGTAGTATCATTTTGCGAAAGACTGTAATCTCTAATTTTCGATGTGAAGGATTCATGTAGTACTTCTACATCTTTCGCATAAGGAGTTGTAAAATGATCTACAACATCCTCTTTAATATTTTGAGTCTGATTCGAATTCAAAGCAGAATTTTTTCTTGAAGGGCAAGTATTTTTCGATTTGGATTTACAATAAAATTTATTTAATATCTGTCTCTTTGACCAATCTACAAGCGTATATATTTTTAAAATTTCATCTGCACATTCTTTTATTTTACTTAAAACGATAAATGTATTGATCGCATCTTCTTTCCTTACACAATTTTTTTGTACTGAAAAAAATCACAAGCTTCATATACATCTTTTTAATATATACATTAATTATATACATTTATTATTTAAAAATAATTGTTAACAGTAGTTATAAAATATTCGAAAATACCGACCATTCTTACTATTCATTACAAAGGCATGTTTTATCAGCTGTAAAAGAGTTTCAGTAAACATTGCTATGTTATCTTTCTTCGTTTTTTTCAAACACGATAAACTATTTAAGCTTTCTAATTCAGCAGAGCTAGTGTCAGAATGTATATTCTCGTTTAGAAATTTGCGTGGAATTTGTTCACACACAGTTACCTCGGAAACTGTAAAAAATATAATACACAAAATTTATGTATTTATGTATTTAAAATAAATCTATACATCGTTATAAAAAATAATCACTACTTACAATTAGAATTTACATCTATCTTTGATAAGTGCGACGTAACAGAATAAACATTTGTTTTTTCCTGCATTATTTTTTCCAAGCATTGAAATAAAGCTTGTGTCATTGCATAATTGTGTTTGATAATCTCCATTATGTTGTAAGAAAGAAGAGAGAAGGTTTTTTTAGTGCAAACTTCATTTTCAACGAGTTTTTTGTTATCTAATGCAAAATAAACTTTTTCCGCTTCTAAAAGAAAAGAAAATAAATTGACAATGCTGTTTATGATATTTGTAAATTTTTTTTTAATTATGTTAACCAAATCACATTATCCGTTTCTAAATCAACAATTAAATTTTATCAGATATAAAGTTTAATATAAAATAATTAAGAATATATATTATATCAGGTCTGTCCAATTTGAGTTCTGGAGCCAAAACGCAAAACCATCGATACAAAAAAAATCAATGTGCGTAAAATTTCAGGGACTGTAAAGTGTTGATATACATCTAAGTGACCCTTATCAACACTTTATAATTTCTAAAATATTAATCACATTGAATTTTTTTACGTCGATGGCTTTGCCTTTGCTGTGTTTTAGCTCCGGAGTTCAAATTGGACAGGCTTGTATTATATTATATATATGTATATATGCAAGAAAGTTAAATTTAACTATGTTACTATTACAGTTACAAAAAAAAAACACCATTACCAAAAAAAGTAAATGGTAACAATTAACGCTTTACTTCTATTCCCTGATATATATAAGATTGAAAATTTTTCTAATTATGATTACCAGTATCTTTCTGACATTTATTAGTTGTGAATTCCTTCAAATCTCTTTGTATCAATGGCAAATAATTTCCATCGGTAGTTATTAATATAAAATTCGGCATAGAATCTTTTACGGTCTTTAATTTTATACCAATCGTATTTCGCATATCATTTGTAGGACATTTCATAATATATGCATCAATTGGCTTTGCTTCTTGAGTCGAAGAATATATTTGAAAAACTTGACAATTACTTGGACTTACATAAATAGTATTCTGAATCTCCTTATCACATTGTTCCACAGTATTTACTGCTACTTGCTTTGACACTTCCTGAGATGTTAAAGGCTTACTTTTGATTTTTCTATAACATTTCTGTACAATATCTGTCTTTGCTTTCGACACGCAAACTGTATTTTGTATTCCCTTATTGCGTTGCTCAATAATGGTCCCTATTTGTTTCGTTTGTCTTTCTGGAAATAATTGTTTGCTTGACAATTGTGTTTTTCTTGTACAGAATTTTAGTTTGGATGCAACAGTTGCTACTGGTGTCGTCTGTTTCATTTGATTTACGTTGCAAGTGCTTTGTGGATAGTATATATAATTAGTTTTCGAGATGTTTGCAGAATAGTCTGTATAACTTGGTAATCCGTTAGAAAAGGTTAGACATGGAATTATATTCTCGTATTTTTCTTGATACATATTGTCTATTCGATGTGCTTTGTATCCTTCGTAAAGTTTAATAGCTAAATTGGAGTATTCTGGACAAGGAACTGTGATATTTAACGGTTTTATATTTTCGTAAGCTTTTTTAGTTTTTATATTCAATTTGTTAGAATTTGTATCTTCCCAACCATAGAATGGACACTGCAGCAATTGTGCATTACTCTGTCCTTCACTTTCGTGTTCAAAACTTCCTAGCATATAGTGTTGGAATAAGTGAAATAAATTCATTTTATAACAGCAAATTAAAATAGAAATGATTATTTCTTAAATACTTTTTTTACCAGATTTTGTCTTATAATCTTGCATACAAGGAAAATTAGATACATTTTTATATTTGCTATTGTTGTCATATGGTATAGTAATGCAATCTTTTACAGGAAATATCATTTTTACTGATCCTATTCTGTTCTATCCATAATAATATAAATAATTCATTAAAATATTAAAATTTTTATTATTGATATCTCAATGCATGATCTACCAATTTATAAATTATTTTGAAAAATTGATGTATACTCCTTTCAAAATAATTTCCTTTATAAATATCCTTCGAATTATATACATATAAATTATATTATATATTTTACCTGCAACTTGCTTTCATCGTCAATTACCTTTGTTAACATTTCAACTATTATAGGAAACCAAGTAAAAGGAGATTCGTATGGTTTACCTGATTGAAACCCTTTGATAACTTTTATTTGTTCCTGTCCATATCTAAGAAGAACACTTTTTATTCAATACTTTAAATTCAATCTGGATGAGCAAATATCGAATATAAATTTTCGCATCAAAAATAAATAAAAATTTTTATCCTTTATGTTTTATTCTTATATGTTAAATTTTTACTTTTTTCTTATCAATTTAATCTGTTCTAGACAATCAGATATATTCAATTCGGGTATGTTAAGTTCTTTAATTATATTCTTGAATGCATCATTTTTGGCTAAATAATCATAATATTTCACATAATATGGATTCCAAAGACATGGGTGCTTTTGATATGCATTTAAAAAAACAAAGGTAATATTTTCGTTCCATTTTAAAGACATAATTATATTTAATTCATCAATAGCAACACTCAAAATTTATATATATTACGAATAGAAAACTTACACAATTTTGTATGACACTCACATGAAGACTGCAATTCTTTATAAAGTCTTAAGTGAATATGTCTATTTATAATATTCGATATAATCAAATATAAAAAGAACCATGATAGAACTATGATGTCTTTTTATATCACAGATATAAAAGAGATACGATCACGAGAATTTTTTATTGTTTAATATCAATTTACTACTTATACGTATATAATTACTTTATAACTATTTACTTAAATATTTTCTTTACAAAGTATATTTTATTCTACACATTAATAAAAATATTGTCAGCAAAAAAGACATTATTTGCATTTGTTAATATTTTTGATGTTTATCATATATGTAGTTAGGTTTAACTAAAGAATTTATTTCCTCTCAATATATAATTACACTTATACATAAATCTAACTTTAAATAATAATTTAATTAAAAATATTGATTGTAATTACACATTGACTTCACTATTTATCTCAAGATACTTGTTCTATTCTCGTCTACTACTTGTAACAAAATCTATTATAATTCTTGCTTTCTTTAATTTTAGCAAGTAATAAACATTCCTTTAATGTTAGACCACAGTTACAAGTTTCATCTTTACACATTACTTCACAGTCGTTACAATCACAATAGCAGATTGAGTTACTCTGATCCATTAATTTAGATTCTAAAATTTTTAATCGCGCTTTTGTTACCAAATTTTGTATTTCCTTTTCCAATTCCACAGCAGTCTCTAAAAATAAGCTATTTCAGTGATAATTATTCCCTACTATAACAGGTTTTACTCACGAATATCAATAGTTCGTAATTGAAACGCTATGCTTTTCCCGAATATATCAAAGTTATCTTCAATTTTTTTTCTGCCATACACTTCTATAGAATTATCTGTATATGTAGAACGATCCTGTTATAAAAGATTTTATATTGTTTCCTCCTTTCCTCTTGAAAAATTAATATTATAAATTACTCGCTGTTACTTAATACATATAAACCTGTTTTCTTTTACTGATGCCTGCGATGTATTTTCGTTCCTTTAACAATATGATAGTATAATGTTATTGAAAATATCTGTATTTTATACTTTATTAATATCTTGTATTTGTTTCTAACATGGAGCAAATCCGTTTGCGTTTCTTGTTCTACGGTATTATTACTTGTTTCTGCCGCTACATCAACCGTTTGGATTGGAGTTGGAGAAGAGATGAGAGTATCTTGCAATTTCTGAGCAGAATGAATGGTATCTCTACATTTGAAAAATATTATTTTCATTCCTTTAAAAATATGATATAACATTATTGAAAATATCTGTATTTTATACTTTATTAATATCTTGTATTTGTTTCTAATATGGAGCAAATTCGTTTGCGTTTTTTGTTCTACGGTATCATTACTCGTTTCTGTCGCTACATCAACCGTTTGGATTGGAGAAGAGACAAGAGTATCTTGCAATTTCTGAGCAGAATGAACGGTATCTCTGCATTTGAAAAATATTGTAATCTTATTTCGTGATATCTTATAAAGTTATATAAAATATATAAATGGTAAATCAATTTAGACCTTAATTTTAAACACAACTCAATTTCTTGAAGTTCACACGCCCCACAGATATTATTTGAGCAAATTTGTTCGTCCTCTGATTTCTCAAAAAATAAATGCAAAAATTTATTTTGAATATTGCTATCATTAAATTTTTGATGATTTATCTTGCTGCAAATGTATTTGTGCATTGCGATATTATAAATATAACAGAAAACAACAGACGCATTATAAACATGAACAAATTTATAATAATTTTAATATTTAATAATATTTATATGATTTTATAATTATTACATAGTATTTTATAGCACGCAAATGTAAGTTAACAAAGAAATCTATATAATCATTTTTCATATATTATTTTTGTTGTATACCTTTCTAAAATTATTATGAGATAATGGCATGTATGGGAAGAAAAGCATATGCATTCTTTTAAACCATTTCACTTTTGGCACGTATAATTTTTCGTAGGATATAGCTGCAGCGATTTTTGATAATTCATAACAGTATTCTTTTTTTACATTCACAATCCTGTTAATACAATCACATATTGTTAATTCAGGAATATTAATGGAATTTTTTATCTTCTTATATGCTTCGTAACGTAATGATTTGTTATTGAACTCGGAATCGAATGGATTCCACAAACATTGATATTGTCCATAAAGTGCTATTAATTTCTCGGTATCATCCTCGGTCCATACATTTGGCATATTAAAAAATATTTTATGATAAATCGATTAGGTTATTTAACCTTCTTAATCAATACTATCAAGATGAAAAAATAGATTTAAACTGATTTATATTTAGCTAATATTTTTTTTTGTCAGAAAACGTGTGTGATTGGCAAAGAAAATATATCACAAATGTTACAATATGCTTCTTCATTGTACTGATCGATTACAAATACATAGAAATTTAGAAAGAGAAGAAAAAGATGAAGGATGCAATGTATATGTGCATTATAAAATAAATGACAGGTTTAAAATGAAAATGAGGTATTAAATCTCATCAATTTCAAATATATTTTCGTACATATTTCTTTTTTCGTATCACACATTAATAGTATAAATATAAATTGTCCATTTGTTTTGTAAATTTTATATTTTATGTTTACATGACAAAATATCTTTTGCTGTTCATCAAGTGTGCAATTCCTAATCTATAACAATGCCTCATATACTCTATTTTATTGCTACAATTTATGTTTTCTCTATTGCAGTAGGAATTTATTTTCTTAGATTTTAGCGAATAAGTGGTCGTTTTGTTAAAGTTTGAAAAATGCGGGCGGATTTAGTTACAAATATCGTTTTTTGATTTAGTAGTAGCATAATTAAAAATAATAAGTACTACAATTAATATATTATATTATTATATGTGTTTAAGTATAAATGTTATATATATGTATATATATTTGATATATTTTCTATATATTTTGATTGTATCATATGGCAAGGTTCATCATAATTTATATATGATAATAATCAAATATTTTATAAAATCAATTAATTACATAATGATCTCTTTCACGGACTAAGAGAACGGATGGTTGATAAAATAACTAAAAAAATGTATACACAACAAAATTGTTGTGTAATAGATTATTGATAATCAACTGATAACTGAGTTACATAATTAAACCGTAGCGGGTTTATAGTTTTCTTTTCGACAAAAATATATATTCTATCTTCTAGAAATTAGCTCGACTACTCATTGATATACTACGTTATTTATAAATTATATATACAATATTATTTTCGTATAGAACAATTATACATAATGTATATTTTTCACTCATGATCATCTATTGTTAATCTATATTATTGTATCTTACTGTGCTTAAATCTATATTACACGCGTTATAATTATTTTTAAGAAGTTGTTCTTAAGAAGTCGTTTCAATTGTTGAAGACAATGTAGGTAGCTGCTGTGGGACGAAGTTTACAACCTCATGATACACAAGTTCTATAAGTGACAATAACCATTACCCAAATAATAATAATGCTCTGAATTAAAATAAACATTAGTAAAATGCATTACCTTTCCATTTCTCTACTGGAAGATCCATATCTTCGAAACTCTGATCATATGGTAGAGAAACAGGTTCATCAGTTGGATCCGCATATTGTGCAAGATATGGATGTGCTAAAGCCTGTTCCGCTGTAATCCTTTTTTCTGCATCCAATTCCAACATCAATTCCAGCAAATCAATAGCTAGACAAAAATTCGATATGATTCTACATGCATTATTCGACAAGCTTCGATATAAATTACCAGATAGTTTTTTAATTACCTAATGGATTAGCCCCACGAAACACATCTTTAAAATTTTTTTTTTTTAACGGTGGTAAACTCTGTATATAATTTCTAGCCTGTAACAATAATTCAATTATGAAAAATTATAATGTCATTTATATAAATTAAACTATATCCTGCACATGTACATTATATATTATACTTTCTCTATATTTCATATATCTCTTTATCTTTATATAAATCTTCCAAAAATTTTAAATTAACATTTTTATGATAACAATAGTAAAATTATTGAATTGTATAATCTGAAGCATTATAAATAAACTATATAAACATTACATATAAATATTACATATTAAATATCAAATTGAGATAGTCAAAAGTTAGTTTTAAAAAGTACACATTTGTATTTCTTTTATGTATGCATAATAATTACATTTTAAATTTTAATACAAAGTTTAATATATATGTAGATTTAAAAAACAAATTTACCTCTTGACTAGTAATTTTGCTTAATGTTTCTTCTGTGGGTGTACCACAGAGTACTAACACTCGTGTTAGGTGATCAATGTCTGCTTATGGTTAAGGTATGTTTGAAAAAGCAGTTATTAAATAATAATTAAATAATAATTAAAAATAATAATTAAAAATTTTATTAACGCTAAATACATAAAACCATTCCCACAACTTGCAAATAATTGTATTTAAAGCAAGCTGCATACTTGTTATAAAGCAGCGTGAATTATAGCTTTAAATAGACATCAAATGTGAAAAATTTAACTTTATACATATTTCATTAATACGCTATATTTGCATGTATTAAATTTCATGTACAATTTAAACTTTTTTTTGTTAAGGTATACTATATGTTATAACTTTGAACTTGAAATCTACATTACTTGAAATTTTCTTATTTAGTAATTATATGTAAATATACACTATTTTTAATTATTTATAAATATAAATTATCAAAGTACAGATTATTTGTTACTAGAACATTGTATTAAATACTACGTTAATGTTAAATCCAAGAATTTGCCAAGATGTAATATTCATTTTTATTATTTATTTTACAGGTTAACAAGAAAAAGAAAAGATCATAATTCACATTTTATGTAAAAAAAACATGCACAAACGTGCATATTTCATGCTATAGATAAAGTAATTACGGTAAAATAATTAAAACTTACCGATTCTGACGATATTTTTTTCATAAACTCGTCTCGTGGAGTACCCAAAATTTCCATAATTAAATTCAGTTGATGAATATCTGCTCTTGCTAAGGCTCCACTATATTTTTCTTTAAAAACACTAAATATCCCCTTTGTTAAAAATATCTATTATTTTTTTTAAAAGCAATATGCTACATATTCTAAATATATCATTAATATTCTTATTTATAAAATTTTTATACTTTACTCATGCTGAATCTGCAGACAACTTTTAGATCTATGAGGCAAAGTGTAAGCAAATGGCTTTCTAAAAGCATGTTAAGCAGAAAATATGCATTGATATTAGATTTAAGAGTTCAATGCAGCTATGGGATATTAATTACAATAGATCCTTAGCAAAAAGCATATTTAAAGGATATTGCAACTAGATGAGATAAATGGAAATATTTGTCAAGACTGATTAATGAGTTTGTGTTAAAAACATACATCTCATATACTTTATGAGAAAAAGATGAAAATAAAAGACTAAATTAAAGTAATACAACAAAAACATTAATAATGACAAGGATACGATCTGTTCCAGGAAATAATGTTCTTCCAGTTAATAGTTCTGCCATAATACATCCAACTGACCAAATGTCAACTAAAATGTACAATAATAGTATTACAGCATTATATAATTTATGTATCATATAAGATAAAGCAGATAAGATATATCGCTATCTTTTTCTCTCTCTCTCTCTCTCTCTCACATTCTCTTTTTTCTCCCTCTAATATAATTACTGACCTGTTTGATTGTAATGCATCCAATTAAGCATAATTTCAGGTGCTCTATACCACCTAGTGGCAACATAGCCGGTCATCTCGTTCTCTGTTGGCCTGGCCAAACCAAAATCCAATATTTTCAACTCACAATCCTCATTAACCGCTATGTTAGATGGCTTCAAGTCCTATTGATCAAATCTATGAGGAAGTGCTTCTATACTTTTAACATTTTGTATAAATATATGCGGTGCACGATCGTACCCTATGTATAATTCCTGCAGAATGAATATATTTCAAACCACGGAGAATCTGATAGACAAGAAATTGCACATGATCATCAGAAAGCTTTTGCGTTCTGACAATGTTATTCAGGTCGGCGCCCATTAGATGTGTGACTAGGTATCTGTATAAATAAATAACATAATTAAAATATGAATAAAGTAAGATTAATCTCACATGACAGATGTGATACTTACACATGTTGAAAATCTTCCAAAGACGAAGACGGATGGAATACATCTAACAATCCTATTACCTATAAGAGAACAACGCATATCTTTAAGATTAACAAGGATTGATTACAGAATGCAATCCACTTAAATCTATAAATGCTTCAAAGCATTTTTTTAACAATAAAAAAAATTGGTACTAGTTATTTTATCAAAGAATGGTTCAAAGCATTTATATTAAGCATATTATATTATATTAAGTGGACAATAGTCAAAATGCCTTGATAATTGTGTTTACCCACATTTTCATGATTCATATGTTTTAACATACGTAGTTCCCTGTACGTGCGTTTTGCGTGCACAGCTGACTGAAATGGCCTGGCTAACTTTTTGATCGCCACCTTTTGTGCAGTAGTTGTATCCACCGCTGAACTGAAATAAAAATATATATATATTATTTTTTTTTAGTAACACGATTCTGCTTATACTCTTTATTAGCACGATTTGAAGCATAATAAACTGCATTTATTGAAAAACAGAAAAAAAAAACAGAAATAGTTTAAATCGTGAACAAATGAGATTTCACATTATTAGTATTACTTCTCAATAACATCGTATGACAAATATTCTAAGTTTATTTTCATGAAAGTGCGGGAGTTTTATGCACACGTGCATAAAACTCTTGGAATTAACACCCCTGCAATAATTATATTCCAATCGTTCTTTACGACAGAGAGTAATCACGCAATGACGATCTTGCCACTCTAACGCTAAAAACGTAAACGTCAAGGTTGCGATTGATTCATGATTTCAGTATAATGAAATGTTGTTCGTTCTAACAATTTTCCATTTGATCAATTGATCACGATTTCCTAATCAACAGTTAATAAGCTTTATAAGACACAAGAAGAAGCTTTCAAAAAAGTTTAGTTTTTATAATAAATTTTAATAATTTAAAATTACAAAATTTATACCAGAAGCAGATATAAATGACAAAAATATTAAATCAAATTAAAATGTCTTATTGTCAAAACCAAGCATTGCGATGTAAAACAAATCCAAAGGACAAAATCAATAAGAATGAAGAATTTTTTTGCAACTTACGTCCATTTTTCTATCAACGTACATAACTTTAATCTAAATTTTATTTACTCTTTATTTTTTCTAATTCTTAGAATTATGCTCGTTTCTATCAATATAGATTAATTTTAATCTCGGTTCAATTTACTCTTCATTTTTTTCTAGTTCTTAGAACTAGTTGAACTGAGATTAAAATTAAACTACACTGCTAGAAATGAGAAATTATGCTCGTTTCTATCAATTTAACTAGGCTGTTAAGATTAACTTTAATTTAATAGTGTTTATCTTTTTAATTATTATAATTAGAAAAAGATTAAAGAGTAAATTAAATTGAAATCAGAGTTAATCTGATATTGGGTACCAGATCTTATCGCATTAGCGATTGGAGATTGTGAAAGAAAGTAACTGTTGGCCATCAGCTTCTTTTTGATAAATCAAGAGATACGTAAACATAGACATAATCTCTAATTACTAGTGTAATACAGGTATTAAAATTAGAAAAAGCTGAAAAGTCAATTGTATCAAGATTAAAATTAATCTTATTAATGAAAATGAGTAGACGAGAACTGCAAAGAATTTTTATAATAAAATTGTGATATCTGAATTAGGTATAAATTACAAAAATATACATATAATTAAAGAACGTTCTAAATTGCATAACGAAAAACTTACTTTTTAGTCGAAAGGTCACGTATTTGAAATAGATATTCTAGATAGTTAAATATTGAGATCCTATGAATTTTGTCCTTAACTTGAGCTGAAATGTTTGATCATTTTAACTTAGACACACAATGTCTCGAAAACAATGCATTGATAAAAAATGTTTCAAATAAAAGTTTGAAGATGACTATTAGATAAGCTATTTATAATAAAACTCAGGTTGATTTTTTTTGGGTATAAAATGAGCCCTGAATCTAATATCTAATTAGCTCATAGCTTTCTCTAAATCCTACAATTTCTATTTGAAATATCTTTTTGAAGTATCTAAAAAATGCATTGTTTTCGAAACAATTTCTTTTGTGTCTGAATTAAATATAGCCAAAACATGTTTCAGCCTAAGACCTGATTGCACCACATTATTTTGTTTTTAAGTAAGACTTAAAATTCTCTGTCTCGTTTAAGCGTTAAAGCAAAAAAGAGACAGAGACAGAGAGAGTTTTAAGTGTTTAAAATCAAAATAATGTTGGTGCAATCAGGCCTAAGTCAGATATAGAATCCATAGAATTTCTAAGATTTGACCATTTAGAATATCTGTTTTAAATATTATCTTTTGACTAATAATATTACTTTTTTTATATCATTTACAATCTAGAATATTCTCTTGTCAGAATAATTAAATTGAATATATCAGAATTATACATTGCAACACAAAATAAGTTTAAAGGAAAAGATTGACAAGATCAAAGAATTTTGTTGTGACTTAGGCTCTATTTCATCAATATAGATTAACTTTAATCTTAGTTTAACTTTTACTGTTTATCTTTTTCTAATACTAATTCTAAGAATTAGAAAAAGATAAACAGTAAGAGTTGGTGATATAGTATTTAAGACTTCCAAGGAAATCTTGACTAAAGTCCAATTCCATCAATATAAGATTAATCTCAGTTTTCTTAGAATTAGAAAAAGATAAACAGTACAAAATCAATAAGAGTTAAGTCGAGATTAAAGTTAATCTTACATTGATGAAATTGGGCTTTAGTCAAGAGTCTCTTGGCAGTCTCTGTCAAATACGTATATCGTCAAGGTTTCTCGCGCGCGCGCTCGCGCGCATGTAACATTAGGTGATGATTGTACTAACGTTGTTCTCTGCTAATGATGTCAGATCTTACCAGACTTGACCATAGGCGCCTGAGCCCACGGGAGTGAGCAACTGATACCGTTCCGGTACCTCCCATTCCGTTCTGTTAATCTCGATCTTATGAAATTGCGGCATGCCTTCCAATTGCGCACGTCGTGTTTACTCCAACGAAAATTACGACGATGAACAACAGCGTTCTCTTCGTTTTCACATCCACCTGGATTCGATCTCTACGATGCACGACACCATATTTTCAAGTCGTTGCCGCTACGAATCCATCGCGATACAATATAGACACTGATAGACTACAGACCGATACAGACTACAAACTATTTACTTAGATCAGAGAGGAAGAAGTGCATCCCGATTCCTAATCGATTCCGCTGCACGATCGCTGATAATCGCGCGGTCTAGTTTTCGATACTCGACATTGACTATTCGATATTTTTTCTGCGTTTGATATATCGAATATCGAGATATCTAATAAAAGGAAAGAACGATTAGAATGTTGATGGAACAGTTTTTAAACTGTTCATAAAATTTAAATATTTTAAATATTCGTAATTTTGTACTTAAATTATTAGCTTGAATATATTTTTAAATGGCCCCAAAATCTTATCTAATTAATGAAATGACTAATAGAAATTCTACGAAATAAAAATCTGAGTATAAGTCGAATGTGAAGGAGAAATAATAAAAGTGTAAAACGAAACTTCTGGAAGGTGAAAAGATAATGAAACGTAAACGTAATTCAGATAATGAAACATAAAAAATTATTTTTCTTTCTCAGATACATATATAATAAATGTATACGTATAATACGTATAATACGTATAATACGTACATCTGAAAAATTTTGAAAAAATTGATTGTTTAGTACGAATTATAATAATTTAAGGGCTATAGCCCTTAGTACAGAATTTAACCCTTAGTACACACGTTAGTTATTTTGCGTACTTTTAATATACACGGTCGGTCATTCGTGTCTTAGCTTAATTTTCATTACTTTACAAGTATACCTATATAGAAATTATTAAACAATTTATATATATATTTTGAGATTATATATTTTTAGAAAGTATTTGTGCAATTATATATTCAACAAATTGTAGATAAATTGTTGTAACTAATACAGTTAACGAAATCAGAAAAATGCACTGTTTCGTATAAAAATGTAAAATCCTGAAACAAAAATGTTTAAAGGAAAAATATTTAAAGATTCAGTATTTTAAAATTGACATTCCAAACTACAAGAAAAAAAAAATAGTTCAAGTGTCGGCTCCAAAAAGTTTAGTTATTGAGTAACCTAAAAATGATGTTTTTTTAATATATCATGAATGACTATAAATTGAAGATATATTGCATTTACATTTTAAAATTTACATTTAAAACAATGGATTTTATTAT
>Ga0157363_1001871_pt1 | contig 18020 bp, 9 predicted proteins | sample AttsexASBM1_FD_111477 | JGI IMG/M metagenome (GOLD analysis project Ga0157363, IMG submission 111477) | Fungus gardens microbial communities from leaf cutter ant in Ribeirão Preto, State of São Paulo, Brazil - Atta sexdens ASBM1 | ecosystem: Host-associated > Fungi > Mycelium > Unclassified ... | reverse complement strand
AGACTTTAAAGATCATCATATAAAAGTTTATCAAGGGGAATATTTAAACGTAAAACGTTTCGAGAGAATTAACTACATTGTATCAATTAATAAAATTATACCATAGCAATATTCAACAAAGCGCAGAGCTACGTTCTCATTTCTTTTCACATTTTTCCTGTCTATCTCATTTGGAAACGCGATAGACTTTTGAAAGGGCGATACAAATAGATGTTTCAATTATTCGATAATATTATTAATTATTTGTTGTCAAAAAATAGCAACTCAATACATTTTTCATCTACAGCTAATTGACAAAAATATATAACTTAGAAATTGACTCTTAAAAGACTATGATCTGAAAAATGATTCTGACCTATCGCTTTATAATGTATAAGAAAAGTCTATTCATAGTTGAAATAAGATATGGTATTAAAATATTTAGTAAAGTCTATCAAGATTTAAGAAAAATATTTTGCACATAAATAATTCGTCCCATTAAAACAAGAATAGCTTCAATATAATTGTTGATTGACATAAAGTATTTCGATTGAATTATAATAATTTTTGATCGATGTAATAAATTGTAATTAATTGCACTTCATATATGATTGTTATTTATGTATTTTACTGCTTATTGTTATTTCCACAAACGTAATCGAATCTGTAAGAAAGTATCCGTATAGTGACTGAAATGAGAATGTTCCAACTGAAGAACTATAAACAGAGAGAAACGTAATACGTTTATCACATTGGGTGCTCGAACGTGTTCGCAATAATCAGCATTCGAGAGTAATGTGCACAGAAACGCACGAGTCTTCTTATTCCTTAGCGATCGAGTTTGTCGGAAAACTCGTTCGAAGAATACTCGTAGGAAATTTCGCCCGTTCTCTTATTCGTCCATCTAAATCACGATTCGAATATATGCACAAACGCACGATGCACGAGATCGAATCTTTCCGCAAAAGACATACAAATCCATGAAACGAAGAACTGTCTTGAAGCAGGCGAACTCAATCTCTATCATCGAATCTCGCGATAAGAATAAAGAACTAGCGGGAAATTTTTTTGCAGATCATCAACAATATTTCTGTCGAACTTTCTCTATATTTTTGCAGCAACTTCGTCGAAAAGCGAGGCAAAAGTGCAATCTGTTATATTTCAATAGAATAACAATTCGAAAATAAAAGACTTCTTGAAATCGAACCTAGGAATAGCCTGAGCTTTTATTGATTGCACTATAAAAAGAAAGAAAATCTTTCATCACGACCGGAGAGAGAATTCAAGAGATTCATTAGTTTCTAATTAATTTTCATTACTTGACAATTATTTATATTATAATTATCTATATTATTTGATTTAAGAAAGTTTAGCGCATAAATTAATTTGCTTTATCGCGTAAATATTGAGTGTATCAATTATATTTAAATACAGAATATATAAAGTATATGTTTTTACTAAAATGAAAACTTAGAGATCTATTTTGTCAAAGTTTTAATGTCCTAAAATAAATTCAGAGCACTGCAATAAAATTATAGATACGCGTCTACAAACTTTTATCTCATAATCTTATTGTAATCTATATGATACATTCAACACATGTACACACACACACACATATATATATATATATAAATACACTACGATGTGCAATTATTGAGTTTATTCATGCCAATTATTGTCGATACTTATAAAGAATTAATAATAAATATTAATACAAATACCATTTCTAAAAATTACAACAAAATATCTACAAAAATTTCTAATTTCGCAAATATTTTTTATGCTCCCGTCATCAATCAATTACGTATATTATTAGTATTATTTTTATATTATGTGCGTTTTCATATTTTTAAAATTTCTAATAATACACCTCACAATCAAAAATTTCCGATCCCTTTTTTAAATAAAATAGTATGGATTACTATATAGATGCACGTCAAAAATTTGTTGAAAAATGCTACGTCTCTATTGAGATTGAAATACTTCCCAGGTAGAAAATCTCACGACATCCATATTGGCAGTTTGAACAAAAGATAATTAAATCCATTGTTAAAAGAGTAACAAATTAAAAATGTGCACAATAGATTCATATACTCTAATTAACCCATTTTTAAACGAGTATTACGATATATATCTGTAATACTCACCTCGCGCTGTGCATTCGTATTCTCGCGCAAATCCTGTTCCGCAAAAAATTCGTGTATACACAAAGGATTAAAATTTGGCAGAATATTCACGTTTGTTGTACATATTGTGTATTTATAGTGTACGGGAGCTAACTGTCAATATTTACCGCGAGAATTTCGAATCATTGAGCGACGTTGTCGAATTTATTATTCATAAGCGCTTTTATCAAAAATTGGCATGTGCATTATTAAAACGACATTCTGGAAAATTCAAATTTATTCAAATTGTTAGCCACAAATTTCTTTATCAATGATTTACCAATTAATGGATACGTATCATTTGCTTTTGTATCTCATCCTCTCCTTCTTAAACATAGATCTTATATAAAATATTATAAAATCTATATTTTTAAATCGCAATATTGAGAAGAAATAATTAAATTCAATCAGTTTTTCTGAGAATTTCCGATATGGAAATTCTTTTCAAATGCTATTTTAAAATTATCTATCTTATTATATCTTTAAATTTTTTATTTTAAAATTTAGAAATTAATATTCCCATTTTTAGCGTTAAATCTTTACATGACAAATACTAAAAGGGATAATTCTCATTTCTATTTCAAAAATATAAGCATACGTATTTAAATAGTTCTTTATAAAATTAAAATATTTTATGACTTCACTGTATCAGTGATCTTTAAAAATAAAATTTTGAATTTTACTTTTATTTATATATTACTGCATATGTTATATACAATGTCGAATAATAAGTCTGATATGTGATAATATTACATATCTTATTTTACATTTTTTAATTAAACTAAAATTTGGGAAATTATAGCGTTATGTCCGGAGGAGCAGCTCAATCTCAGTGCACTTCTCGTTTTAATGAAGTAAACGGCAAGGTTATTTGAAAAGTTGGTATTATTAGTAATAGATCACGGCACGACGATAACCCTTTGCACCTCTGGAAAAAAATACCCGTGAAAACCTCAAAAATATTATCAAGTCAATATTCTTGAGGCTTCTACGGATGTTTTCTATATAAAAATTATGCGTTTCGCGGATTTCCTCTGTGTCCAAATCTATTTTTGGAATACTAACGTTTCGTGAACCTTGCAGTCCACTTCATCAGGGCGAGGAGCAGCCTGATACTTATCTGGCTCCTATAGTATCAGGCTGCTACTCGCCTTGATGAAGATTACACTGCAGGATTGTTAGGTTCATGAAACGTTGGCAATCCATGGAACTGACAATCCATGGAGCAAACCTACGAAACGCATAATCTTTATATATTATCAAGTCAAGTTATACTTTATCAAATTTACAATAAAACAGATTTGCATCTATTGACAACGATCAATTGTATTTGTTTGAAATCAGGAGACACGGCAGTGTATTTCGGCGCTAAGACAAGCGCAGTGTTATGACGCGAGACCGGTCTAAATCTTAAATAAAACACACATTCTACAATAGCCATTAGTAATAAATCAGAAGTCAGAAGCGAAAAATTGAATCAAACATAGTCAATTATTCTTCTTACATTTGACTGTGATTGATCAATTTTTAGCGTCTGATTTCCGATTTATTATTACTAATGGTTTATTGTAGAATGCGTAGTAATAGAATCACTACACATATTAAATAAACACATATTATACATAAATAATAATTACTTGTTTCAAAACCGAAAAATCATTTTGGCGCGCAATTTAGAAGACTATATAAATTTATACAATAAATTTATACATATAAATTCATACAAAATTATACAAACACTTAAGATCCAACTACTATAGACGTTTAATTAAAGCATTTATTTCTATTGATTGTGTTCTCACATGTATGATCGGACGAGATTTAATATTTAATAATATTACTTGTTTCAAGTATTTTAAAAGTTCATATATACACAAATCTATAATAAATTCGACTAATACAAACTAAATTATGGACTAATGAGATTCAGCGCGAACGGAGATGGGCAATAAATAATTTACGAATAATCTTGTTAATTCATCCGTGTTGATGTCATCTTTATTCGTCTTAAAAAAAATCTTAAACGTTCTGTTTAAAGAAAGCAACATGTATACTAAGAGATGAATTCATGAAGACAATTTCTTTAGTTTTAAAATCGACGGTTTTCAGTTTTAATGATGAGTTCTACAAACAAAAACGGTACTCTGATGGGTTCATCTCTTTCCCTCATCATAGCAGATCTTGTATGTTGAAAGATTTGAAGGAGAAGGCGCTTAAGATCATAGATTTAGATTGTAACTTTTATATAAAATATGTGGATGATATCAGCAGTCCCTGCAGATTTAATAAATACGGTATTATGAACATTCAAATCGTTTCATAATAGATTACAATTCACCTTGGAAGTCGGGACAAAATAAATTTCTTAGACGTAATAATCATAAAAAAGTCCATTAAACCATATCGACACGCAATTATCATTTTTTGAAATTAATTCATTTATATGAATATATATAATAGTTCAACATCTTAACATTCAGACCGTAATGGCGCTTCGTATTTAAAGTAAAATACTTTTTATTAAAGAAAATAAATAACTGCAGTTATTATTTAAAAAGAAAGGAGTAAATAGATGCGTCACTTTTCTTAATAATAAAATGATAATAATAAAATGTTTTTCTGTGTGTATAGCGAAACATTTTTCCTGATATAACTTAATTGGGCACGCCTTGATATATAAATTGATAACGATATTCATCCAATTATTACGGTGACAGTGTTATCCGTTTAAGTTTAAAATGCTGATTTCATTCACAAATCTCAATATAGTCAGCAGCGACTCGCGCTAAAATCTCATCACAAAAAATAAAACAGAATAGCCATTTTGTGAATGATACTTTTGTCGCTTTCGCTTCCTCCGACCATGATCGTACCGACAAATGCAACTTTGATTCGCATAGCTAAAATCAATCAATTCGAAAATTACGAAATTTCTCACTGTCATTCATATTTTGTTAGCACTGTTATTTTTCTTATTTCGTTTCCGAACGCGGATCCGTGGTTATCCGATCAGAACAAAATTATGCGTCCGTGAAAATCTCGCGAAATTTTTTACATATCGAATTCCGAAACAAAGACAATCAAGTTGAATCACGATGGAGGGGAACGAACGAAGTGGAAAATACGGATTATGTCCGAACAGCATCGAGATGCTGCCGGTGCCCTCGGCAAATATCAAAACTCCAATATGAAATGAAAAGAAAACAATTTACCTGAAGCCGCGGTGAAAGCTAGTGAAAGCCTCCGGCGCGAGTCGATATCCTGGACCGCGTTGAAACAGATGCAAATTCAGACGTGAATTAGAATTCGTGTGCCAGAGCATAAGAGCATCCGCGATAGCTGGCAACCGACCGTTAAAAAGCCGCAACGAACGCGATCGATGCGGTTTTTAATCCGTTGGATTAAAAGGATTATCACCTCGTCCCCGTTGACTTGACGAAATTTCCGATAGACCGTCGACGGCGTTCGAAAACCGCCTCAGTTGCGCTGAATCTGAATATGTCGCGCTTCGCACGTCGTTTTGGCGTGCCAACTTCATGGTGGCGACATCCCGCGTCCCGCGTCGGTACAGCAGAACAAATAGCAATTCTGTCATATCAACGATCAAACTTCCAATGAATTGCTGTTTTATCGATTTAGACGCGATTGCATCAACTTGTGATTTTAAGTGAGATTAATGGCCGCAGCACAGACTGATAACGCATAATGCGTAGTACATAAGGAAATCAATCAATCGAAATTCTTCTTTTTCAATTGAAATAGGAGGAAAGAAAAGATTCTGATTAGTTGATTCGCTTGTACACTATGCGTTATGCAAAAGTCTGTGCTGCGGCTTACACGCGTTCTACAATAAGCCAATAATCATAAATCAAAAGTTAGAAGTTGGAAATTGACGACAGTGATTGGTCAATTTTTAACTTCTAATTTATGGCTAAAGACTTATTATAGAATGGCCATTATAAGCCTTCTACAATAAGCCATTAGTCATAAATCAAAAGTCAGAAGCTAAAAATTGATTAATCACAGTCGTCAATTTTTAACGTCTGACTTCTGATTTATGACTAATGACTTATTATAGAATAATCATTAAACCGGTTCTACATTAGTTGCAAACTGATCGCAAGTTTGTTGTGAGCCAATATGAAGCGTTGATATCAAAATGCAAGCTTCAGATTGGCTGTCGCAAACTTGCGATCAGCTTGCAACTAATGTAGAATTAGAGAATTACCACAGTATAACTAGTAGAACCACTCAGCGAAAAAATGTGTATTCGCGCAGGTATAGCTGCGCAGCTTTTGTTTTAGGCCGGATCCAATGAAATGCAAGATGACAAGAATGTACATATTACATAGATCCCGTGTGATATCTGTGGCAAAAGAAGACAATTTAAGAGTTGCGCCGTAAATATTTCTAAAAAAATGGATAAAAAAAAGAAAAGTTATGTTACAGTATTAAACAATACAGTAATAATAGTAAAAATTTACTATGTTCTTTTTTCGTTATCCTAAAGATATCGTAAGGTAAGTTTTTATAATTTACAAAAAGTAAGTTTATGCTAGATTAACTTATATAATTAAACATAATCAAATGTAATTTTGTGAAAAAAGATAACATTTTTACATTGACTACGTTTACACGGCATCCTTAATTATGTTTTTTAGAGCAAAGCAATGGACTATCACATAGGGCATTATACCCTCTTTCGATCCTGGATTTTTCAAACGTTAACATGGTGGATGCTCACGTGACTGTGACGCATCAAAAGTGCCGACATGAAGTGTCCTTATTGGTTTATACTGTGGAATTACTAGAAACGTAGGTATTCGCGTCCATTATTTTATCCCTTTTGTCAAATGAGAATCATAAAACAGTTGCAAAACTGTTGTGTTCTGCTGAACGCAACTATTGATTACAAAAATACAGAACAAATAAATATATTTTTTTTAACTTTTAGAGGTGACTTAAAAATACAAAACATAAATAATAAAGAAGATATCAATGCAAGATATCTTTAATGAAGACGTATATTTAAAAATTTTAATATAAAAAGAAGATGTTTAAAGTGCTTTAAGCGCTTGTAATCATTATTTTGTCTTTATCATTCATTAAATATAAAAGAAATGCTGAAAAGCGTTAAAAGCGTCCAACTCGATTGCAACCTTTATTTGAGGTGCATTATTTTATTCTCGTTTAATATAGTAAACAACAAGGATAAAATGATGCATCCAGAGTGAAGTTTCTAAACAATCATTTGCATAAGTCTCATTCTATGTTCTATTCTACTTTATATGATATCATGCTTGTATGACTATCTGCTTCTAGTCAGCATTCGAATTTCGAATCCGGCATCAGTCCACGTCACAGTCGGCAGTGGCATTAATGATGGAAGTCACTCGACTTATTTGTAGTAACGCGTTTCTGACTGCGACATTGACCTTCACTTGAAGACAGATGCTATAAAAAAGAAGAAGCTGCAGTGACGCGTTCGTTGTTGTTATATTGTGTTACATATTCTTCAATATCCTCCACTTTAGCAATTCTAACATTACTGCTACATAATTGCTAACCTAACCTATATTCGAAGACTAATGACTCGTTAACGTATTTATGTGATTTTATATTGATATTTAGACAGCTGTGTGACAATAAATAATGGCGTCAGGATTAGAGAGTTACGTGAATCGTATCCTTTTTGTATAATTTATTATTCAACTGAGTTGTGACGAACATAATAAATGTATTAACCTTTAACTGACTAATTTACCTAGATACAGTTTCTATTATCACGTCGGATGGTAGGAATTTCATTGTGAGTACACAGATTATTCGCAAAATTATGAGAATTCCGATTTACATACATACATAGTTTGTAATTGTTTTGTTTGTTCAGAAAAATAATTATAAATACAATATTATGTTTACAAAATTTTGTAACTCATGATTATTAAATTTAAATATTTCTATATTTATGGAACTTTTGATATTAAAGTTTTATTCATTGACAGAATATAATTATACAGTTGAATTTTTTAAAATATTCGAATAGCATTATCAGATCATTCTAGTTTAGTATCTTACAAATATTTCAAAAATAAAGCTATAATTCTTTGAAAATGTTTCTCACGAATGTTTTATATTTCAAAACTTTAGTTATATAATTGCATTCTGCTAAAAAATAAAATTTTAATATCAACAATAATGTTGAAAAAAAGTTATGTGTTTAATATCTCTAATAATTATTCAGCTTATCTTCATAAACCAAATTTTCAGGGTACCCTGAAAGGTTTTGATCAAACTATCAATCTAATTTTGGATGAATCACATGAGCGTGTATACAGTACGACACAGGGAGTGGAGCAGGTTGTCTTGGGCTTGCACATTATCAGAGGAGATAACGTGTCAGTATAATTTCTTGAGATATAAACTGTGTACACACAAAGTAGTTTTAATAATCGTATTATAATAATTGTTCTTTTTATTATTACATCAGTATTTATCACTAGAAAAATATAGAAAAATAATTTCACTTTGCGTTTATGAAAATAAATATCTAACATAAATATTCATGAAGAATACACATTTTATTACTTATCATGGTGTTCTTCTTTTTCAGAGCGATAGTAGGAGAGATAGACGACGAAATGGACGCAAGATTGGATCTATCAACAATACGAGCTGACCCCCTAAGTTCTATTACCCATTAATGAATATATCTGAAATTGCAATTTGGAATCGTCGTCTATTCTCATCTAAATTTAAAATAAGAACAATCGCGAGCATTATAAGAAAAAAAAGTAATACAACTTTTCACATAGGTTGTATATTGTACAAAAATCTTCCATTTGTCATATGTAGACACATGTTTAGCATATAATAACTGTATTTTAAAAAGTGCACAGAGTTAATACAGCAGTATTTACATCATTGAAACAAACCGAAAACTTTCGTTTGAATCAACAACTCTCGTCTGTACAAAAATCTTGCTACATATAATGATAGTAAACTTTACAAATGTATTTTCTTTACAAATGTAATTTCGCTCTGCGTTTATATAATGTAGCAATAATAATAAACAAAAGTGTATAGATTAACATCGATTAAGGTCTATAATTCAGTGAAAGTCAGTATCCTGTATCTATTCTTAGATTCATTTCAAAGAAGATACATATAGCTAGAAATTTCTGCTTTTTTAAATCGCAATATTATCATTAAAGTTCAGACACGCAAGTCCGTACTACCAAAAAGAATCAGTAGAGGAGCTAAATAATTAATCTGCATCGGAAGTGTGCGAAATTATAGAAATTACAAATTATATCATGATACTTCGATATATGATTTGCATGTTTCTAATCGAAGCGTTTGGAATCTATACATATTCATATATCTTCTTCTTTAAAGCGTAAAAAAGTACTAAGTTACATATTTTGTAAAATCGATATACATTAATTTTTTTACAAAATATTGCAGTTCATCTTAGAATCTCTACATCTCCATGACACGTAAAGTTATATATGTCGATTTACGAATCGTGGATGTCAATCGTGAAAAGTAATAACACGTGTCTTACAGATCGCAGGCATTCACATGTCTCTTGTGGAAGACGTTAATTATAAATTCAATCATCTTTATCAACATTCACTTGACATTTTAAATGTTTGTTTATTTTCGATTAATTATTTCGGCGCGACTTACGTGTGCTAAGTGTCTTTTCATAGAATCTATTTATTGTAAACGAATGGATACATATTTGTAATGGTCTATATATAAATATCTCCTATATTATGAACTTACATATTTAATTAGTGTTTTTGAAAATTATGCAACGAATTATAAATAAAGAATGATGGATCCGGTCTCAGTGTTGGAATACATCGACTTTTATGTGGTATTCCAAAGGAAAATTGCACATATATGAGCATTGTGATATAGCTTCTCATTTATTATAATTTAAAATTTACGTACCATGAGCCATCGCTCGACAATTCTCAATCTATTCATAATCATCATCGAACGTTTGTTATATTATCAAATCTTTCTCTAGAGTAAATCTACAGATTTAATTTTATGTAAATCAAAGATGTATGTGTACATATTGATAATTATTTGTAAAGGATATTTATAAATATTTACATATTTTTATAGATTTGTAAGGAATAAATCTGTAGAACTACACAAGAAAGTATCTTGATATTTATTAATACATGAAAATAAATTGGAAAGACTTTAAAATATTCTTTTGAGTGTTACATGCACGCATATATACACACGCGAATTCTATCGCTTGTGAGAATTATAATGAAAGGTGTTCACAATCTATTTTCCCTAATATATCTTTTAATTGTTGGTCACCATATTGGTCCTACTGCGATTTCTTCGGCGAACACGGCCGCCGCGCTGTCTACTGCCCCAATCGTCACTATTCATTGGACCAAAATTAGGTCCACTTGATCCATTCGGACCGAACGGATCATTGCTACCGCCATTAGGTCCTCCAAAATTATTGAAATTGCCACCACAAGGATAAGGCGGCCCTCCCTCGTAATTATCCGGTCCGAAGGTACCGGGCCCAGGGCCCAACAGTCCGGCTCCATTGTTACGCTGCGCGTTGAAACGTGGATCGAAATTCATCTGACCTTGGGGCGGCATCGGAACAGGTCCATTCATACCCATTGACGGACCGTGTGGCATACCCATGGGTGGTATATTCTGCGGTGGCATCGGTCCAGCGTTCATCATAGGTCTCATTGGACCCATGTTACCCATGTTCATTGGATGGTTTGGACCCATCGGACCTATCATACTTTGAGGTGGACCCGGAATGCCGCCAGGCAGTGGACCGCCAGGCATACCAGGTCTCACTTGCATGCTGGCGGGACCAAGACCGATGTTGGATCCCATTGTCTCCATTGGCTGCATCCCTTTAGCCATCATTGCAGCATTGGTCGCATTTTGCGAGGATTGTTGATTGGAAGCTGCTGCTTCGAGAGTTTTCCGTCGTGGATCTGAGCGAACACATTGCGGCGGCGATTTCGGTGTCTCCTGCTTCATCTGTGGTGGTGGTGACATTGGCGAGTCGGCTAGTTGCTCGGGTTTGGTGATACGGAAGATCTTGCGGAGGCGCGGATCATATTTGACCTGTGCATCATTCTTCGTTAGCTTGAGGCCAGTGTAATCCGGTCTGGGTATATCGACTACATAAACTTTGTATGTCATCGGTGGATGTGATGCGATACTTGCGTCGATCTCAGTGCATGGTATATGCGCAGGTGCCGGTTTGAACGGTAGGCTCAGTATCTGCCGCAGATCCACATCGGATTTGACACGCAAATCTGTGTCACCAAAATCACCAGACTGAAAACGTTGTCGAAAATCCATGTCTTGTCGTCTGAGATCTTGATCCGCTCTCGTGCGAAGATCGGTGTCCATATTAGCGTCTACCGCGGTAATACCGGAACTGTAGATGCTCGTTTCTAGCCTAAGAGGCTTCTGCTCTCTCTTCACATCAGAAGATATGCTAGGGCTGCTCGGTTTCTGCTCAACTTCTCGACGTTGCCTGGGATCCCGAGACATTCGTGGATCCCTGGATACAGACATTGTTGATGAACTCGGACCCGGTGATCGTCTCGGACTTGACGATGTCTCGCTATCCGTCTTTGTATCTTGCATTGATTTAATCTTCGATGCATCTTGATTCGAGTTTGCCGTTTGCTGCGTCTTGCTGTTCGTGGAACTCTGAGCCTTCAGGGTAGAGAGCAACTTAGATACTTCGGCACTGATATCAATCTTGCTCAGATCACCTAATTTGTCCACAATAGCGGCCGGTTGAGGTACATTGGATATAGATGTCGCAGACTGGAAATTCTCTTTGATAACAACATTCTGAGTCTTCTCGATGGATTCAATTTCATCTTTCGAACTATCCACTATGGTAAGATTACCTCCCTCGTCATCATCATCGTCGTCGTCTTCATCATCCGAATACCAATCTTCGATTATTTGATCGGTATTAGGTGCATCGGAATCGTTATCCATGTTTTTCAAACTGTCCTGAGCTGCGCGTTGCTGCTGTTGTATTCGCAAAAACAATTCTTGCGCTTTTTTTGGTAAACGAGGCGGCATTGTCTCGTGAACTTCTATACATGAACAAATGAGATGTTCGCCTGTTAAACACAGATATAATTGATTTTCTAATTATCTGTATGTACATAGTATTCAATGTGAATTATATGAATAACAATGAAGATTAAAAGAAACAGAATGTCTCACAACTACCGCACTTTTCTCTTAAAAATATATTCTTGAGATAATTTTGAGATAAAAATCCTAAATCAAAAATATCGAGGCTACAACAGTTTTTGAATTATAATTGATTAAAGATAATGTGTAATTCGAAAATTATTACAGAATGTTTAAAAGAATCCAGAAATAATAATAGAGACTATAAAAGTAAAATTTTTTAAAAATTTTTAAACATTTTACTTTTATAAGCATTTAAAGTTAGGTTATAATTCAAAAAATTATTGTAATTCGAGTTTTTTGTACTTTTCGTTTTTAGGATTTTCGTCTCAAAATTACCTCAAGAATATGTCCTTAAGAGGAAATGTAATAGTTGTGAGACATCCTCTATAAAATATCAATTAGTAAAAAAATATAGGTAAACATTATTAAATATATATATTAAATAACTGAGAAAAAGAAGTAAAAATAAGATAAGCCATTCTTACTATGTTCACTACTATGGAGCTTTCCTCTTTCCTTATCCTCATCTTCAGTTGGCATTTCGATAACAAGTTCCGATTCCTCATCTTGATCACTTTCATCGTCAAGTTTATTTTTAGTAAGACTTGCTACTTTATCGGCTATACTAAAGACAAGTGGTGGCGATTTCTTTGCATTTAATAACTGCCTCAAGTCAATATCTTTCCTCTTTCTCAACTGCAAATGTAGGTAATATAATAAGTTTCATAATAACTGTGCTAATATTATAATTTTTAATTCAAATTTAGTTGTAATTCAATACGTAATTCAACATAATAACAATATAAATCACGGTATAAATTTGCGCAGTAAATAAATTTAAATTATATACCTCATCTGATATATTTGTTTCTTCTATGGTCTTCAGATGATCTTCTTTTGTTTTTTCAAGAGTTTTGTTTGATTCTGCAGTTCTTTCACTATAGAAATCTACAGGCGGTGCAGCAATTTGTGTCTGTTGAGTGGCTAAACCTAATGCCGCGTTCGGAAGTTGGAGCCCAAGTTCATTTGCTGATTGCATTAACATAATCTGCTCGTAAGGAACTCTGTCCTCATCTGATCCCCATCGCGTCTTTTTTCCAGAAGGCTTTCTTTCCCTCACATTAGTCTTTTGCTGATTTGTTTGTTCTTCTATTTAATAATTAAATAATTACGCTTTTAATATTAGAATTAAAACAAATAAAAAAATAATATTACAATATTTTGTAAAAATTGATTAATTTCCATTTATTAAAAAAGAGGATTACCTTTCTCTTCTTTTTCATCAGCCTTCTCTACAGGTACTGATAAATTCAATTCGAAGAGACTAGGAATCTTTTGATTTGTTGTATCTTGACCTTGTGCTAGAGAACGCGCTGTATTATTTATCATTAATACTGCACCTTCTCTACTTAACCTTGGAAAATCACCAAGAATTTCCTTTGGTGCAGTTTCCAAGTGTTTTAAAAGAATACCTTTTATCTGAAAAATAAATCACAAAATAATTCAAATATAATTACTTTCAGTAATAAATTTAGTATAATTCAATTCATTTTTTATTAGTATCAAATTTTTTCATTTATCATTTATTTCATGTATATTGACACAATATTTTTTTTGTAAATGAATACATATTATGATGACATATAGATTATAAAATTACAATATACCTGTTCGTTTAAAGGCTGATGAGAAAATTTACAATTGTCACCCTGACTGCACTTTAAACCTGTGTGGAAGAACTTGCAAGGAAAGTCATGATGCATATAGAGGCACTTGTCTCGTTTTGCACAACAATCCATAAGGTAGAACTTGCACAATTCCATCTTTCTAGGTGGCAAAGCGTTGTGCGAGTATGGGCAATCATCCCCCCTGTGACACTTTCCTTGCATATAATATACACAAATTGTGTCCGATTGATCTTGCCCGTGATCGTTGTTCTGCTGACGACGATTATTTCGATCATTTCGAGCTTGACCCCGGGTCTTGTTCTTACCACGTTCATTCTTGCCACCACGACGTCCTAAAAGCGTTAAAAGTAATGGAATATAGATAAATATAATTTAAGCAATTTTAATTATATAACCATGATAAAAAAAATTATATATTAAGAATCTTTATTTTAGACCGCATATGTGAAAAACACAAGCAATATTAGAAATTAAAATGTCTATAACGGTCAAAGCTGGATCTTCATTGTTTAAATAATTTAATCTTGAATTACTATGTATTTTATATATGCATATTGTAGTCTTTCAAACTGCGCGCCGAATTATTTTTTCGGACTATAAGCGCAATTAAATTATTCTAGTAATCGCGAATTAAATTGACAAGCAATTTTAATAATTTGATGCTACAATCAGGCATCATATTATAAAGATGTTAATATATTGAAAAACTGTTAATAATTTTTATTACGAAAAATATTATCTCGGCCAGAAGTTGAACCCGAATCTCTTTGTATTTTATACGAGCATCTTAAGCCTTTAAATCATGAGACTCATACGGAATATTTCTCGCAAGAAATTTTTTTTATTAACTATTTTTCAACATATTAACATCTTTATGATATGATGCCTGATTGTAGCATCAAATCATTAAAATTGCTTATCAATTTCGTAATTACTAGAGTAATTTAATTGCGTTTATAGGAAAACGTTTATGGAAAGCGTTTATGGAAACAGTTCAGCGCGCAGTTCGAAAGACTACAATATGATATATGTGCAAATACATATATATACATAGTATACATATATAGTAATTTAAAATTGAATTATTTAAGCAATGAAGATTCAGCTTCAACCGTTAGAGATATTTTAATTTCTAGTATTATATATATAATAGATTGTATATATAATATTTTAATTATGTCATCGCAATTAAGAAAAATAAAAATTATATCTCCACCTCCTCCACCTCCTCCTCCTCCCCCTCCTGCTCCTCCTCCTCCTCCTCCACGTCCAGTGCCACGTTTGCTGTCATTTTCTCTATGTCGATTTATGTTGGGTCTTTCCTCATAATCCGAATTGTTGTCAAAACTTTCATGCTCATTCGTGCGCCTGGGAGAATTATTTTCTTGAGAATCCTTCCTGATGGGCGAAGCTCCCCGTACAAATAGCATTTCGTCTTCATCTTCAATCGTATTCTCATCATCGCTCAATTTTCGTTTCTGTATCAAAATCATAAAAATTGAATTATAACGAAGACAACTTACGGTTTTCAAAAGCACACTTAATACAGAAAAAATGATATTTAATATATTTATATAAATGAAATCTGTGATTATGAATTTTACATACTTTCTGATCTTTACCACGCTCCTCTTCCCTCTCATCACGCATTCTTTTCCTAATTTTATTTCTGTTGTTTTTGCTTTTTGGCTTAGATTCTTGATTCTTTCCTCCATCTTCTTCCATCGCAGCTTTAATAGCTTTTTCCACATCTCCAGCCCAGTCTTCAGTCAGTCCCTTATATTTCAAAAATCGATCATGTTTACCAGCTTGTGCAGCTTGAGATTTTTTATTCTTGTTGAACTTTGCATCAAAATTCTTATTTTTTGCAGTATCTGGCTTTGGTGTTGACTTGGCAACCTCCACTGGTGCCTCAATTGTTGCACAGATAATTGGGTCATCATCTTCATCTGATGGAATTTCTCCATCTTCTAAATCGTTATCGTTGTTGCTGCACATTAAAGAAAAAATAAAAAATATTATGAGAATTATGTAAAAGATCTACAACATACTTCGTAAGTTACCCTTGAGATTCGTAAACTTTTCAAGTATTATTTTTCGTTTAGTAATAACTATTTACTTCTTATGTACTTACTTCATATTTGTTTAGATAAGTATTTATATATAACAGTTTTTTTAATTTAATACATAAAGAGTAATAATTAAATTATGTATAATTAATAGTTATAAATTCCTTAATTAAAACAAACTGTCCTAATTCAATAGTTGCAACGATGACAATTGCAGAGTTTCTATTTTTAGCATTTCTGAGGAATATTATCTTTTGTTACATAATAAAATAATGGAATATATATGTAAAACGACAAATTATTTTACTGAATTATATACTGAATTATATATGCTCTGCAATATATGTATACGGTATAATTGTGACTTTCCTTCGTGCACGAAATTATTGAGTAATGTACATATACAAAATCTTTAATATTTTCGTTTTCATTTTCATTCGTTTTCATTCGATAATGTATCGTTCATGCATTACTGTTTATACGAGATCAAGATGAGCTAGATCTGATGATATTTGTTTCTCAGAATACATTTCGATGGTATGTACATCGAAACACATTGATGAAACGCATTTCTCGATCATTCCGAAAATTAATCGGCGTGATAGTGTGACAGATCGCACGCGAACATTTCTCAACGGAAATGTGACTCTGTGCTCATAAATTTCTACAAGAAAGCGCATCTCTCGATTTATGTTATCACCTCATCGCAAATCATAATAGCCTGTCTCGGAATATATCACGAGTGTATGGTGATGGTGATGGTGGTGATGATGGTGGTGGTGATGGTGATTGTTGTAGCGTGTGCGTGCGTTTCGTGCGTGCGTGCGTGCGTGCCTGCGTGCGCCACAGCGAGCTAAAAATGACGCCGAGGCGAATTCATGAAGACGGACTCGCGATTGTCGCCAAGGTCAAATTGATAGCGCAAGCAGTCATTGAACAGGTCGACAGACTATATACGTAGCGCGGAGGAGACACTCTCTCCCGTGGGGGGGAAAATCCGGATTGCACGAGCTGTAACGTGGCGGCACCGTAGCTAGTTAGCTACTGGCTGTGCCGAAAACATCGATTCGTACTGCGTAAAAGGAGAATACCAAGAGAAGGGGATGACGTTATGGCGCGAAACAGAGGTTGCACACTCGGATGACGTAGAGACCGATCGATGGACGAGATCCGGCAAGAAAATGAGCAGGTGCGCGTGCAGCTACCAACGACGTTGGCTGAGAATCACGGTTTTGCGTAAACACGCACATATACACTCTAGCCGTCTATAGAAAAAATGATGACATGAAAGAAGAAACGAAATAATTCGATATGTATGAATCTAATTTTCGCAGAAGCTTTCGATCAATATTCTTCGCTAATAAGAGATAATGATTGTTTTTTTCCAACAAGAGCATACATGAATCATTACATCCTTGTGTACATCCTTTGTCAATGTTGAATAAAGAAATGAAATGATTCACTGTGCTATCTGTGCCTCTTGTTCAATCGCGCTAGTTTAGCAAATTGCCTTTAGCAGAAAAAACAGTTTTGAAAAATTTTTTAATATGGTTGGTTTATACATTTAGATCCGGTGAGGAACTAAAGGTAAGATCAATTATATTAAAGATTTTTATAACAATTGCAAAATTGCTTTTTCTATGGCGTTCAGCAAAGAAAAATCAATTAGCACTTAGTGATTCTTTAGTGATGATTGATTCTCACCTTTAGTTCTTCACTGGATCTAAGCATAGGAATCAATCTTATATTAAATTATCACTAAGCGCTAACTGATTAGTTTTCTGTGCTAACCGCAGCCATTGCTTTACCTTTTCACCTTCCATATAAGGACTTGAAGGACGAGAAGGACTTCGATATTTGATTCGATGTTTGATTTT
>Ga0157363_1001870_pt1 | contig 18022 bp, 7 predicted proteins | sample AttsexASBM1_FD_111477 | JGI IMG/M metagenome (GOLD analysis project Ga0157363, IMG submission 111477) | Fungus gardens microbial communities from leaf cutter ant in Ribeirão Preto, State of São Paulo, Brazil - Atta sexdens ASBM1 | ecosystem: Host-associated > Fungi > Mycelium > Unclassified ... | reverse complement strand
TTATTTATAAATTGTGTTAACGTTAAGAAATATCAAATTGATATTCAACATTTCTTAATATTACCACAATTTATAAACAATTATAAAAATAAATAATTTTATTTTAAAATAGAAATTCTAAGATAAATGAATAAAAGTATTAATTTAAATATTAATATTAAATATTTATTATAAATATTAATTATAAATATTAATTTTAAAATGTTAATTTAACATATTAAGTTTAGAAGTGAAGAAAGCTTTTATAATTTGCTTACAAATTGTGTTAGCGTTATATTTTTTGTATTAATTTTTTATATAACATTTACTTCCTAATGTATTCGTCTTGTATTAAATTAACACAACAATTTGGCTGGACCATTGGGGAGCGTAAAATATATTATATAACACAAATTTTCTAACTATGTAGATATTGTATTTAACTAAAAATTGTACTCACGTTTTTAAGTATTTTATAAAATATAATTTTTTTTATGACATATTTTACATATTTATATTTATATTTTTATTTATATTTTTTAAAATATGAAAAATTGTTATGTACATATATAATAATTATTACATATACTATTATTGAAATTATATTTGATAAACTAAAACTTACAATTCAATTTTCTATTTAGCAAATTAAATTATTTATCAAATTAAATTTTAGTTTCTTTAAATAATTTTTTAAATATTAAATCAAAGTTTATTAAATTTAATAAAAATACAAAACAATATTTTAAAATGTAGTTTATAATTGTATTAAAATTTTGATTTTTATTTAAGTTTTTTTCAGTCGACAATGATTCACAGTAGTAAAATAACTTATTAGATGTAACTTGATTGACATTGGATAAGAAAAACTTGGGCAAAGACCGAGAAAAACTTGAATAATCGTGACTAATTTTAATACAACTCACGTATTATTATATTATTATATTATTATATTATTATATTATTACTAATTCAATATAATACAAAGAAAAAAATAAATAAAATAAGATGTAGTTTCGGTTTTATAGTTCATATTCTATAAATCATCGAAAACTAATTTTATTTATATAAAAATATAAAAATATAAAAATATTTAAAATATAATAAAATTTACTTCAATTTTATTTTATAAAAAATTTAAAGTTTTATTATAATTAAAAAACTTTTTAAATGTTAATATTTTTACTCGAACATTTAATAGCTTTAATAAGTTTTTTATAAAAGTAATATTCTTTATAAAATAATTTGAAAGGAAAGTACACATTATATTACTTACGAAGATCTAATGTCGTCGCGCTTACAATCACTGCGAGCAAGAGGATCAACTTCATCATTTTTGAATTTTATCTTCCGCTCGACTAATTGTAAGAAGGAAGTTCTTATATGAAAATATTCAACAATCGTTTAAGATGAACTGGAAGACGTGGACAATCTAGGCGGGCTATTTAAGCACTGCTTGCCCCACCATATTTCTATACTGCACATCGTTTGTATATATTGTATATGTATGCATATTGCATATGTACACATGCATTCAGGGTGAGGCATAGAAAGTGAACACCTGTTATTGTCCAGCAACATGTCCGGGATAGGTCAGTTATCAGTCGCCGACTTATCTACTCATATGATTATTTGATATACCTATTACTGAAGACATAATTAATTTTGTATATGTAATTATGTATGAAAAAAAAATGGCAAACATTATTTGAATGAATTTAAACTATACAGTCATATAGTCACATCTATATCTAATCAAAATATATCGAATTTTGCTATCTTTTTATCAAAATGTTATAATACATAAAAAAATTATTACAAGAATATTTATAATAAAAAAGTTGTTTTTGATCATTCGAAGTTATGAAATTACTTTACAATATTTTCTCAATCGCTTAACAAGAAATCAAATTGAAATGTCTAATGTTCCCAGTAAACGAGAATGGATTGAAATTAATTAATATTTGAGGACATAAATTCATTTCTGTTCATGAACATTTATAATTTTTCTTTCTAATTAGAAGTAGTAAATAGAAGTAGTAAATAGATGTATTTTTACATTCATTTCGATTGAAACAGGAATATTCCTATCTAATACTATACTAGATATAAATTCAATTACATATTTCTGTCATAACTTTTTTATTTAAACAAAAATGTATATTTTCATAATTTTAAACTGTGCTGTATTGATAGCTTACAAATTAGCTAAATGTTGCGTTTATGCATTTACTTATACTTGCAATTCTTATTATCCTATGCGATATTCGCAAATAATGAATAAATTAGCACAAAATGATTTAAAATTTTTTTTTAATTGAAGTGAATTTAAAGAGACTGTTCTTATTCAAAAATTTTAACTGAGATGTATTTATAACTAATTTTACGATATAAATATCTTTGAACTTAAATACAGAATATATTTATTATTATTATAATATTTTTTTATTAAAATGAATTAAAATACGAAAGAGCTATTCATCCAAATCATTTTATTCAAATGAATTCAAAATATCAAAATAAATTCATTTCTATCCATTTTAATTTATTCTCGTTACTGGGATTTTTTCTCTTAATAATATACAATAACAGCTATGCTTTATCTTAAATAGATTAATTTAAATCGAATGAAGTTACCTTGAAATAACTGTAGCACAGACATCTGACTGTAGCATCAATGCTTGCAATGATTCATAAATGTTATCTGAAGTGAAAATAAATAATAAAAGAATTGCAAACGTGCTGCAGGCTTTGCAAAAAAAATTTTCTCAGAATTATGAGATTTGTTTCGAACGAAACTACATTTATACGCGTTTGCTCTGCTGGATTTGAAAGCTTGACAAAGGTTTGTTTGACATTGACGCGCTTATGTATTTACTTACGCATTGTGATTCTTATTATCCTATGCAGTATTCGGTAAATAGTGAATAAGTTAGCACAAAATAATTTTAAATGCTTTGAAATTTCACATCGATCCTATCCTTTGTGAAAATAAAACCTTCTATAAAAAATTTTTTTAGTAAAATAATCATAAATTATAACATAAATAATTATTATTATATTTATAATAATAATTATTATTATATTGTCAAGAGTGGCTTTTTCAAGAATGGCAAAATCTTCATTCTTTTAGAGTGAGATTCATTTAAAAAATGTGTGTGTGTGTGTGTGTGTGTGTGCGTGTGAGAGAGAGAGAGAGAGAGAGAGAGAGAGAGAGAGAGAATATAGATTAAAGAAGAGTACCAATTTTTGAAAGTTTCACTCGGGAATTGTTTTATTTTCTTATGTATTTTTCTTCGTAGAAATAAAAAATAATCATTATAATAAGAGACTTAAGAAAAAATTGATATATTGAAATAAAGTGAATAAAATCCTTATTTACATAGTTATAAAATCACTATTAGTTATGCCTCATTGATTTAAAAATTAATTTCAAATTGGCACATTAAATATGCAAGTAATAGTGTACTACAAAATGTGAATTAGATATTTTATATTTTTTTAGGACATTTGTTAGAAAAAAAAAGAATAATCTTATGAAAAATATGAAAACTTGAAAATAATCAATAATTGCTTTCCAACTAATCCTCTTTATGAATCATTTTGTATTTTTAAATTCGATTTATATCGACTGTAATATATTGATAATTGGCAACGAAAAAATTCTCTTATTTAAAAAACAATGATAAATGACAAGATATTCTCTTTCTTTTTATTCGAACTTCGGACTTAAAAATAAAACAATTCCCGAATGATCACGAAATCCTTGAAATCTTTGATTCTCGCCTTTATAAAATATTAACTTCTGTTATTTTTTTTTTCCATTGATTATCTTTTGCATTTTAAATATAAGTGATATATTTCATTTAGAGATTACAATTTCTAATTCACATACCTTTATATTTTTATTTCTAAATTACAAAAAAATATAAATATGCATATATTTAATTGTGATATTTAGATGATTTAGCTGACTCAATTCAAAGTGAAAAGTACGTCCAATGACTTCATGAAATTTCAGAGAAGACTTGATAATGGCCTTGACATTATTGAAAATGATTTATGATTATGACTATGAGTCACTCTCTAGTAGACATACATGTTTTATACAGTAAGACATACAAATTACGATATAATCATAATTTATAATTTTTTATATATGTAGTAAAGAGGAAAGAAATTTTTAATTATTTTTTTATACAAATTAAATCAGTTATGCCATGTGTATTAATTAACATTTAACGCACATTAAATATTTTTTAATTCTTTATTACTTCATTTTACACTTGTACTTTTTATTACCTTTCTTACATTTTATTTTGAAACAAATATACGTAACCAAAAGATATATTTTTTAAGCATTAAAATTGCAATTATCAAAATATAAGCTTATAATATGATAATATTAAATATAATAATGTAAAATAAAATTGTAATTATGTTAAAAATTTCTTTAATGCATATATTAGATTAGGCAATATAAAATATTATTGATTTTAAATAAGAAAATATTAAGTGGGAAAAAGTTCGTGGCGTTTTTTAATGCCATCTAATGGGAAAAACGCCACGAACTTTTTCCCATACCTAATAATTAGATACATATGCAATCTAAGAATTTCGCAAATGAAATGGATTTGTCGAAACAAAAAAGCCACAAATAAATTTGATGTCATAGACAGATTTAATCACCAGAAATAAAATGATATAAAATGCATTTTTATATAAGATATATTTACATATAGCATAAAAAGGTAGACATATAAAAGTTGAGATGATCAGTGTTGAAATTTTACTAAATCTTTAAGATAAAAGAAGTCTTGTTCTATATGGATCCTAAAGTCTATAATAAAAATGAAGAGAGTTTGAGAATATTCAGCTAAAAAGCTCTTTTCTAATACTTGAGTGCCAAGCTATTTAACGGCGGTCTAGCTTTCAGAATTCCGAGATCAATGGCGTGTCCGGTGAGAGGACAGCTTTGGCATCGTTTACGTCTGTAATTGGTATTGCAGGTACTTTTTTCTTGTCGCACTATGTATCTGGGAAAATAATGAACGCGCTTCCTTTGCGTTGTTGCGTACGACGGCATCGTCACCACTAGATCCTCTTTGTGAATTTTGCCTATCAGCTCCGGAAACAATCGCTCGTTCAGCAGATATTGTTGCAACAATCCCGATGATCTGGATGATGTTAAAGTGTGGTTTGAGCCATGAGTTTCAAAATAGTTTTGTTCTCGGAACTTTTTCAGATTCTCTACTTCCTGATCCATGGAATCATCGACTGCAAGATCATCGTAGTGCCTTAAACACTGTTCGCAATATTCCAGTAAATCACTCTCTGCACGTTCATCACCGCGCAGCTTCGCAGTCTTCCTCTCCAGTTCACTTTTGCAGCAATAAGGACAATCTTGCTTATGTAACCGCGCTGTTCGTTTATCTCGCATCGGTGATTTTGACGCGAGTCTTTCGCTTGACTCTGGTATATGTCTCCTGGATCTAATAGTCTTTCGTAATGTTGACTTTGACAACTTTCGCGGAGACACTTGAGTTCTTTTACTCGAAGCAAAGGTGATATCGTCGGACCCGTTTTGTTCGCTTGCCATTGAATTTGCAGGCACTGTTGGTGATTTTTGCCTCTCAATGCATTCACTCGACAATATCATTTTTTTATCAGTGACAGTATCCTGCATCCTCACGTTTGTCATAAATTGATGATAACTAGATGATCGCGGACACAAAGAGTTTCCCTTATCTGTAGTGTGTAACTCACAGATCTTGCTTTGCACATTGCGAAGGAATTGAGATCTGGGCGCGTAGTCGATTTTCTGAACTCTTCGAAGCGTCTCGCAGCTGATCGGCGAAGTTGATACCACTTTGTCGCCAATTTTTTCGACAGGTTTGATTTCTAGTTCACCTTGGCAATGGCAAGGCAATGCTGGTTTATGCCGAATTCTCGATGATTTTGCATGTTTTTTGATTGCCTCGGAACAATAACAATCTTTTACTGGCTTTCTAGGTATAACTTTCAGACGTTGATCTTGGGGGAGTTTCTTAGATGTTAATGTAACTTTTCTAGATGCTAACATATCGGAGATTAGTACAATTGCACGTTTTGGATTGATGTAAAAATACTCCAGACACAAAACAACAGATGAATCGTTGCGTAATTTTTATAAATTGATGTTCTTTCCTGTGTAATAATTGTTTTGATTCTTGCGATTGCGGCAATCTATCAAAAATCTCAAATCAACTCTATTAACCTGTAAAGAGATAATAAAAATTAAGTTAATTTAATAAGAAAGAGATTTATAGATCTGTTCTTTTCAGCTAAATAGTTCTCTTTTTTCTCTTTTTCTTTTCATATTGAAAAGAAAAAAAATAAGAGAAGAAGTCTGAGGCAAGAAATTTAGCTAAAAAACAATCTTAATATTTCTACTCATATGCAACATATACTTACAGAGTTGTAATTTGTTCACTTCAGAGTTCTTCTAAAATCTCCATCAATATGTAACAACATTCTTTTCTTACATAATTTTTTTAGGTTGTCATTCAGCGTCTCTGCTCTATTTAAAACTTAAGGTATATTATCATGAACAAAATTGAATCATTTTAATTGTACAAGATATCATCATTACAATAATCCAATTTACACATTAACTAAAAATAAATTAAATATAAACAATGATATTATAATAATCTAGAATATGTTGATAATTCAAGCTATAAATTAAAATGAGTTTAAATATAATATTGGAGCATTATAAATAACATAACACTGAAAATTTAATTATAAATTTTTTTTTCATATATATCATAATCGTTTGTGTGAGGTATGATTTTTTAACCTATCTTTTTTTGCTTTATTTAATATTTATTCACAATCTTTAACCGCAATTTTTGCACGAAACTCATCAATGGTAAAACTTATTGAAATTGTTATGTTGTCTCTATCAATTTTTGTTTTTAACAACATACTTTGTACTTGCTCCAAGAACACTTTAACGTTTTCAACACATATCAACTAATCTTAGATAATACCAATGTATAAGATTGTCATCAACGTGAAGTTTGACGAGTCTAGTGTAAACAAAAAGGGACGCTCCAGGCTAGCCAAATTTCGAAAGATGTATTCTTCTTGCGTTCGAGCACTCAGCTTGAGAAATCAATTATAATCCATCAGAAAAAGTTACGTCTTATCGAAATTGCGATATAAAACTGCTTACTATTAAAATTTGTTTAAGCGTCGACAATTTATCTCGTGCTATTTACAGTAAAGAGAAATTTCGCTCACCATCCGCGGCAACTTCATGGCGCTTTACATCAGTGGCGAGTGCGCGCGCGTCGCCATGTTGATCATTTGATCATTGAATCATATGTAACGACGCCGTCCGCGAATGTGTTTCGCGGTCTTTGAACATAGTTAATTTTAACTAGGTAAGGCACTGCGTTGATGTGTCGCACAACGACATCATAGATGATATTCTAACTCGTTGAGTAGCCCTGCTGCGCGAGATTTGGCTGATCTAATCCGATCTCGACGCTCCACGCGGTCAGGTTATCCATTTGTAGGTTAGGAACGCTACATTTCGAGCATATTTTTTGCACAGGTTATTACGCGTGGTGTTATGGATTTACCTGGGAACGGAACATCGCGCGATCTCGTTAAATGTCCTCTAACGTTACCGCAATTCTCCGAACTGCGTTCAATGCCGACTGCCGCAGCCGCTGCGATCGCCGCCATCGCCGCGGCTGATAGCCGTAGCATGCAATCGCAAGAGGTGCAAACCACTGTCCAAGCGGTCACGTCTCCGCAAGAGACTTCGGTGAGTTTTTTTCTGCTTTTTTTTGCACTGCATTTCCTCTTTCTCATTAATTTTGGTTTGACATTAAAATTTTTTTGAATTCCCTTTCTCGTAGACAAGTACACTCAGCAAATATCTTGCGACACCTTTACCTGGCTGGCAGGATACTTTGATTCAATTGTGCGAGAAGCAAGTGCTTAACCAGATAATTAATGTCCCTAGTTATAGTCAAAATAACGTGACACTCGGTGCACAATCAAGTAGTTTTAATTTTATTAATAGTCTATACTTACCTTCCACATCGCAGGCAGATACTGTAACTGTAAAGCAAGGGATAGATATCCAGCCTAAAGAGGAAAAAAATTCAGACAAGGTGAGATATTCTTTGAATATTGTTAATTTTTTAAAATTATTTCTCATTAATCATAGATATTTATTTGTTTCTGTTGTAGGAATCTGAAATTCTATTAAAGCAACACCAAACAGCAGCAGCTATGGCTGAATATTTACAGAAATTACCATCTGAATTTTCTCTGCGAGAAGCGTTTGAACTATGTGCAGAACAAGTAAAAAAAGAGAAGACGCGGGAAGAGAAAGTAGAACACGTGCAGAATAATATTTTAAATATACCAAATATCAGAAACATTTATCTACAAAACGGCAACAATTTCGCAAACTCGGATCAAATGACAGTGACTGTTAATCCGAGTGATCTGAATCTGCAAAATGAACAAGAAATTGAAAATAATTTGCGAAATGTTTTAAAAGTCGAGCAGCAAGTACAAACCGATTTGCCAAAAATCGAGAAAAAATCGAAATTTCGAGCGAAAATCAGCGAGATTAAAATCAGCGTTAACTATGACGGAACTACGTTTTACTGTTGCCCGGAATGCAATTTAGGGTTTCCGGACAAGGCGGACATTGAACAACATATACAGGCTCATCTTCAGGTACATATATTTTATTATCTTTGGAGATTAGGTAGCTAAAAAAATATATATTAAATAAAAAGTTTTGGTTTATTTCAGGAACGAAAATACCAATGCAAAGAATGTGGTGCCATGTTGAAAAGAAAGGAGCATCTTGATCAGCACATGCGAGGTCATTCGAACGAGCGACCTTTTAAATGTGAGATATGCCAGAAAGCATTCAAGAGAAATGAACACTTAACAAGACATAGCGTAATCCATTCCGGAAATAAGGATTTTCCATGCACCATGTGCCAGAAAGCGTTTTCGCGCAAGGACCATTTAAATAAGCACTTTCAAACGCATTTTGGCATTCGTAAGAATAAAAAGGAGGATTCTTATTATACCGATCAAAAAGATACAAGAGTATTTGATAACAGTACCGATATTGCGGCAACGCCTAAGCAGGAGGTGAGTTATATTTTAAAGGACGGTTCCTTAATAAAGCAGGAAACCGCTCTTTTACAGCACCTTCAGACTATTCAAAAAAATCCGAATTTATTGTACACATTCGCTACTCTTAAAGAACAAGTGATGAAAGATGTAAATCTGTCTGAACAGGCTCAGAGCAGTAATATGAACGAAAATGCAAGGTATTTAATGCCGTCTTAGTTGTAGGTAAAATCCATGTATGTTCCAAAGCAATATATGATTGATGATGCTGAAGCTGTAGGTAATTTCAATTTTTGAATTCATATTTTGTCATTGAACTATGACTATTTCAGATTTATAGTTTAATTTTAATACGACAAGAAACGTTTTGACATTGAATTAAAAGCATACATAGTAAAAAATGCGAATCATGAAATAAAAATATCATATAGTCCAGCTCCTCTATTCTAAAGTCATCGGGACCGAGCATATTTTCTCTATTCTACAATTTCTTCTTACAATCAGTCCTCATTTTTAGAAGACATTGCACAATCTGTTTTTTGCTTGATGCTGATTGATGCATATAATACAAGCATAATGAAGCAATACAAGAGGAGAAATTCAGTTTAGAGGAGATAGCTAACTTAGAGTAAAGGAAAACTTAGAATAGAGGAGTTCTGTGTATTATATATCAATCTCACATCTTTAATGCGTTAAAACGTCGAAATAATTATGTGCTAAGCTATGAGATAAGCTGTGATTACCTGAATTTATCTTTGTCTTTTCATTGTCATCTTTCCATCGTTTTTCTTCATTTTCTTCATTTCATATTCATTTTTATTTTTCAAAAATTGTCTTTCACAATTTCGAAAAAATATTGATTTAAAAATACGAAAAGCTTTTTTCGATAAGATTTTGTTTCAAGTAAAAATTTCTTTTTTAAACTCACTTAGTAATCACAACATACTCAACATGTGAGCGAGCGCATATTGTAATTTTTTTCTTAAATTAAATTTCGAAGGAATGAATATGACTAATATATTAACTATATATTACTCTAATCGCCTTAACTCTTGGAATTTTAGAGACATAGGATGTATTTTAAAATTTATTCCAAGATTTTTCTTGCGTCCTATATAAAATGAACCTTTTAAAACATAAATAAAAAAATCGATAAGAAGAATTAATAAGTAAGGGAAGGCCAATTTATGTAATAGCACGTTTGTCTGCCTTACTTAAGTTAGCCATAGGAAATATTATTGTCAACATTCTAGTCCGTGTCGTAATTTTTAATTTTAATGCCTACTTGCGTTAAGCAAAGACTTATTTTGGACATTTGGACTTACGATAACTAAAACGCACTAAATCTGCGTAAATAATGAAATATAAGAATGAAATATAAGAACTTTTGAAAGATGTTGTTAAAATATTAAATTTGCCGATTTGTGAGTAAAAAAGGTCTCTTGAGAGAAGATTGCTATTGAATAATTATTTTTCGGTTTAGATATTTGAAAGTTTCTCGCTCTTTATCATACTATTTTTGTTGTTATATAATATTTTTATTGTATTAATTCGGAAAACAAATAAGCCAAATATGTGGCGAGATAATGGCACAATATTACGAATTTAGTCAATTTCTGACAATTGAACTAATATTTAACTCTTTCATACTTCCGAGATATACATGCTCCATCGATGAAAAAAATTATAATTTTTAAACAAGTAATCCTATCGACTTTTACCTCGATTTGTTTTAAAGAAGAAAGTTTAGGCTACATGCAAAAAATCGCACACATTGAAATGTTTTCAATAAAATATAATTATCTAAATATAATTATCTAAAATATAATTATCTAAACTTCGTAAAAAAATCAAATTTTTTTGGATAGTAAGTAGATAGAAGAATACCGTTCATGTCGAAAGATCATAGAATTGATGCTAATTATAAAGTCTTATTTAAATGTGATTACAATTTTATTATGATATATTATGAAATATTATAATAATTTATATAATCTTGTTTATGTAATTCCACATTCATCACATTCGAAGAACTTTTATCGTTCTAAATATTTTAGGTTGAATAGTCGTGTGTGTATTTGTACGTGTATATTACGATATGTACTTGAAAAAAATGAATGATGATATACTGATATTTCAGATTTTCATGACCGTCATCTTGAATCCGTTATTTTGAATTAAAATTTTAAATCAGTATCCGGAGGTACGGAAGGTTTAAGCAAAAATTTAAAATTTGTTACGGACATTGAGATATTGTTAATGATAAACTGAAATAGTAAACGATATACTGCCAAAAAATTGTTAAAAAGTTGTACACATTATTGTCAAATAGAACATATGCAATTGTGGCACAATATTATGATAAGTATTGAGGTGCACTTGTTTAGAACAATTTGACCAAAAATATCTGAGAAATATCAATATTTCTAATAGATCTTGAATAATATTTATAAGTTCATGTTAATATAATATTCAGAAATATGTTCCAAAAAACGAATATTATAATTTTTGTGATTTAAAATTGATATTCTTATAGGTGACAAAATGTGCTAAAATGTTTTAAACGATGTTTCTTCAAATAACTTCCATTGATTTGTTAATATAATTTTTCAAGATAATTTTTCATCTGTCATTTCTTATTTTTTTTCCTAAGTAAATCATTCATTCTGTCATTTCATATTCTTGAAGATTGATTTTTATGATCTCAAAAAGATGTCGCTGGTTGATGAAGTATAACAAATGTTTGTCTATTTGATAAAATTTTATATTAATTTCCAATGAGTAATTTCTTTTGTAGAATTTGTTTTGTTAGTTACATGGATAATTTCGAGAAACACTATTTTTTACGTCATGTTTTATCTTATTAGTTCTTTATCTTATTTACTTAAATAAAATTTTAAAAAATATAAGTTTGAGATTACTTAAAAAAATTATCAAACGAAAGTTAAATTGATAGTTTTGTATATCGAAAGAACAGCATTTTATATTTGGCATTATTTTTAAGACACTCGTCTATTCGACACTTCAATTTTAATTTGTATGTATATTAGAGCGAGAAATTGAAAAATTCTATGCGCTGTATATTCACGATGATTATAGTTATCTAATGTTTTCTTATATATTTGCAACATGTGCAAATGTATGTATGCGTTAGTATATAAATTAGAAGACGGTACTAAAAACACATACCGTACTCTGATATCACGTAATACAACCAAAGACTTCATACATATACGCGTATGTCAAATAGCAGTATTCTGGATCATTCGCGCTGGGGTCTTTTTTTTTTAATTCTTTGTAAGTATCACATTGATAGTATAATGAGAGAATAAAGGATCTTTGCATAAAGAAGAAGCAATGAGACATCTTTTTCGAGATGGTTTTCGTGATGATTTTTCTCATTGAGAGAGACTAAAGAGATAAGGTAATAGAACTTTTTAAACAGTGAATGTGCATTTATAGGACTCATGTTTAAGCACTGTTTTGGACAGTGGATGTGCGTTTACAAGACTCTATGCATTTATCCCGTAAGAGAATTGTTATTGTATAGTGATAATGAAAAAAAGATAGCTAAAAAAGTAACATGTATTTTTTAGATTGAAATATTTTTGAATAAAATGTATGTAATGTAAAAGATTGCAAGCTGTTTCTTTATACTTTTCATGCATCACTTTATACTTCGTCAGGTGTGTGCAGTCTGCGGTCGAACGCTGTAGAAAATAGCATTATGTTATGTAGTCTTACGCAACGTCATACAACGAAATGACCGTCTGTGACACTAACGCGGAAATATTAATACGTTGAACTTTATATCATCTAGAGAACGAACTCTTTGTACTCGAAGTTCTAACAGGTGTAGTATTTCATATTCGTATAATATAAACATCCTTTACTTTACTCGGATAATACGGGAATTAGCACAGTGTTAAAAGCATCATTATTTAATCTCGTGTAATTTTATTTATTTTATAACGTTTAAATTTTATTTATTTTATATTTTTTTTTACAGCGGAATACAGCAGCGCAATATGACAGCAGTACAAAGGTATAAAATTATTCGATATCTGTGCTGTCTTTGCTCTCTTTATACTCTTCTTTCTTTTTTCCTTTATGTTGTATACTATATAAACGTAATAATACATTTAATATTAAATTCTCATTTGATATTTACTCGTACTCTTGGCATGCCTTTAATATTAAATGTAACATTTTTCTGTATTTAAACGCAATTTTTATATTGGATAAATTAAAATTGCATACACTTGAACTTAATGTGCACAAAAAAGAAATGCCATTATGAATCAACACAGATTATTTACATGACAGACATATATTCTTTAAACAAATATACGTTTCGGTCCTTTTTTTAAGTCATCCTCAATACATATAAACTGACAATTGTTTGAACGAAAAAAACCATCAAATTTTATATATGGTATCTAACCGGTAAATAACCGGTTGAAAACTATTCAAGAATCGCAAATTTAATTAGAAAAGTCTACGATATAATAATTGTCAGGTGGATAAAAATTCATTTCGTGAAGCACATGTAATTATAAAGTCGGTATATAATTATTGTTTATATCGAATAAATTTATATCGAATAAATTAACTTATCGAATTAAATTATTTTATTTGATGTGCAAATTTATAAATGGATTAATGTAATATGGTTTCTGATCTAACGTATTTTATTTTACTTTCTGTCGTTTTATTTTATCATTGTGTCAGCTTTTCGTTTCCACAAGTAGTGCTCGATAATTTACTATAAATGCTATAAGTAAGCCCGAAAAGAGTTCCAAGCCACTCAAGCAAATGACGACCCACCGTCGTCGGAAGGGTCGTTCCTGGCGTCACGCTTTCCACCTCATTTTTCTTATCCAGCTCTTCGTCTTGCAATTCCAGTTGTTCCAAAGGTTGAATGTCATTGAACCAATCATCGTCAGGTAGTATTTTAGCTTCATTAGAACTTTTTTTATTGGAGTTCGTAGAGCTTACATTATTTTCGTTTATTTTTATTTCGACGGATGAATCTTTCTTGAGATTACTCGAAGTCGCCTTACTGTCACGACTTTTTGGTATCGACAGTGACTTTATCTGATTCAGGAAGGTATTGTTGGGATACTTGAGATTTGTATAGTTATCTGCTTTTAACGTGTCAGTCCATATTAGTCTCAAAGTTTGCAAATTAGAATCCGATGCGTTCTTCGCTAGGATTTTGTCTACGTTGCTGGTGTTATCGGGTTGATGGAAAACAAAATTGTATGTTGTGCGTAGTTTTTCCCAAAATTTATCTAACGATTTCGTGGTATCATTAAATTGTTTGTGATATGCCGTCAATCCTTCCACTGGAAATAGCTTCGTTATTTGTGGCTTTGATTGCACTCTCGTGGCGAAGAGCTGCGAGATACATTAAAAGATACGGAATTTATGATTTCATATATCTTGACACAAGCATTTTTTTTAACATTTAAATATATTTAAATATAATTTATAACAAAAATTACAAAATCTTTCTGTCTTTATTTTAATTAGAATAATTTAATCAGATTAAATTTATTTATTAGAGATTACTCTAAAAAATTAACATAGTCAGGCTCAGAAATATTGTTTAACAGTCGGGTGAATCTTCTTTATAAAATGATTTTATCGGATGTGATGTGGTAATACTGCGGACAGGTGATACATAATCATGCATTGCAATACGCACTCACTGAATCTATTAGTGTTGCGGTAGTTTCATTTTCATGAAAATTATAAGTTAGCAATCGCGATTGCAACTGGCGATTTCTATGCTCTGATTAAGAATAAATACTATTTATTGCAAAAAAAACCTGTCACTATGAGACGGAAATAATTATTAAGTATTTTTCACGTACACGATATTCTTTCCGGTGCTATTTGAAAGTTCATTTGATAAAATATTCCGTAACAGAAAGTGACCAAAAGGTTCAACTTGGCTTTCACGCCAAGCATAAATTCTGTAAAATTTGATTTAGTGATCAGCAAAAGTTTAATATTTTATTAAAATTGATCGTAAAAAGGTTCTTTGAAAAACTTAGTTAATGTAAATTTTAGCGAATGTATTGATAATAGAAAACCATAAATTCATAATCTTATGAAAATAGATAAACTTATAGATAAAATTGGTTAGAAATGAAAAGATGGTACAATTTAAATTTATAATAAATTATAAAAATTGCAGTAGAATTAATATCATTATTTATTTAAAGATAATATTCTGATAACTATTTCCGGAAACCATTTCATAAATCTTTATAGAATTTTTATCAGAAAGTTTATTAGCAGGAAGAATGAACATTTTTATATTTAATATTGAAAATTAGAATATTTTTAAAATTAAATATTTTATTAAATATATTTACTTATTAAAGAGAATTTAATATTTTTTTTAAATTAAAAGAGTTTTCTATTAGCGTTCGCAAACAATTTAAAAATTAAGAAAAATTGTATTATTTTCGACGAATGTATAATAAATTGGAATTAATCAATTTTTTAAATTAAGATACTTACGCAAAAAAGACAGTATCCCAAGAGCTTCATATTTCAGAAAATATTTTTCGATATGACTTCCTTGCACAGTCCGAACAATCGACTGAAGGCCCCCTTTGATTTCAAAACCTTTTTATACTTACAGTGCAAGAGCGTAAACGTGCATCACGATTGATTGACTTTCGTAGCTTGTGTGTCCATTGTCTTTTGCCTGCGCCTCTGCGAGCCATCGGCATAGAGTTGCCCAATGGAATTGATAGTCGTGGCACGCATGGTTGCTTCGCGGCCAAATCGGCTTGGCTTGTCCGAGCGATTTACGATATAGCTCCCCGATTTTTATGGCAGGTCAAGGTATTGCCACAAGTACGTCATCGCTTCATCATATTGAAATTCGTATAGTGCGAAAATTGATGGATTGCATCTCGTATTAATCCATGTGCATCGAACGCAAACGATGAAATGACTACATATATCCGATAGCTTTTTTAGCGGATAAAATCGCATATATCACGTCTTTTCGTAAAATGCCAAGCGCGGTATACATAGGGAAGAAATAAAATTTTAAAAAATGTTTTTGCTTTTGCCTCTGATAATATCAGAATGCGTGATTTATTTAACAAAACGGGCACATTTGTGGATAATAAAATATACATGAGAGTAAAATATATGTGTATTGTATATATTTATGTAGTATAAATTTACAATAAGAACCCTAAAGGGCAAGTTTTATCATTGGCGGTTATGTTACAATCACGTTCAAATTATTTGAATTCCTTTGTACAAAATTGCGGACTAGTTATATCTGTCTTGATAAAAAAGATGATCTTGTATTTTCTTTATATTTATGTTTGAACACTCAGATGTAAGATATAAAGAAAGGAAAAGTTATCTGTCTTTCTAAAAAAAGTCTTTCAAATTTCTACGGAATTTATTTATTCATCAGTTTGCCGACAATAAAATCTTTGTGGTTGATTGTCGCTGTGGCTAGCGAGCATTAAAATGTAAAATATGAATCGCGCGATCGTGTGAGACACGACTAAGTAATGTCTTTGCTTATACGAGTTCGTTCGATCATTACGTATCGATTCAGTAATATATAAAAAGTAAAAGGGAGATTATCGAAGATGATAGTTTCAATTAAAGTAAAAAAGGGAGGAGGAAAAATAGTAGCAGAGTGTGCTAAAGTGGATCGTTAAAATTTTTACACGGCTATGTTAGCTTAATGAAAGGGGCTGATGCGCGAGAGAGATCAGTAGCACTCGGGAATAAATCACGAAAGATTTAATAGTTGAGTCGAGTTTTACGAGGCAAATGACGTTAATGGAAAGATAAAAAGGATTTATTACACAGACGAGCAATTACAATACTTAGTTACTACAAATGTGCATAAGAATAATTTCGATCTTTTTTACGATAAATTTCCCAATCGATCGCAAGTAACTAGAAGCGAAAACTCGGTGAAAAGTTATCATAGATATAGCAAATAGTACAATACAATCTTTTTAAAGTGCAGAACTGCTTCTTGTTTGCATACCTTAAATTGTTTATTAATTTAGGAATTTTATGCGTGATAATCGCGGCATCGTGCAATCCTTCTTGAAATATTGAAGATAGTTTATTATATTTTGTAAATGTACATATAGAAATTAATTGTATTACTTATGTCATCAATCTAATCGAGAAAAGACCGATGTTTCAATGTGGATTGCACGATATTTGAATTATTGCGATACATGAATCATAAATCGCAACTTGTCATTTAGTAAGTTAAATTTTGTAAAATTTCAGAATTAACATTAGTAAGAGAGAGATAATTGAAGCGTGTAACATCTAATAAGAAAAGTGTTAAAAAGATGAAAATTGCAGCTTAAGTTCCTATAGACATAGAATCTATCGTGGTTTCGAAAATTGACAACAAAAGAATTTTGTAATTATAGAGAATAAATGTATCGAAATAATATATACATGTACGCGTAATATATTGATTGTCGAGTAAAAACAAATTTCCTAATTAACTATTAATGCCTCGATTGAGCATCACAAGAACTTTTGGTCGCCATATCGAGTGTGAAGATTCGTCACATCTAAATCATTTGATATAATTATCTATCTAGTTTAAAGTGTACTTAATCTGCATAAAATGTGTATACGCTATATTTAATTACAGAGAGATTTAGAAACATAGTGCACGTCTAATACCGGGTACAAAATATCTTGTGCAATCTGTGATAAAGAGTATATCGCATTGTGTAAAATGCATATATGAATGTGTGTGTGTGTGTGTGTGTGTGTGTGTGTGTGTGTGTGTGTGTGTGTGTGTGTGTGTGTGTGTGTGTGTGTGTGTGTGTGTGTGTGTGTGTGTGTGTGTGTG
>Ga0157363_1001868_pt1 | contig 18034 bp, 14 predicted proteins | sample AttsexASBM1_FD_111477 | JGI IMG/M metagenome (GOLD analysis project Ga0157363, IMG submission 111477) | Fungus gardens microbial communities from leaf cutter ant in Ribeirão Preto, State of São Paulo, Brazil - Atta sexdens ASBM1 | ecosystem: Host-associated > Fungi > Mycelium > Unclassified ... | reverse complement strand
CGTGCTAACTACTGTGCACCCTGCCCTAAATGACCATGAGTATTACATGAGGCCAGCATGTGTTGTCCATGCTGTATGACGTCACTTTATTCTAGTACCTTCTACTCCATTCTCCCAAGTCTCATGATCAATCTTGTGACTACGCCATCAATTTGTGACTGATGTGACAGCGTGACTGATGAATCCTAACCCGAGTTGTTCTAAAAAAAGAAAAAGTAAAGTAAAGTAAAGTAAAATAAAAATGAAAAGAGAAAAATAAAATAAAGTCCACTGTCAACGATCTTGACAGGCAGGGTTATTTATTAGTAGCACAGACCATGAACCTTTTGTATAAATAGGACTCTAATTAAGAAGAGGCTCCTTGTCGAGTTCTCTTGTGAATCCCCACATCATAGCCTACTTTGAGCTTTACTCGTTAGTGAGATCATTGGACAATTCAGTCTAGTGGTTGCCACAACATATCTGATTAAAAGTACTATGTGGTTAAGAATGCTACTTCAATATCCAGTATGTGATTAAGTTCCTAGGTAAAGAGAGAAATGAACTAGGGCCTGTGATTAGAGACAATATAAGTAAGAAGTGTCAGAATTGAAAACAATATACTCTATTTATGTTCACTTCTTTTCACTTTTCAATTTTCAATTTATTTTATTTTATTTTCTTATTTTGAACTTAGGATTAGGGTTAGTGTGACATTATATATGACTGTCACAAACTGTCACACATTTGTCACATGTCACAAAGAACATTGTAGAAGGTTTCAGAATAATGATGTCATCTTACATGTCAATGGTATATAATATACATGGCTTTTAGGATAGGCTAGGTTTAGTATAGCACAGACAATTAATCTAGTATATATAAGGTAGATGACTTTGTACTAAAAACTCTATTGAGTTCTTTTGTATTAACCCAATATAAAGTTCTTCTTTCACTCTTATACTTAAGCTTGAGTTGTAATAAAGAGGCTGTGAAGTTTCTAAACATAGTGCAAGAAGAGTTATATAGCACCCTCTACAGTGATAGTGGTATGAGTCAGGATAAAGTGTATGGTCTTGGATACTAAATCTACTATTGTCATTATTGCATAAATCCCTATAAACTTAGTAAACTTCACTATAAAGTCTATACTAATAATTTCCTACCACATATCTGGTATTAGCAGTGGATGAAGCTCTTCAAATGGTAAGTGCTAGATGAGCTTAGTATGCAAACAGAGATCGCAAGTATAAAAATATTAGATATACCTCAATATCTATGGCTACTAATAATTCTAGAATACTAGCTCTAAAATTTTTTTCCTTCTAATAGCATGTCTAATTACTCTTGAATTATGGTAAAGTGTGATAATGTGACAGTAGAGTTCTGGAATATTGAAGACATATATTTTGCTACAAAATAAGAGCAGATCATTGTGTTTAGACTATTTTACAAAATATACAAACTTTACAGATAAGTAATAAAGCTCTTTTACTACTTTTACAACCAGTTTCTCTTTCTAACCTAAATGATTGCTGTGGCAGACTTCTACAAGTAATTTTTGCTCTTTCTCTTCTATAGCAACATCTTTTAATACCTAAATAGTAAGAAACTCCAGCTTGAGTAGCACCGCATTCTGGTTGTTGTGTAATCTACTATCATGATATGACTACTGGGATAGTGTGCTGGACTTGCCTATAGACTTCTCTAGTCAGTGGTACAGTATAAAGTTAAACCATGCTAAGTAGAGTAATCATTATACTTGTTTAAAGTTGAGCATCCTATAATTCTGTACTAGCTAGAGCAAACTATTCTTTTTCTTAATGAAGAACATTGGTGTGGCAATAAAATATTTTGAAGAATGTATTCTACCTGTATAGAGATTTTCAGCAAGAAAAGCATTCAGCTCTATCAGTTCTGTAAGTGAAAAAAGATATACCTTTGACAATTTGAGTTTGGCTCTTGGAGTCAGCTTAATAGTATAAGTACAGTAGCAATGTTCAGAAATAACATTAAATTTATCCTTAACAAAGACTAATTCAAACTTCTAGATATGGAGGAAAGCATCTAATTCATTTTTTCTAGGGTTCACACTTGTCAGAGTTAAAGATAGTAGACTTAGTTTCTATTTTATTTCTGTCTCTTTTTCTTTTCTATTTATTTTCTTATTTTGGATTTTGGATTAGGATTATAATATGACTATTACAACAGTCACAAGTCTGTTATATATATCACAGTCATATTTATACAATTATGTAATACATAAAAGGATATAAAAGGTTCTAAAAGAATAATATTATACAGCATATTAATACTATGTCAATCTTATTTAGTATACATGACTTTAAGAGTAGAATAGTATTAGTCTTACACAGACTACTAGCTAGCATATATAAGATAGACACTTTGTACTAGAAATTCTATTGAGTTCTCTTATGTTAATCCAATATATGATTTTTTCATTGACTTAACTCTGAGTTTTTTATTGTAATAGTTCTTGCTTGTGATCTGTAAAGAGCCTCTGTGAGAGAGTAGTTGTAATACAGAGATATAGGGTAGAACATTTGGAAGTTAGCCAAGTCATGAAAATACTATGTTTCATAGGTATGTTGAGAGGAGATTCTTTATTTTTGGAGTTATCTATAAGAGTAGGAGTAAAACCTGAGGGGCATACATTTAGTGTGTAAATCCTAGTCTTTTTTTTTCTTAAAATCCTAAGCAGTAAGTAAAGTAGTGAGTTATAAACACTTTACCCTTCTGTGTTGTAGCAACCACTCATCACTCAAGGACAAATGATCTTACAACGAGCAAAGCTCTCAGTAGGGCTATCAAGTAACGAATAGGGGAATTACAAGAGAACTCGACAAGGAGCCCTCACTGCATTCATCTACTATTTATATACATGGCTCCTGGTCCGTGCTACAACAATATCTATCCGGCCCTTAAGTCCATACTGCTACCTCATATCCATTACTCATCCTCCATGCATCTACCTTAAGGCCACCATGCTTTCTACATGTGCCCTGATGTCATACCTTTAATCTCCGCTGTACATGTGCACACCATGTGTACATCATGAGGAACCCATGTCCCTTGACGTCATCCCTAACCCTAACTCTAATCTAGACTCCTCTCAATCCTTCTAGACCGTTCTAGACTCTATCACATGACTTCCAGGTCATGTGCTCTCCATCCATTGTAGACTAATAATATACTATCTTATCTATGTCCGGCTAACCCTAACCCTAGCCAAAGTCTGTCCATACTCTCGTCTTATACCATTCTGCCAGTTTACCTCCAGATTATATTACTTAAGAAAGGTGAATTCAAGGATAAGATCTTGTTTCCCTAAGCTAGAGACTGCAAGCAATGTCTTCTGATTGGCATATGTCTGATAATATAGGACTACATCCACTACTTCAGATATCTAGCTAGCCTTATTAGATATTTCATCAATATTGTAGACTAGCATAGTCTTGGAAAGTTTGCATGTATTTAAACAGCTTTTCTACAAAGCCTTTGTTGATGAAGACTTCCATAATATCAGAGTTGACCAAGGCATGTATAGCAAAATATTTAGAGATGTTAGTAGTCTCTAAAGAAATAGGCAAGTATAAGAAATTTCTATAGACACTAAGAGCACTAATGGTAGGTCAGAGGGGAAGTTTCTTTTCCTATCTAGAGTAATAGTAGCATAAGACAGAGGGTTGGGTTTATCTGAGAGATCACTATTCTTCTTATATTTTTCTACAAGTAGTATAGTGAACTTCAGCAGCTGGGATATATATATTGCTAGTTGTTTTATACAAAATCCTTGTAAACTATATCTTCACTAAGATTTTCTAGCTTCTTAGGTTCTAGTTGTTCCATTACCTTGATGTCCTTTAATATATTTAGGTTCTCTATTAACTCCTCTTATTATTCAGCAGTTAATTGTTAAACATCCAACCTCACTAGGCATTCACACACTACATGGTTCAGATCTCCACAGTAGTAGTAGTAGCATCCCTTGATGGGTTTTACAGGCTATATTTATTTTCATGGGAATACCTGTAAGGAGTACTGGTGTTACACTGGAAAATTCTTATTTGCAAAAGAACATACTCATATGAGATTTCTAAGCATTTAAGATCTCTTTGAAAACATTAGCAAAAAGACTTTATACTCTTAAATAATGCCTTAGGCACTCTCAAGTAGATACCAGCTTGAGAGATGGTGTAGTAGCAATTAAATAAACCAGACTTAGAGTTTATTAGGCCAGACTTAGCAAAGTATTGTGAAATGTCTAGCTATCTGCTACTCCAGCTTGTATATGCACAGAGGCCACTTTGTGATAACAGAAACATACCATAATATTGTTTTCTAGAGAACTATAGAGAAAACAATGTTACACACTTGTGAAAGAAATAGGAATACTAGAACTATACTAGAAATTGATATCATCCACTCATAAAAGACTAGCTTCAAGGAATGGAGATCCAAGGACACAATTAGCATAGCCACAAATGTTTGGACAGCAGAATAAGGCAGAAACACAACTAATCAGAAGCCAGAAAAGTCAGGAATACACTCATGAGTAAAAGTGACTAGTAGAAATGCTAGAAAAGAAAAGAATTAGCACTCATGAGCAGAAAAAGAACATTAGGCTGATTTTAGGTTACAAATAGAGAGAGGACTATGTGTTCTTAAAACCTCAAAAGTTTTCCTTATAGTTTCAGTCTTCATTCTCTATGTTTATTCTCTGTATTTTTAGACTAATACATAAGTCATGAGTAGAGGGGAGTAAGAGAGAGAACTCCTATCTGAATTCTTCTACTTAAGAGCAAGTTTAATTTCTATTTTATTGAGTGAGTGTCATTAGTATCTACAATTACTTTTGGACAAGTTTTAGAGAGTTCTAACAGCTTGGGGAAGGCTGGCAAGGTGAGTATCAGTTAGTATCATCAGTTGTAAGGTTTGACTTGAGAGGTACCTTTGGAGTGTATCATCTAGAATGGATGGTATTATTGAAAGCTCTTAAGGAGCTTTGCAATCTATTCACTAGATTTTCCAAAGGAGCTTATTATACAGTGTAAGATTCACTGTTTAGGAGTGTGTTAACAAGAGAAAGCATTTGTAAGTGGATGTTATTTGTATATTCCTTTTAATATTCTTTCTAACTTCAGCCCTTCACATTCACAAGAGCTTTTTTATATGTTCTAATCTTATTCTATATTATTGTTTTTACATCTTCTCTTGATTCTTAAAGCTGATATCATTCTCTTTGAATTTTTTAGTACACAGTTAAGGGCTAGTATTGTATAGTTCTTGTTGTACTCTAACATAACTTCATTTCTGCTTGACCTCTGTTAATGAAGTTCAATAATATACAGATAAAAAAGGGTAATAAGTAGAAGATGGCATTCATGATTCCAGAAGAATCATTTGAACCAATGATAATGTTCTTTGGACTAATAAACTCATCTGTAATATTTCAGACAATAATAAATAAGATCTTACAGAACTTAATTAATACTAGAGAAGTAGCAAGTTTTATTTAAGTCTTTCTTATTTTTATTTTGACTTGTCTATCTCTTTTCTTTTTTTATTTTGGACTTAGTGACAGTCACATCAGTCACAAGTCGGTCACATGTGTCACAGTAACAGTCACAACATTATCAGAAGGGTAATGTTGTACATTATATGAGATAATAACTTTTATTTACATAACTTATAGTATTTAGGGTAGGCTAAATATAAGTATACATAGACTATGCACTAGAAGTATATAAAGTAGACACACCTGTACTAGAAACTCTACTGAGTTCTCTTGTGTTAAACAATGCAAGTTTCCTCTTTTGTCTAAATTCTGGAATTTAAGTCATAACAAAGAATAGAGAAAGAAGAGAGGTATATAAAGTAGTAAAAAAGATAGTAGAGAGGTTAGCAGAGAATGATTTATTTGTAAAGCCAGAGAAGTATAAGTAGAAGATAAAGAAAGTAGAATTCTTAGAAGTGGTGATAAAACTAGAGAAGATTAAAATAGAAGAAGAAAAAGTAAAGATAGTATTGAACTAGCTGACTTTTAAAGAGTCAAGGATATTCAAAAGTTTTTGGGACTTGCCAACTACTACAGGTGGCTTTTAAGAACTTTGCATCTATAACTAGACTGTTATATAATCTAGTGAAAAGAGAGCAGAAGTTGGAATAAATAAATAGATAAAAAGAGGTATTTAGAAAGAGGAGTTAAAAAATAGATTTACAAAAGAACTGGTATTAACTATATCAGATTTAGATAAAAAATGAGAATGGAAGTTGACATGTCAGATTATACAATAGAAGAAATTTTGTCAATAGAGTGTGAAAATAGATGATGAAGGCTAGTAGCATACTTTATTACAACTTAAGACTTAATATTTATATAAGAGAACTCAATAAAGTTCCAAGTACAAACTATCTGTCTTATATACATTGGGCTGATAGTCCATGCTATACTAAATCTAGCCTATCCTAAAGAGCATGTGATAAATATATTATATAATATTATTATTCTGAAAATTTTTATGTTCTTTTGTATAACATGTGATTATATAACCATAATTATGAAATGTGACAGATATGTGATACAATTTACATTGTGTGACAGCTTGTGACAGTCACATGTAATGTCACACTAACTCCTAACTCTAAGTCTACTAATAAGAAACTAAATAGAAAATAAAATAAAAATAAAAATAAAAATAAAAATAAATAGAGTCTACCATCTTCAACTCTGATATTACTCCCTCTTCAAGGTTTCTTCTCTAGAAAAACCAATTTCTGTTTTTATAAGTTTCTCTCCAACTTTCTCAAATATTCTTTCTCAAACTTTCTATTATCTTATTTCTATAACATTTTTACTATATATTTTCCCAGTAACTCCCTTCTTCTAAAGTCTTGTTCTTTCACTAAGTCTAACTTCTCTTGTCTCCTTACTTTTGCACTAAGTCTCTCCTTGAATTCTGCTACCACTTTCTTTGCATTCTCCAAATCTTTTCTCTTCTCCCATATATCATTTTCTGCTATAAACCCTTTCCATCATACCAAGTACTTCACTACTCCCCTTATTTTTCTTTTGTTTAGTATTTTTTCTACCTCTCATTCTTTGACTCCATCTACTTCTATTATCTACTTCTATCAGTTTCACTTCTGTCACCTTCTGTTCCTCTACTTGTTCTCTAAATTCTACTACTTAACTAATGTTCACAACCAGGTAAATTCTCATTGAGGTTAGCAGTTGTAATTTGACCATATTAGTAGATACTACTTCATCAATGAAATAATGTCCCTAACTTCATAATAGTGGCAGCCCCATTATATAAAGTAGTAAAGAAGGAAGTACCTTTTGAGTAGGGACTAGCCTAAGAAAAGACATAGTCAGATTTAAGAATATTGATAAAGAGTTGTTTTCACACTCTGAATCCTAAGTTTTCCAGTGAGCAACCAATTGTTTTAGCAGTTGACATTTCCTAGAAGATAGTAGGGTATTATATTCATCAAAGAGACAAGAATGAGCTTAAAAAAAGATATACTTGTCATGATATGCTAGAATACTAACAATTTATTTTGATTTTGATTTTATCTATTTTTATTTTTGGACAATGAAGAGGCACATGACCATGGTCACATAATGTGTCACATGATATAATGTCATAGATTTGGAATATAGTAGAAGGAACTGGAACAATAATATCAAAGATATGGTTGCAGTATGTTTGTTTTGTAGTAACAGTATGGATAACTTATGGATGACATATGTAGCTTAGAGTAGGACTTGTACTAGTAGTATATATAGTGTAGGAATACATTGGGAGCTCCTTGTTGAGTTCTCTTGTGATCTCCATGAAACTCTTGCTCCTATAAGACTACTTAGTATACTATTGATCATTTTAATTAGTGGCTGCCACAACAATACTATGTGAAATTCAATTTGCTATTAATGGATCCTGGACAGCAGAGATATTATTAGCTAAAGCAAGAGCTTTGTGGCTTGAGATACACTTTAGAGTAGGAAATATACCTGTTAAGAGGATATAGAAACTTTGTAGTAGAAACTAATATAAAGTACTTAGCTAGAATACTAAATAATTGAGAAAAGATATCTAACATGATTATTAATTGCTGGGTAGATTATGTCAGGACAAATTTATTTTTTGAGATAGTCCATAAAAAAGAAAAGACCTTTGGACTAGATGGGCTCTCAAAAAGGAAATAGTACTCTAGGAACCTTCCTCTAGATAGATTTGAAAATAGTTCAGATGATAAGAAAAGTGATATACCAATTCTGCTAATGAAAGATCAAGAGGAGATATTTTTAAAATTGGGAGAATTCTATAAAGATATTAACTTGCAAGAAGATTTTTTCTATAAGGAATTTGTAAAAGATATGGTTTATCAACTGGAAAAGTAGGTGGCAGATAGACAGGATAACCATGGTTATCACCAAGTAGAAAGACAGAGATTTCTACTAGTAGTATTAGCTAGAAAAGTAGCAGACATAAAAGAACTAGCAGTATTATAAACTCAAGACCCTAAGATTGGTCAAGTAAATGAACCTTGTATTGGGTTAACACAAGAGAACTCAATAGAGAACTGTGTACAGGATTGTCTACCTTATATACTAAAACCTCATGGTCTATGTGACTACTACTTCAGCCTACCCTAAATGACTATGTGTTAAACATTGGTATGATGTCATCTCTCCAGAACTCTCTATGTTCTTCCTTTGCTACTACATAACTTGTGACTGTTACTGTGATCATGTTATGTGACATGTGACTGTGTGACTGTTACATCATGCTGAACCCTATCCCCAGTGTTGTAGCAATCACTTGCCGGAATGGCACTCATAGTTTGCTTACTTCAGCAAAGCTCTTAACTAACTATCTCATAGTGGGGATTACAAGAGAACTCAACAAGGAGCCCTTGCTGTATTGATCCTCTATATATACTACAGGCTTCTGGTCCATGCTACAATAATGTGTCTACCTGCCCTTATGTCCATGCATCGTCCTCATGTTCTATTACTCATCCACATGTGTTTTCCTTAAGGCCACTATGCTTCCTACATGTGCCCTGACGTTATACTCTTAATCTCCGCTATACATGTGCACACCATGTGTACACCATGAGGAACTCTTGTCCCTTGACATCATCCCTAACCCTAACTCCTTCTCTAGACTCTTCCCGATCCTTCTAGACCTTAAGTTCTTCCAGACCATTCTAGCCTCTTTCACATGACTTCCAGGTTACGTGCTCTTCCTCCATTGTAGACTAATAATTAATTACTATCTATCTATATCCGGCTAACCCTAACCCTAGCCAAAGTCTGTCCACATTCTTGTCTTATAATACCCAGTTTCCAGAGTAAAAGACTAAAAATATAAATATAAATAAAATAAAAGAAACATAACAAGAAAATTAAAAGAAACTTGGGTCCAGACTCTGTAATTCTGACAAGCAGCTTGTGAAAGTTTGGTGGAATATTACAATGAATATAAAAGTAACTACACATATAGGTTAGAACAAAAACTTGTTAAGATTCAAGAATATCTAGTTACTAAAGGAGAAGGTTTTGTAAGAGCAATGACAGAAGAATAGGCATAGCCCATAAGACATGCCTCTTACTACTGGCTAAATCTGGTTTCCAGAAGGCTTTATAAGAAAGTCATTAGCAGTAGCAATTTACAGATAGTAGTACTAGTCAAAGAATGGCTAAAACTACTAAAAGCTTATTATGACAAGGTAAGGCATGAAGAGGCATTCATGACTGGGAAATTATTGTTGCAGCACTTTTGGTGGCCAGAATTAGAAGAAGATGCAGTTGTTACAATTGAAGACTAAGAGTTAAGCTAACAAAAAAACCTTGTATTGGATTAACATAAGAAAACTTGATGGAATTCTAAATACAAAGTATCTATCTTATATACACTTGGCTAATAGTCTGTACTACACTAAACCTAGCCTACCCTAAAGAATATGTATACTATACATTTGTCAAAGATGAAAGCAGTAAACTTAATTTATTTTCATTTTCCTTTTGATTTATTTTCTATTTTTCTATTTTTAAGAACTTAGGATTAGGGTTAGAGTGACAAGATCATGCAGTCACATCAGATGATATGGTCACAAGTCATGAGACGTATGAAAGGACATAGAAAGCTCTGGAAGAATGATGTTATACAGCATGTACAACATATGTTGACCTTAAGACTAATATATGGCTGTTTAGGGTAGGTTAGAAGTAGCTAGCATGGACTATGTGGATTTAGTATATAAGGTAGACTATCTAGTATAAAGTTCTCTATTGAGTTCCCTTGTGTTAACCCAATACAAGGTTCATTTGCTTGTCTAACTCTAAGGACTTGAATTTGTAACATTAGAACTCGATTCCCAATCCAAAGACTGCTCAACACTGAGCCTTCTTTTCCTTACTCCTTACTCTTTACTCTTTACTCTTTACCCATCCTTAACCGAAGAGCAATACTGCTCTTTAGCCAAAAAGAATTGCTGGACCCTAGGCATAAGGGGTATGCCAACTAGGAGGGGGAATCCTAGTCGTTTACTTGTATCAAAGCCCACTGGTACACTTCAAATGTATCACCTTTTGTGGATGTAATCTATACCTTTTTTGCTTAACAGCTCTGTGCTACATCTCCCCTTGTGAGGTGTCTATGCAGGAGAACAGCAGGAATCCTTAAGATCTTGCTTAGAGTAAAACAGTCTTCTTAGACCAAAATTGTATATTCTTCCTTTAGTATAAAAAAGTAGTTGGTAGATGGTGTAGGCAGGACAAAAAGAGGGCCTGCTATCATTTACAGAGATTGCATCAAGTTTGGAATACGAGTCAGAGAGCAAGGTTAACACAACTTCCTCCTCTTTACCAATCTATACATCATCTCTCCCTACACCCCCACCATCATTACCATTACCAATTAATTCACCACCTTCTTATCACCCTATGAGTCAACATGACTTACATGCTATAATCAGACAACAACAGGAGTAATTGGCAGTGATGCAGGTGCAAATACAAGCCCTAATCGCAGGAGGAGCAGAAATGGATAGAGGAGTGGAAGGGTCCAACACAGGATCCCATATGGAGGTGGCCAAGCCACCAATTTTCAATGGAGAAGCTGGAAGAGTAAGAGGATTCATAACCACATGTAGTCTATACCTAAGAATGAAGATAAGGGAGGCAATGGTAGAAGAATAGATATAGTGGATGTTGTCATTTGTACAGGGAGAATCGGCAGATATTTGGAAGGAGAATGTTTTGGAGGATTTGGAAGAGGGAGCATTAGAATATGAATCAGTAGGGGAATTTTTAGCAGCAATCAAGAAAGAGTTTGGAGAAGGGGAGAAAGAGTCAGTGAAAGTAGCAGAATTGAAGAAGTTGGAGCAAGGAGGAAAGACGATGGAGAAGTTTGTCCAAGAGTTCAGGAGAGCAGCAAGAGAGTGTGAATATGAAGGATGCCCCCTTATTGAAGAATTCAAGAGGGGCATGAATGCAACAATTAGGAGAAAATTGATGGAGGAAGAGCATCAGTCCAGCTTTATTAAACAATAGTAGGAACAGGTGATTGCTTTGGACAGGAACTGGAGGGAGAGTAGGAGAGAAGAAGAAAGACTGAGGGGATGATGGGAACAAGGGGGATCAGTCCCCAAACAGCAAGAACAACAACAAATGATGCCACAAGTGTGGCAAAGAAGACAGGAAATACCTCTTCAGTGGGCGACAATAGGGCCTACTCTAATGGAAGGAGTGAAAAGGATGAATGCAGTGATAATATGCCCTCAGCAGAGGGTAGGGGGTACACAAAGAAGTCCCTATGCTATAGATGTGGATAGAAGGGAGAATAGGAATTGTTACAGTTGTAGAGGTTTCGGACATTTAGCTAGGAATTGCAGGAATAGAAGGACAGGGAACAAAATTGGGGAGGGGAAGACTAGAATATGGGGGAAATGAGGAACAAAGAAGGAGTGAAGAAAAAAATGAGAAGCAGAATTTAAATGGGGAACAAGACTTAATACTCCTCAATTAAGTCTCAACAATAGGTACACAGTACTCAGTAGGACAATGAACAATACATCCGGCTGTGACCTAAATAATGAGGAAGCACTAAGAGAAGTAACAGTGAAGATTGGACTAGAAGGAATCATAGTGGAGACATTGTTGGATAGTAGAGCAACGGAACTGGTTATGAGTTCAGAATTTGCAAGGAAGCAGGAGTTTAAACTGAAGAATTTAGAAAGGCCTATATATGCAAGGAATGTAGATGGTTCACTCAACAAGGAAGGACCAATTAAGCATATGGTAGAAGTAAACATTTACTACCAAGAGCATAGGAAGAGGATGGAAATAGATGTAATTGGGAGACAGAAGTGGAAAGTAATTTTGGGAATGTTGTGGCTAGCCCACCACAATCCTGAAATTGACTGGAAAACAGAAGAGGTGAAAATGATGAGGTTCCCAGAAGAATGTAGAAAGCAGTAGTGACTGAAGCAAGGAAAATTGGGGTGGCAAAAACAAAAAGAAGAAGAGGCAAAGAAAGAAGCAGGAAAGAAGAGAGAAGAGAAAGAAAAGAAACAGAAAAAGAAACAAAAGAAACAAAAGGTGATTGAGATAAAGAAGGTAGCAGAAGAATGGGAGATATGGAATGATGTTATAAGACAAGAGTGTGGACAGACTTTGGCTAGGGTTAGGGTTAGCCGGACATAGATAAGTAATCAATTATTAGTTTACAACAGAGGAAGAGCATATAACCTGAAAGTCATGTGATAGAAGCTGGAATAGTCTAGAGTAGTCTGGAAGGACTTAAGGTCTAGAAGGATTGAGAGGAGTCTAGATAGTAGTTAGGGTTAGAAGTGACATCAAGGGACAACGGTTCCTCATGGTATACACATGGTGCACACATGTACGATGGAGATTAAGAGTATGACGTCAGGGCACATGTATACAGCATGGTAGCCTTATGGTGGATGAGTAATAGGACATGAGGATGATGCATGGACATTAGAGTAGGTAGATATTGTTGTAGCATGGACCACATTGTATTTATATAAATAGAGGAGCAATGCAGTGAGGGCTCCTTGTTGAGTTCTCTTGTAATCCCCACTACTAGATAGCCAGTTAAGAGCTTTGCTGAAGTAAGCATACTACAGAGTCATTATGACTAGTGGTTGCTACAACAGATGAGGAGAAAGAAGTGGCAAAGTCAGAAGTGGAGGCCAAGAAGCTGGTTCTAGAGAAGTTTCACAGGTGGATTAAGGTCTTTGGCAAGAAACAGTTGGAGAGAATGCCCACACAAAAGATTTGGGACCATGTGATAGATATAAAGGAGGGGTTTATACTGAGAAAGGGGAAGGTATATCCATTGTCAAGGGAAGAGAGGGAAGAGGTGTGAGAGTTCATACCGGAGTAACTGAGGAAAGGATACATCTAACCTTCAAAGTCACCTCAAACAGCACTGGTGTTCTTTGTAGAAAAGAAGGATGGGAAGAAGCAGATGGTGTAGGACTACAGATATTTAAATGAATGGACAATCAAAAATAATTACCCCTTACCATTAATATCAGATGTAGTAGAGAACATAGGTATGAAGAAAGTATTTACAAAGATAGATCTAAGATGGGGCTATAATAATGTATGGATAAAGTAAGGAGACAAGTGGAAGACAGTGTTTGCAACACCTGAGGGGTCATTCAAACCCACAGTCATGTTCTTTGGTCTAACAAATTCACCAGCGACATTCCAAGCGATGATGAATGAGTTGTTAAGGGATTTGATCAATATGGGAAAAGTAGCAGCATTTATCAATGATGTGATAGTTGGGACAGAAGATGAGGAGGGACATGACGAGCTGGTAGCAGAAATAATAAAAAGGTTGGAGGAAAATAATCTGTATGTGAAACCGGAGAAGTGTAAGTAGAAGGTGAGAGAAGTAGGGTTCTTGGGAGTAGTGATTGGGCTGGAAGAAATTAAGATAGAGGAAGAGAAGGTGAAAGGTGTATTGGATTGGCCATGACCAAAGTGTATCAAGGATATACAAAAGTTCTTAGGGTTGGTGAACTACTATCGTCGATTCATCGAGAGCTTTACATCCATAGCTAGGCCTTTACACGATATAGTGAAGAAAGACCAGAAGTGGGATTAAACAGAGAAGTAAGAAGAGGCTTTCAGAGAGTTGAAGGAGAGGTTCACAAGAAAACTGGTGTTAGCAGCACCAGATTTAGACAAAAAAATAAGGATGGAAGTTAATACATCAGATTATGATATAGAAGGGGTTTTATCTATGGAGTATGAGGATGGAAGGTGGAGACCAGTAGTGTTTCTCTCAAAGTCCTTGAACAAAACTGAGAGGAGCTATGAGATTCATGATAAGAAGATGTTGGCAATCATTAGGGGATTAGAGAACTGAAGGTATTTGCTAGAGGGTGCACATTTCAAATTTGAGATCTGAATAGATCATAAAAACTTGGAATATTTTATGAAGGCACAGAAACTGAATCATAGACAAGCCTGATGAGCCTTATATCTGTCAAGATTTGATTTCATATTAAAGCATGTTCTAAGAACAAAAATGGAGAAGACAAATGGACTAAGTAGGAGACTGGACTAGAAAATAGGAGTAGATAGGAACAACGAGAATCAAGTATTTATTAAAGACAATTGGATTCATAGTATGCAAGAAGTAGTAATAGAGGGACCTGAAGTAGTTATATTAGAAAAGATAAAAAAGCAAGAAGTAAAGACAAAGAGGTAGTTAAAGTAGTAAAAGAAATGAAAAAAGTAAAAGTAAAAGTGTTATGAGGAGATGAATAGCAATTAGAAGGGGATTTGGTGTTGAAAGAGGGCAAAGTGTATGTACTAAAGGATGAAGAGTTGAGAGTGGAAATAATCTGGTTGCATCACAATGTACTGGCAGCAGGACATGGAAGACGATGGAAGACAACAGAGTTGGTCACTAGGAATTACTGGTAACCAGGAGTGATGAGAGATGTAGGGAGGTATGTGGAAGGATGTGACTTATGTCAGAGGATGAAGAATAGGACAGAGGAGGTAGCGGGAAAGCTGAAGTTAAGTGAGGTACTGGAGAAGCGCCGTGGACTCATCTAACAGTAGACTTCATCACGAAGCTACCAGTAGTAGCCAGGAAGAATGCAATCCTGGTAGTCTGCAATAGGTTGTCAAACATGGCACATTTTGTGGCAACTACAGAGGAGATGTCGGCAGAGGCTTTGGCAAGATTGTTTAGAGATAATGTGTAGAAGTTACACAGGTTGCCGGAGAGTGTAGTATTGGATAGAGGGCCTCAGTTTGCAGCAGAGTTGACGAAGAAGTTAAATAGGATGTTAGGGATAGAGATGAGGTTATCGACAGCGTTCCACCTACAGACAGATGGGCAGATAGAATGAATGAACCAGGAACTCAAACAGTATCTTAGGTTTTTTGTAGAGCATAGACAGAAGGATTGGCCAGAGTGGTTGGGGTCAGCAGAGTTTGCAGTGAACAACAAGGTTCATATGGCAATGAAGGTCTCACCTTTTATGGCAAACTATAGAAAAGAGTTAAGAATGGGTGGGGATATTAGAAAGAAAGGAAAGGTAGAGAAGGTGATAGAGTTCATGGAAAGAATGAAGCAAGTGCAAGAAGAGGCAGTGGCAGCATTGAAGAAAGCACAAGAGGACATGAAAAGGCAAGCAGACAAATGAAGGAAAGAAAGTGAAGAGTGGAAGAAAGAAGACAGTATATTATTGAGTACTAAAAACTTGGTGTTTAAGGAAAAACCAGCAAGAAAGTTGGTGGACCAATATGTAGGTCCATATATCATCAAGAAGGTAGTATCCACCCATGCAGTCAAATTACGATTACCAACCTCAATAAGGATCCATCCAGTTGTGAACATCAGTCAGATAGTACAATATAAAGAACAAGTGGAGAGACAGAAAAAAGAAGAGACAAAACCAATTGAAGTAGAAGGAGTCAAAGAATAGGAGGTAGAAAAAATATTAAACAAAAGAAAAATAAGTAGAGTAGAGAAGTATTTAGTACGCTGGAAGAGATTTATGGCAGAGTATGACACATGGGAAAGAGAGGAAGATTTAGGAAATGTAAGAGAAACGGTGGAGGAATTTGAGAGAAGAATGAGTGCTGAAGTAAGAAGACAAGGAAAATTGAATAGAATGGAAGAGAAGGACTTTAGAAGGGGGGAGTTACTAGGAAAATATATAGTGAAAATGTTATATGGGTGGGATGATGGAAAGTTTGAAAAAGAATATTTGAGAAAGTTAGAGAGAAGTTGGCAAAAATGGAAGTCAGTTTCTCTGGAGGAGAAATCTTGAAGAGGGGATAATATCAAAGATAAAAGCAGTGAACTTAATTTATTTTCATTTTCCTTTTGATTTATTTTCTATTTTTCTATTTTTAAGAACTTAGGGTTAGGGTTAGAGTGATAAGATCACACAATTACATCAGATGACATGGTTATAAGTCACGAGACGTATGGAAGGACATAGAAGGTTCTAGAAGAATGACATTATATAGCATGTACAATATATGTTAACCTTAAGACTAACATATGGCTGTTTAGGGTAGGTTAGAAATAACTAGCATGGACCATATGGATTTAGTATATAAGGTAGACTATCTGGTATAGAGTTCTCTATTGAGTTCTCTTGTGTTAACCCAATACAAGATTCATTTGCTTGTCCAACTCTAAGGACTTGAGTTTGTAACAATGTTACTGACATATAGTATGATATTATACTAGAGTTTTTTATAACTTTTTGTATTATATATAATCATATGACTGTGACATGTGACAGATTTGTAATAACATGTCATATTATGTGACAGTTTGTGATATCATACTAACCCCTAATTCTAAGTTTAAAAATAGAAAATAAATAGAAAATAAAATAAAAATGAGAAATGAAATGAAAATAAATAAATTTTATTGTCTTCAACTCTGACAGTAGTGTGATATGTGAGGATGTGACATCTGTATCAAATAAGATAGAAAATAGCTTTGGAAATACCACTAGTTGTGATATACATACTATTGTTTTTTCAAGTTCTACATGTAGATATAATACATATTAGTTTAGCTTGAAACCATAATATGTAAATAGAGTAGTCTAGTTAAAATTATGACCAATAATGGGGCCTTCTTTAAGAAAGCTGTGAAATGTTCAAAAGAGAAATATAGGATTAGAAGAATTACCATATCTTTCTACAACTCATAAGTGAATAGAATTGTCAAAAGACCTCATTGGGATCTTCAGTAAATATATTACTATTAGAAAAGGAATGGGTTGTTTATTATATTTTATGGTAGTAAGAGTATAGCCTACTATGCTATTGGATATAGTAAATTCAATCTGACTAGTAATCTATCTAAGTAGAATTGTCTTACAAGAAGGTCTAGTAGGTTTAAGAGCCTGTATACTGGTGAAATATATCAGCCACATAAAAAAGATGAGGGAATGTCTCACAAATAAGAGAATGCAAAAAGTTTTGCATCTCAAGAATAAGGCCTAATATAAGATTAAAGATTTTATATTGGAACTAGAAAGTTTGATACTGATAAAGAATCCAGTCATAGAATTATCAGCAGATTAAAAGATAAAGCTGTAATACTTAGGTTTAATAGTAGTGATTGCCAGAAGTACAGTATGAAGCATATATATAGTACCAGCCAGATGTCAAAGCTATGCTTGACATTACGCACTTTTTGCATAACTGGTTTAGTGGCTGGTCTATTCCTAATAGTAATCAGATGACTAAAAGGAGAGACTTTTGTTCTAGCATAATAAAATAGCGGCTTTCAGAGTAATATTCTATTTGATATATAGAAAGATAGTATTTAGGAGTGGAGTGAGATGTTATGATTCAAAGCTCAAGGGTTTAAGCAATGAACTAACTCTTGTATTGAGTGACACAAGAGAACTCGATAGAGTTCCTAATACAAAGTAGTCTACCTTATATACTATTTCTCATGGTCCGTGCTAGCTACTGTGCACCCTACCCTAAACT
>Ga0157363_1001867_pt1 | contig 18038 bp, 11 predicted proteins | sample AttsexASBM1_FD_111477 | JGI IMG/M metagenome (GOLD analysis project Ga0157363, IMG submission 111477) | Fungus gardens microbial communities from leaf cutter ant in Ribeirão Preto, State of São Paulo, Brazil - Atta sexdens ASBM1 | ecosystem: Host-associated > Fungi > Mycelium > Unclassified ... | reverse complement strand
ATCAGGTGTATAAGCTTAAATCCACTGTTTTTTAGTCAGAAAAACACATTTTTTTTCCTAGGAAGCAAAAACAAATTTATTCAAAGTACTTGCCCTCGCTAACTATACATTTTTCCCATCTTTTGGGCAATTTGTATATACCACGCCAAAAAAATTCCTCATCTTTCGAGGCAAACCACTCATCAAGCCATTTTCAGACATCTTCGTAAGAATCGAAGTGCCGTTTAGCGAGCGCGTGGCCCATCGACGAAAACAGGTGATAGTCAGAAAGTGCCAGGTCTGGTGAGTAAGCGATGGGGCACTTCCCAGTTGAGTGTCTCCAAGTAGTTTTGGACCATTATTGACGTGTGCGATGGTACGTTGTCGTGGAGGAAAATCAGCTTTTCATGTCTTTTTCGATAATGCGGCCTTTTTTCACGCAGAGCACGGTGCAATTTGATCAGTTGTTGGTGATAGCGGTGAGCATTAACAGTTTCACCAGGTTTTAACAGCTCGTAATAGATGATACTCTCCTGATCCCACCAAACGCACAGCATCGTCTTCCGTCCGAAGCGATTTGGTTTTGAGGAAGATGTTGATGGTTGGGATCAACCCAAGATTTCTTGCCTTTAGGATTCTGAAAATAGATCTACTTTTCATCGCCTGTTACAATCCGATGCAAGAACGACTTTCTTTTTTATCTGGCAAGCAGAATTTGGCATGTGTTTTGGCGTCGCTCCATCTGCCTATCGTTCAGTTCATGCGGCACCCATTTTCCGATCTTTTGAATCTTCTCCATGGCATGTAGCCGCATGGAAATGGCTGTTTGAGAAACACTCAATTGCTCGGCAAGCATTCTTGCGATTGGGTATCGTCCTTGTCCAAAAGAGCCTGCAATTGACAGTCAACCTTCCTGGCTGATTTTCACGCTTCTTGTCACTCAGATCAAAATTGTCATTGAACTGGCGAAACCAATCTCTGCACGTTGTTTCCGATAAAGCATTGTCGCCATAGGCCTCCACAAGCATTCGATGCGATTTCTTCAAATTGAAACAGAAAAGCAAAGTTTCCCGCATATGCTTTTTTTTAGCAAAAAACTAGACATGATTACAAAAGAAAAAATGTATGTAGTTGTAGGAAATTGCTGATGATGTGCACTGGTTAATGTTAACAGATGTCAAACACATAAAAAAAAGTGTGTTGTGTGCCCAGGGTAGCTTTGCACGCTCACTAATGCCACCTATGAGCAGCGGATTTAAGCTTATACATCTGGTACTTTTCTTGCGAGATTTTAATCATGTTAGTGTAAATATCCTTCTCAATCTTAATCAAAGGATCTCATTAACGCGTCCCAATCTTTCATTTTAAAAATTTGACTTAATTCTTTTTTACTTTTGTGATAGTGTTCAATGATTTTGAAAATATTAATAAGTCATCCACGTAAACGTAAATAATAATTAGTTTTATATTGTTTATTTCCTCATGAAAAATGCAAGACTTTAATTCTGAATTCTGTAAGTAAATTTCGTTTAATTTATTAGCGCAGTTTACGTCCTGATTGTTTTAATCCATAAATTGATAGAGCGTAAGAGCTTATCGATTCTATCAGAGCTCTCTGATTCTATTTGAAACATTGACGATTATGTCATACAAATTTCATTAGATAAATTGCCTTGAACGTACGCAGTTACTATCTATCTAGTTAATGTGTAGTGTTTTTCTAATGTAATTAACCGAATCGTTTCTATTCTAGCGACGCGGGTAAGTAAATTTCATTATAATCAATTCCGTTACGTTGCTCGAAACACACATGCCACTAATCTTGCCTTATATCTATCTATTTTCCTTATTTTAATGTCGCTTTACATTGAATACCCACTTACAAGATATTTCGTGAATGTCAGGAGTTTCATCTACCAAAAAAGTTTTGCATTCGCTCAACGAGTTTATCTTACTTTTCATTGCATCTAACCATTTTTTTCTTTCCTCATTATTTACCACTTCTTCTAACGAAATTGAATTTTCAGTGGATAAACTCATGACAATTTTAGCTTCATGGTTTTGCTTTTTAGAGCGTCTCGGTTTTTTCCTGTGCGGATTATTTTTAGTCTTCCACGACCGTGAGCACCTACTTTTAGTGGTTCTGGTAATAAGTTAATTGGTAATAAGTAAATCATCTTCTGAATCTATTTCTATATCTAAATTAATTGCAAAGGACATTTCTTTTAATACGTCGTTATTGTCTGAAGAACTTTCTGAACTACTTTCATTGTCCATGTCTTCATTTGCTATAACTGGGAAGTCAACAAATTCTTTCTCATCAATAGTGTTTTCTTCGCTTATTCTAACATCTCTACTTTTGAAAACTATTTTTGTGCCTCTTTTCCAAAGTCTGTACGCTTTTGATTCAGAATACCCGACTACAATTATTTCAATGCTCTTTGCATCTAATTTCAAGATACCTCGCTTTTATACAATACTACCACGTTTGAAATATTCGTAAAAATTTTTTACATCTGGTTTCTTACCTGATCATAATTCTTCTGGTATCATGTCGCTTAAAATTTTTGTAGGATACCGATTTCTTAAGAATGCTACAGTATTCACTGCCTCTGCTCAAAGTAATTTGAGCATTTGCTTCATTGTTCTTGTCATCTCTACTAATTCATGCGCTCTGCAATTCTATTCTGTTGTTGGATATATTCTACGGATAACTGTCTGCTTATTCCTTCTTTCTCTAAATATTGTGAAAAATTATGTGAAGTATTCTTTTGTATTATCTGTCCGTAACTTAATTATTTTCCTACCCGTTCCTTTTTCTACTCTTAATTGATACTTTTTGCATAAAGTATTTCTTAGCTTTTAGATCTCAAGAAAGTGATGTCTCTTTTATCTAAATGTTGCAAAATATCTCGCCGCCAAGAGAAGGAACCTGCAGGGTGCACAGATATCGGAATGGATTAGTTCTAATATATTTTCCGCGCGCGAATCTGATTGTGGAAATGGTAAACAATGTATTTTCGCTTTGTCGCATTGCTTACATCATATTGATCTAAATTTTTCCGATATATCTAAGTCTGTAACTGCGTCTCGATCGCGCAACAATTTCAAATCAAATTATAATTTAAATGTCCATATTGTTTCTGCCTTCCGAGAATTTGATCTTTGCTTCATGTAAATGATCTTTCACAACGTACATTCTATCTCTCTTTGATGCTTTTATGACTGATCCTTTTTGTCAAGAATATTAACACTGTCAGTATCGAATTTCGATTTTAAATTTATGGATGAAATCGATAGTAAATTTTCCCTTGAAACGGGTATACAGAACATCGAGTAACTTAAGCAATTTTAATTTTTCGTCGATTTCAATATTTAACGTTATTGTTCCCGTGTCTATCGCTTTTACTATTTCTTTTCCCGCGTTACGTACGGAGTTTTCTCTTATACTGTCAAAACATTCGCGTGTGCTACACATATGAGCAGTGACACCACTATTAAGATATCACTCGTTGATGCTACTTGGTAAGGTTATTGCGGGAAGCGCTACCGTGATCGCAACTTCTTCCTCAGTAATTATTATTATTGCAGATAGCAATACTGTCTTTTTCTTCCTGGTTTGCTTTTCCGTTATCTTATCTTTCCTGCCATCTTTCTTCTTCCGGCAGTTCCATCACTCGATGCCCAAATTTGTCATAATAAAAACATTTTTCATTGAATCTCTGAGGAACAGACCTTTCTTCTTTCATGTTCACTGTTGTGATTTTTAATAAATGGTCTTCTTTCTTTATATCTGCGGTCAGGATTTTGACGCATACTTCATGATATTAGCACTGTTGACTATGTGTCATTTCCGTTTTCTCTTCTCACTTCTTCTTCCAGTAATTTTCCCTTGATAAAGTCAATTCCAGAGGTCTCTTAACTCAATTGTGATAAAATTTTCGAACGTATCTGGCAGTCCATCAAGCAGCATTATTGTTTTTAATTTTTCCGGAATTTCGATACCTATGTCTTCTAACAGATTTACCTTGTTCTGGAAGTTGATGTATTGTATCATTGTTTGTCCTTCGCTTTGTATAATTGCCGATACAGAAGAATAGCTTTCTTTATGGGACTTTGAGAGCTGTGGACTTGAATTAATTCTTCCCATGCTTCCTTCGATGACATCATACGCCGGATGTGACTTAACTCATTTTTCGAGACACTTAGTATGATAAGTGCGAGGGTTTTTTCGTCCTTTATTTTCCACTGTATCGTTGCACTTGCATTCTCGGATCTTTCTATGCTACCATCGATGTACATATCATTAAAAATTAAGCTCTTCATCTACATTCGCTAGGATTCGTAATTTCCTTTCGCTAATTTTTCCACGTAGTGGCTGCTGACTGGATACATGATGAATCCACTCATTTGTGAATTTCTTTACATGTGAACTCGTGAACCTTTCTAGCGCTTCCATAATCTGTTGGGTATACACTAATACGACGTGTGGAATCCAATATAAGACAGACTTTATTTTTCACAGTTCTGATTCTCTACTTCACATACGCCCTCAGATGGGTATCACCGAATAATAAGATGTCGATAATTACATATTAAGTGGGTTGATTTTCCAACAATTTGAAATAAAGGTTTAAAGAAATATTTTTTGTTTGTTCAACGTTTATAAAATATTTATTTTACATCATTTTTTTATTTAAAATGTGGTGAGAATAAGAATAAGAAACATTTATTTAATGTTTAGTAAATGTCCATTTCACATTAATTATTTGTTTGAAATAATGATTTAAAGAAATATTTATTTAATGTTTATTAAATTTTTTTTAAACGTTTATATAACGTTTAATAATGTTTGTTTTTTAATGTTTGTTTTTTGTTATTTATTTATTTAAAATACATTTAAACAAATTTAAAAATCATTTACTTAACATTTATCTGATTTATTATAAATATGTAAAAAATATTATTTTCTAAAGTTCAAATTAATAAAAAACGGGTATCAGAATAATAAAATAATCACGGAAGAGAAGTTAATATAATATAATTGCGTTAAATATATCATATAACAAGAAGAACTGTGTCCACCGATAGTTATAAGCGTAACGGATAAGGTACGAAATTCATAACTCTGAAAGTCCCAAGTTCAAAACCCGACTGATAAGTGAAAAAGATTAAAATATAATTAAAGATTAGAATTAATTAATAAAATTAGTTGTCTAATGTTTAGACACTATCGATAAAAAAAATTTTTTTAAATTCTACATGTTATTTTTTCTAATTTTGTTCAAATAATTTAAATACGTGTTTTTAATGTTAAAAAATGTTTCTTCAAACATTAAATAAATATTTTTCAAACGTTAAGAAAACGTTTCTTTAAATGTTACAATAAATGTTTTTGTTAATAAAAAAAAAGGGGATTTATTTTTAACCATTATTTTTAACGTTTTTAAAAATGTTTTTAAAAACGTTTTTGAAATATTTTTAAAAACATTTTTAAAAATATTGTCTGCTGATTGAGAAGATAATAACAATTTTATAATTAATAATAATAAACTTTTAAAGTATATTTGGCTTACGTTTTTGTTTTAAACATTCATAACTTTTTCAATGCTAAGAAGAACGCGATCGCATTTCTCATAAAATTTCTCATAAGTATATAATAAATGCTACGAGCGCGATAGCGTAGATAAAATTGTTAAAAAATTTTTTTGTAAAAGTGAGAAATTAGATAATAATTGCGTGCTTTTAGTAGTATTATAACGCCTCTTGACATACAATTAAATCTATCTAAGTACTTCAGTACATCGAATTATAAGAAATGCTCTTAGAATTCAATGTACTTTATAATGTTTATCGCACATAATTATTGTCTGATTTCGCTCTTTTAGGACATTTAACAATTTTGTCCATGTAATTTAAAAACAATTCGATTCTCAAAAGGTTTAATCCATTTTAATTTCATTATTTTAATTTATAATTTAATATACTTAAAGCATGTGAAAGACAAAAAGAATGTGATAGAATGTGATGGGAAAGATAAGAAGAAACGTGTTTTTATAAACATATGAATGTTTCTGATCAGTGTGCTCCTAGCGTGTAAAGCGCCCGCATCTAATTGTGAACGTCGCTCCTGCCCGTCTCTTCTATGTGATCCATGATACACTAAATATTTCTTCTTGTATTTTAAAAACTAAACTTCAAACAAAATTATCATGAAATAAAAATTGTCTTACAAGTTCAGCGAAAGACTCAGAATTTTTGAAACATTAAAACGTTCGGAATTTTGAAAAATTTGAAACTTATGGCACATGAAGTGTATCACCCAGATTACACATTACTTTGATCAAGCAGTAAAATGCGCTTCTCAGTCATTGTTGAGAAAATCGACTTTAAAAAATTCCGAACGGGATATATATTAAATGTTGAATAAATTTAACGAATCTCAAGGCGCAATGCTCTTGTCTAGCAATCGCTGGATCGCTGGTTCGAGTCTTTACCAGCACTTTCTTTTTCCCTTCTCTTTTTTTGTTTTAATTTTTTATTTTAGATATAGTAAAAAGAAATCCATTATTTTTGCATGAAATTGAATAGAAAAATAATGGATTTCTTTTTACTACACCTAATATTTGTTATTTCTATGTAAAATCAATCAAATTTAATCAACGGATATTCAATATAAATCTTTTATGAAAAATGCACATTTTATTTATAACATAACGAAAACATTATAAATAAAATCGAATAAAATGAGAGTGGGCAACATTAACATATTTTTTTGCGTTAGGTTTTTTGTGTGCTCTCGTTATGTTGATTTCATTTTTTGCTTAATTTTGTAATTTAATTTGAAATTTTTATATATTTTTAAATATATGTATGTAATCAGGAACCCAAAATTCTCGAAAATATTCAATTCAGGGAACACAAGAAAATTTGAAATAGTGACAAATTTCACAGGTATTCAGTGAATACCTGGGTCCAAATAATCACATTGAATATCTGTAAAATTTGTCACTATTCCAAATTTTCCTTGTGTTCCCATGAATTAAATATTTAAAGTTTGGGTTCCTGATTACATACATTTAAAAATATATAAAAATTTCAAATTAAATTACAAAATTAAACAAAAAATGAAATATACATAACGAGAATACACAAAAAAATTCTAACGCAAAAAAAACTTGTTCAATGTTTGTCTGTTCTTGTTGTATGCTTTTATTTATCATATATTTTTGTTATGTTGTAAATGAAATATGTGTTTTTTAGAAAATATTTATATTGAATATCCATTGATTATAAATATGACTATAAATGTAATTTATTTTATATAGAAATAACAAATTATTAAAATAAAAATAAAAAGGGAAAAAGGAAGTGCTGACAGAGACTTGAACCAGTAGTTATTAGAGTGGGTATAAAGAGAGAAACGCCAATTAGCTGGAAGTCATCATTTTATGTCCTATATCTGGAGTATCTATGTGTCGTAATTCCTCGTCTTAATCACTTCTTTCTTTAACGATATCTCCTTTCTAATTAACAGTAAGGAGATACCGTATCTTGGCGAAGCCAATCAGCATTAAGCACATACATTGGCGCAACTCTGTTTATACCCACTCTAGCAGTTACTAAATAAGAACGCTATACGGGACATGTTGAAACTAGAGACTCTTTAATCAGAGACTGGCCAAGGATTTCGTTAAATTTCTTCAAGTAAGAAAGGAGTATAGGTTATTTCATTCTTCCATCAATAGCGGTGTATATACATCATGCATACGATCTCAGAAAGATTGCACTTTTTTTTGACAGGTTTCGGAATGCAGTTTACTCACTGAGCGATTGATTCTTATTTGTGGATCCATGAATAAGAACCAATCGCTCAGTAAGCAAACTGCATTCCGAAACTCATCGAAAAAAGAAGTTGCAACCTTTTTGTGAACGGTTGTATATATATCGTTATTGATGGAGGACCGAGATTTTACTCCTCTCTCGCTTGAAGAAATTTGACAAAATCCTTATGGCCAGTTTCCGATTAAAGGATCACTAGTTGAAACTTGCTCAACGTTCAGTGTATATATCCAGCTCGGAATTTTTCAATCGAATTCTCGACTATGGTTGAGAAGAACATCTTATTTCACGTATCATAAGTTTCAAATTTTTCTAAATTCTCAACGTCTGAGCCTCTCCTTGTTAGAATTGAGTCAGGAATATGTCTCTTCAGGGACACCTGGATTGTTTCAGATCATCCTATATAACTAATATCCAATGTAAATTACAATTCCGAACCGCTCTTTTAAAACATTTATTTCACGTTTATACGAAGTCCAATTATTCATCATTGTTCATTTATTCCATCAGATATTCACTCTGTGTATAGAGATTAAATCACGTTTATTAATTTCACAAACAGATATATTACATACATTCATTGAAAGATTACATAAAACGAAAATTTGATTGATATACTAAAATTTTTAAAGGATATCTTATGGATGTTTTTTATTTATGTGCTGTATCCATGTTATTATATAATTACTAGAAAAATAAGTTAATAAATTAACATAAATTGAAGAAAAATATTATTTTTATTAGGTTGAAATTCCGTCCGAGTATTTAGGGGATTCGGAAACGTCTCTTTTATATGAACAGTATTTGTCTCTCATTGACAGATTTAAGACAGTTCATAAAGAAAGAGAGATAGGTAAAAAAGTATGTGATTCTTGTTTTTCTCTTAAAAAATCTTGCTATACATGAATAATAAAATTTCTTTTTATTTATGTAGATTGTTGAAAATGCTGTTGAGCTTGCAACGGATCTACAAGCAATGGCAAAAGAAAAAGAAGTATGTAACAAACGGCGAATATAATTGAATCGGATCAATATAAGCTCTAAGACATACAGAACTATTTTCGATACAAAGGAAACGTGCAGACGTAATTAAAATAATAAAACAGTTCGTTTAATGTAAAAAACTTACACAACCGTCTCAAAGCTAGTCAAGGTCATTCTTTAGTAAAATGCCGAAAATTTGGTGTATATCACCCACCACTGAACCCAAAATCGCAAATGTTTGTACAATACAATTTGAATAAAATATCAAAGCTACATGTATATTTTAATGAAAGGATACAATATTATGATATGAAACAGACAATAGTAAATCAAGAGCTACATCTTCACTAAAGGAAAACAAGAGATTTATTTTTGTGATTAAATTTGTATGCAAGTTTAAGCATATAAATATCTTTCCACAATGGATGTTGATCTTATTTTTTGATCGTTACAATCATAATTTTGTGAACTATCATAATCATGTTCCTTAAAGAAGTCTAATATTTGATGTGTGCAGTTAGGAAAAAAATTCTTATCTGTCACTAAGTTATACGTTAAAAGTTATTTTCAACATTTTTTCCTGTCTCATTTTGTCATTAATCTACCCTACAATTTTGCACATGTCAAGTTTATTATTTCAACTTTATTAGGGACGGAACAGTAAAGTGAAAGGAGAGGGCAAAGTGTCAAATACTCATATATTCAAATATAGTATCTGAACATGCCACGGTCATGATTTTGAATATGCGTACAAGTCTTATGCTAAGCGATCGAATTTAGTTCAGCTGCGACAACTGAGAGATCCTATTATGCCTGTTCTATGATAGTCGCAAGTCATAAGAAAATTGGTCAATCACAGTTGAATATGAAAAAAATAATCAACTATGATTGATTAATTTCTTATGGATTATGATTTGCGAGATCCTATAATGCCTATTGTAAAATAGGCATTATAGGATCTCAGTGGAGCATATGTACAGTCATAGACATTGAGGTTGTTACACTGTAAATTTTGTACATTGCAACTTTTTGTTATACTTTTTTTTCAATGATTTTAAAACACGCAAAAGTTTTCAGAGTACAATCCAGACACACTCATGTGAAAAGTCAAATCGTATTTCTGGGCGAATAGTCAATACTAGAAATCTGAATTTCTACTGAACTAGTAATGATTCTGTTCAATTTTGTCGTTGCCAGCTTTCTACAGGATCAAATGATAATAATTGTGAAAAAGACACTAATGGAGAAGTTTATATATACATTTTATAGAAAACAATATTCATTCAGTAGAAATTCTATCTAGTGAACACAAAGTTACATATAACGTACGTGTTAGTTGTAATTTCTCACTTAATTATATAACCATGTATAACACATATGTTATGTTTAGTTACATTGAGTGGAAAATTATAACTAACAAGTACGTTACATATAATGTACGTGTTTATTGGGGCTTCGTTTCACGCATAGTGCGAATGATACATCATTTATCCTTTTTTAACATTCGATGAATAACAAGAATAGATAATTTCTGGTAATTATATCCCAACAAACGAGTACGAATTGGATAAATTATGAATCAAGTCTTCGAATTCGCGTTATCCGCGAAAAAGATATTAAATTTTGTAGAGACTGAATACACTGAATTCGTTTCTACGTCTCTAAATAAATATAATAATATAAATTTAACTTTAATGGATTCATATGGATTCAGAAATGAAATGCTAGTCTGCAATCCTAGAAAGTGATTTATCGTAGGAAAGCATGTATCAAGATGATCACAGATATATGAATCGTTTCTTTTCGAATGAGTTCTAGTACTATACACAGACTATACGACATTATAGATTCACGGCAACCGAGACTCCCGGATATAACTTGCACTGTCGTGGCTAGAGTTTGTCTGGAAATTACCTTGTTATTGTGGATCCGCAATGTTACATACTCTGTATATCACACTAGAATTTTTGTTTAGAAAGCAACGACTTATGTATATCATATCATGTTTGTCAACGATATCACTTGCCGAGATCGATGACTAACAGTTGATCTGCTATATTAGACAATTCTTCAATACTATTAAATTCAAACGAATTAGCCTTACGCACATTTATTGCGTTGAATATTGGGCAAAATACCAAAAGCAAATTACCAATATGTAAATACGGATTCAACCGGATTGGTCGCACGTTTCATTTCTATGCACATTGGATGAGATACAGAAAATAAATAACCAATCAATAATTACTGATTCAAGCGAATTACGGATAGAAAAGAATTTAAAAAATTCAAAACTTGATTCGACACTTCAATGAATAATTTCCAATATTTTTCAATTTTCTCATTTGTTAAGATTTAGCCCAATCACTTCAAAAATTAATGAAATTAGGCTTATTCGACGCGTTTTTGAATGAAATGAAAGAATCTGGCAGAAATAAACGTTGCCCCGCGAACCGAGATATTAAGTGTTAAAGTTGATGACTATTGAGATTAGGAAATCTGTCACAGTTAAAGTTCTACAGTCTCTAAGAACTTCCCTTCAGTGCTCTCTAACTTCTTCATTTCTATTGTCAAACATATATATAACGTTGTGTATAAAAATTTTCAGTGTTAAAGTAAGTTGCGTTGACATCTGTGCAAACATTCTCACTATATGTAATACAGGCTATTTCTTTTTAATATCCGCCTCTAATGTAAAAATGGAGAAAACTTCTCTAACTTCTTACAGTTCTGCATAGTAGAAGTTACGGAAGTTTTTCTGTATATCAAAGTAATAAAATTCTTTGATCTGAGCTAAAATGCTGACAACCTTTCTATTGGCTGTTTTGATGTCATTTGCGACTTAATTGTCAGTAATCCAATAAATGCTTAGTATTATTGATATATGGTTATATCGTTAGTAAGTCCAAATGGAAGATCTTTACGCTACTTTGGTATATCTAGAGTTTTAGACACGCAACACAGTGATATGAGCATGCCCTGCGGTCACCTTTACGAAAGAAACAAGGAAAGAAACAAGATGAACTATTCCCATGAATGCGCAATAGCCTAAAAATAGTGAGAAACGATAAAATAGTGAAAAAAATAGTGAGAACAACCAATGAAGGACCCATTTTACGAAAATCCAATGTGGCTCTGTTCATTGTTCTTTGATGGCAGCTTTTTGACACATTCGTGTCAAAAAATAAAAAATGTGCAATCTCTTTTTTGTTTAATAATATTGTTAAAGTTTCTAATATTTTTATATTTTAACAGTTTTTATTAATGTATCATTGTTATTTTTTCTTCCAGTACTGTGTTTTTATTAGTAATCATCTATAAATGCTTGAAATCTGCGCGTATAAAATGAACCTTCCATGATTGGTTGACAAGTCATATCCTTCACCACCATTATGGTGCAATGTTATTTCATCTTATCTTATCTCATCTTATTTCTTTCCACTATAATCGCCTTTTTTATGCTCTGTAACCTCATGCGCATACGTTTAGCTACTCTTCGTTCGGTTCAATAGAGAGTGCACAAAAATTTAAAATTAATCTTTATCAATATTAATGTCATTACTTCATTTACTATCAACGATTGTGGTTAACATATCTTGCTGTATGAAAAAAAATCATTCGTAGAACTATATTGTATAGGCCCAAAGTAAACGCGCAACAATGTTAACGCGTTAATGCTATAATTTATGTTACGCATAATATAGAATTTTAAAGACAAAAGCGCACTTTTATTGATAAAAGCACGTTCTGAATACGGGCCATAATATACCGTGTGTTTTATTTTAATCGATTCAGGCAAATATCTCGAAAAATATGAAAGATGTAAAAATATGAAAGATATAAAAATATGAAAGATAGAAAAAATATTTCAGACAAAAATTGTATGGTTTCGAGAGGGACATAAGACAGTGCTTAATTTGACCTTGAATAATTGAAGGTCACATAAAGGTCATTTTTAATTTCTTAAATGGAACGCTTCATTTTTCATTTTATTTTCTCACAGCTTATCTCAAAAATTTCTCAAAACATTAAATTAAATGTTTTTTCATGACGTACTTTTCGAGTTATGAAACTTGAAAATCTCAGTGTGCCGGCATTAGCATTATCCAACGTGTTCGACTGATAGCTAAAACTTCTTGAATGTTATTCAGAATAATGTCTTGGATAACTTTTGTCAAGATCAAAGTCATTGGAGGTTGTACTTTTTATTTTCATTTTAGCATAAAAATGAATTTTTAGTGCAAAAATGAAAATAAGAGGTATCCAATGACCTTGATCTCAGCAACTGTTATTCAGGACGATTTTGGATAACATTTAAAAGGTTTTAACCGTCGGTCAGACACCTTGGGCAACCTTCAAGCATCATAACTCAAAAGGTATTTTATAAAAAGATATTTTTATTATAGTGTTTTGAAAAACTCTCGAAATGATTTACAAAAATGTGCATAAAAAGTAGGATGTTAGATTTAAGAAATTAAAGGTAACCTTCGCGTGACTTCAAGCAACTATTCAAGGTCAAACTAATGACACCATCTTATGTCCTCTTCAAAGTCCTATACAACTTTTGTCTGAAACATTTTTTTCTAACATCAAAAATAAAAAATTATTTGGGGTGAGACATTAAAATGGGATATCTTCTATAAAATGTTAATATTTATCTCATAAAGCAACACAATCAATGGTCCCTCTTCGATTTAAATGAGCTTTCAGTATGTTTTTCTATGGACAAAAATAAAAGATACGTATTTTTTATATTGGCTGATTTTTTATATTCGCATCTTAAAAGGATGAAAACCTCCCTTGAAAAAAAATCTTTTTCTCTCAAAGTGAATTATTTTCAAAACTATAAAATTATAAAAGATAGAAAAAATTTTCCAAAGTGAAAATTGAATGACTTCAATAGTAGTTTATAATAAAATAAAATAAAGTTTATAATAAAATAAAATAATAATAAAATAATTTTTTTTAATTAAATTATTTATTGTTACCCCCACCCCTATTTACAAAAATTTTTTAATTTTTATATGTTGAAGATTAAAGAGCATTTTAAGCTGAAAATAACGATATGTATTAAAATCACGTTCCGAAAAATCTTTTTTCAGATATGTACGAAATCGTCTCTATATGTATACGCGCTCCTTATGTATTCGTCTTATACCATGTTGTTGGCATGAAATAAGATGAAGACAAATACAATTTGTCACAGTGCAGTATCAGTACAGCAATGATTATTGAAATAAGTTTTTTAAATAATAATAATAATAATAATAATAATAATAATAATAATAATAATAATAATAATAATAATAATAGTATCAATAATAATAGTAACTTTGTTAAATTGCTAAAATCAGAAAAATCAAATACTTTTGATATATAAAAGAATGTACAAATATTTTGGATAATTAAAAACAAAGTATAAACAAAGAAATTATTACGTTTATAAAATTTTATTCATTTCATATTCATCGTAGAGCAGTTAATTCCATTGTTCAATGTTGACATGACATTGCGTCTTATTAATGCGATGCTATGCAGAAAATAGATTTGCTCCTATGCAGTGGGCCAATATTATATACATACAGCATTGATTGTGAATTATACAGGGTTAATACTGTCAAATTTTCGATGGAAATAACGTGCAAGTGTGTTTTTATCAATTCTTAACAAAGGTACTTATTTCATTATTAATATTTCATCAATCCTTTCTAATGTTGTTTATGCACAAAGAACATTCTAATAACATGTAAACTTGTTTATCCTGTTAATATTAATTTCTAATAACTCATGTAAACTTGTTCATTTCACTGTTAAGGACAATGTTCCAGCTTTCAGTAATGGATAAAGAAATCTGTCGCTTTATAAAGATGCCAACATTAATCACGATTAGATTCTGAAGATTGATGGTTCGAACTTATGGTCGAGGACGTTTATTTATTAGAACTTCTTTGAAGATCAGAAACTAATAAAGAAATTCTGCTGAAATAATATTACCAAGATCTCATGAGAAAATTTTCGAAGATTGAGATAGATAGGCGGAAATTAATTATCATTATTTGTGCACGAGAAAAATGTAAAGAAATATGATAATGTTAATTATTTCATAAATTTATTTTTATATTTACAGAATATGAATTAAGAAGTAATGCATGGGCTGTAAAAATTTAATATTGACTTTAATATTGAATTTCATACTGAAAGACAATAATTAATTACTTATTTTTACGATAAGTATTAAAAGCATTGCTGTGCAGTATCTTTAGTACTCCAAATAAGTAATTAATTACTCTTTCAATAATAAATTGACTAGTATTATTGCAAGAGTATATATATATATATATATATCTTTATATAAATTGTAACATCGTTTGTACAAAAAATTTGGAGAAATAAAAGTGTTTCTTCATTAACATATTATTATCTATAATTAATAATAACACATACTCTCTTACACATTTATAGAACTACTATCCAAAGCATATGATCCTATATTATAATTACTTTCCTTTTCTTAATATCTCTTCCTCGCTAATGTATTGAACCCTTCCTATAATAACACTTGGTCTCACTTCTCTTTGTATGCAGTCATTTGTAAATAAGTATTTCAAAGCATAATCTCTCGTCTATACAAATTTTTATCAAGAACTACAATATTTACAACAATGAATTGAATTGATTATCCATCTGATTGCAATGGACATTTTTAGAAGGTACTTATTGCTTATGACTAATTTGAGTCATTCTTATAATGTTGATGTACTTGATTTAATTTTTATAATAAAACATTTATACTACACACTCATAGATTCAATAAGAATTTCAACACTTCTATCTTTTATTGTATATTACATATTTATAATTTTCACACTATGTATGTCTATCTCTAATTTTAAGTTTCTAATGAAGAGGTCATGAACAGATGACTATTGCATTCGGCTAGCCAGTTTTAATACTAAGTTAATTGTTCGATCTCTATGTCAATTAAGTATTCAACATCGAATGACATTGATGTGAAAAGAAGGAACATGCAAATTTCGTACATTAAATTGCGTTTTACCGGAACAACATTGATAATGACTTAATTGTTTGATTGAAATGTCTGTTTTATTTTATTTTAGTTTAAATATGATTATATTATAGCAACTGTAATTCGTTATATTTACATTGTTTTTATAGAACTTCCTTTCTTCTTTATAGTACAAGACAGAAATTAAAGAAAAATACAGAATTAGTTTACTTTTTTTATTTGCAATCCTACGAAATAATAATTTTTAATTTATTGTTAGTTTATTATTTATATTAATATAATTTGATATTTGTATTAATATAAAATATCAATAATCAATATTTAATTTTATTTTGTATTTATTATAATTAAAACGTGAAACGAATACATATGCATACATACCATAGCTGAAAAGACATCCCTTTTTATATCAATAAATCTATTTTCTACGTAGCATTAATATATTATAATAAGTCGCAATGTCTTATTAATACATTAATATTGTTCATGTCAACATTGAACACTGCAATTAATTGCTCTACGATGAAAATGTTAATTGTATAAGTGGCAATTGCGGGAACATGCTAGAAAATATAAACGATGAATGATCAAAAATTAAACTAAGATATTGCCGAAAACGAATTTATTGAATATAATTAATATAAAAAAAGACTCTGATTGAAAATAAACTATAAACGCGGACGCGAGATGTTTGCGCGGAAACTGGCCTTGTCCGATAAGCGGTATGCCAACACGAAAAGGCTAAGGTTATTTATCCCGAAAATCAAGATATGTAAGCGCGATCGCGGATGTGGTCATCGGTCAAAAATTTGAAAGACGTCGCGTTATTTTGCCCGTTGTCTTACTGAATTTGAAACAGTATCTACCGCGAAGCAAATAGTATTAAGTGAAATTGTAATAAAAAACTGGTGAAATGTGCAAAAGGTACTAAATATATTTCTAAGTTAAAATTACAAAACTATTTCTTCTCGAAGAGAGATCCTCTGTGGATCCTCGAATGTACAGACCATGTACAACGACACAACAAAAATAAAATGAATAAAATTTTATAAACGTAATATCATCAAGGCACTAGTTTCTGATCAATTAAAGAGCACTTCTATATTGCCTTCAATATTTAAACGCAAAGAGGAAAATACAAACTTTGTTTTCAAATGATAGATCAACATTCAAACTTTAAGTTGGATTTGGAAAAATGATATAATAACCATAATTAAATTAATAATGAGATAAAATAGCCGTAAGTTACACTAATGTGGAACCAATTTCTAATCAGCCATTTTATTCACAGAATCAATTTCTGATCAGGTCAAGAACTAGATTCTGATCATAGATACTTTGTTACATAAAAAGATTAAAAACTCTAAAAAATAATGACACTCATTTTTTAAAATAATTATATATATTTTTCAATCTATTGTTACATATATTTGATAAATAAATAAAATATAGAAATTATATTAATAATTAATTAAATATTTTTTAATTTCCATATTTTTAATATAATACCTAGATTAATATATTTTTACAACTGACTGCTGTTAATAATAATTATAATTTCCATTATTAATAGAATAAAAAAAAATGTTTCTTATGAACCATTATTCATTTTTTTCTAATTAATAAATTTTTTTATTTTCTCCTTTTCTTTCTCTTTTTTCTCTAATCTCAATTCCATTCTTAGTCTTTTCTCTTCTTCTATTTTTTTCTTTTTTTCATTGAGATCTTAGTGATATTCTCCATTCGTCTGATGTAGCTACTGCAGGAATTTTAATTTTTTTTCTCTTTTTTAAATTCTGCATTTGTTCGAGCCAAAAAAAAACACTTCTTGAATGGAGATGGCATTTTTAGGTCATCTGTTGAAAAATTTATATATAACATAAATAATCGTTTTATTGTGATTATAGAATAATTATTTTAAAAATTAATAAGAAATTCAAACTTTTTTTTAGAAATTTTGAGGTTGGGTAACCTTTTCATCCGGATTTATAATTGAGTCAAGAGTTTTGTTTTGAATTTTTTCTTCTACATTCAAACATTCTGCAGGGTTTAAATTTTCATCGTTAATAACTGATGAATTTTTAATTAAATGTAGATTCTCAAATAGAAGCATTCTGACTTCCTTCATTCGAACAAGCTTGTGTGATTAACTGATAATACTCTGAAATAATATCTCTTCAATTGTTCCATTTTTATAGATAATTTT
>Ga0157363_1001865_pt1 | contig 18042 bp, 21 predicted proteins | sample AttsexASBM1_FD_111477 | JGI IMG/M metagenome (GOLD analysis project Ga0157363, IMG submission 111477) | Fungus gardens microbial communities from leaf cutter ant in Ribeirão Preto, State of São Paulo, Brazil - Atta sexdens ASBM1 | ecosystem: Host-associated > Fungi > Mycelium > Unclassified ... | reverse complement strand
TGTCTTGAATACATACATAGCGATCCCTGTCCATGTTTTATACATTCTTTGTGGACTTGGAGGGATGGATGTGCAGACTAGAGACGAGATGACGAGTAACTGACCTGAAATTTCTATAGAAATGCCTATCCAGGAGTACCAAGTCGTCGGCCGCCATCTTCCTACAGAGTCGGAACCCATCCCTAAAATCTACCGCATGCGCATCTTCGCGCCCAATGAGGTTGTTGCCAAATCCCGTTTCTGGTATTTCCTGAGGTTCGTTGAGTGTTTTCCTGTGTCCAGGACCAGCCGTTTATCTTCTCATAGGCAGCTTAAGAAGGTCAAGAAGGCCAGTGGAGAGGTCATTGGTGTGAACGTTGTGTGTATTCTTGATGTCCCTTGCAGCCCTCAAGAGGCAGGCGGAGCGGGATTTACTGACTATTCCTTATGTGATTTTATTCGCATCTTTTCCTTAGATCCATGAGAAGAAGCCTCTGAAGGTCAAGAACTTTGGTATCTGGCTTCGATATGACTCTCGTTCAGGCACCCATAACATGTACAAGGAGTTCCGTGAGCTCTCTCGAACTGATGCTGTGAAGACTCTTTACCAGGACATGGCTGCTCGACACCGCGCCCGATTCCGGTCTATCCAGGTGGGATTCTAAATGTCATCCAACAAATCAAAATTGACTTTCGAATAGATCCTCCGGGTTGTTGAGATTGAGAAGGCTTCTGATGTCCGTCGCCCGTACATCAAACAGCTCCTCGAACCTAAACTCAGATTCCCCCTTCCTCATCGCGTTGGAAAAGTCCGCTCTACCTTTATTGCCAAGCGCCCCAGTACTTTCTAAGCTGGATCTCCCTTATTTGTACGCGTGTAGTCTAAACTCTGATTTTTTTTGGGGTTTCGACTTGTCAAAGTTTTGCTGAAAGGGACTCGACGTGTACTGAGTGTGAGCGTACGGTGACTTTGAGCTCTCCTTTTATTTTTAATATAGTAAGATGTCACCAGGACTGAGACTCCGGATCACAAGTGAGGGTGTTGGCCCAGGTATCGGCTCAAACACTGGTCTGTATGGAGTGAGCCTGGTAGTTTGGAATAATTTGCTCTAATATTATTTTCCATCTCAGTTGTTTCCAATGACAGCATTATTACTGCCACTTGCTCATATAACATTGTTGTAGCCTGTTTTCGGTAAACGAAAAGCGGTCGTCCACTCCCCTTATCATACAAATATGAAATTATATAAGCGTAATCAATGCCTCTGAAAATGGACGTTTGACGTTTTCGCGGAACTCAAGACTCGTCGTGCTCAACAAAGGGCAGCTCGCCCTGTGGTACAACCAAATAACAAAATGCCAGATACCATGCGAAAATTGGATCAGTCAAGAACAGCAGACGCACCGGTGTTAGTAGATTCCCCAGATGAATTCGAAGTAGACCGACCTCAGCAGCTACAGCCAGAGGTTCCAGCAGAAACTACATCTACACCGCCATACCTTCCTGCACGAATAGAAATTCGCTGGGAAGAATCAAAAGGAAGAGGAATTTGGAGTTGTGATGCAAAATCTCCCGGTGAGTGCTGCCTTCTTCGCACGAAATTTGACAGTTTGAATTTCATTAGGTCAAGTGTTACTCACTGAAACCCGAACTATTGCTTGTTTGTCAACGCGTTATTTGCCCACTCATTGCTCGGCATGTTTTTTGGGGTCGGAGGGTAAGACGCTCAAACGATGTACCTCCTGCAAACTCGTCCATTACTGCGATTCTGTAAGCTTTATGCTGGTGGATATAGGAACGCTCACTCATAAGATAATAGGAATGCCAGATGCGCGATTGGACTTTGCACAAACATGAATGTTCTGCTTTACAGAGCTGGGCTGACTGGGCACCCCGCGGTGTTTCGAAAGGAGAAGGTGAGGAAACGGCGATGTCGGTACCCAGTGATGCGATTCGTAGCTTGGGCAGGATTCTCTGGAAAAGTAAGAAGAAAGGGCATGAGAATATTTGGGTGAGCATCAACACTTTTTCCCTCGAACATTAATGACACATTAACGACTTGATGTATCACAGGCAAAAGAAATAAACTCAATGCAATCTCGTAGGCTCCTTCGGAACACTTCTATCGTTATGATGTTCAAGTCCTCGAAATAGATCGTGTATCAATTGCGATAGGTCAGCACACCTACGAACTCCACACACATATGGTTCATGCCCTGGTTCAATACCTCAGTGCAGAATCTATCGAGGACCTATCTGTGTACGGGATTGACAATATCACTGATCTTGTCGATCTCGTCTCCCGAGTAAGTAGATATTCTGTATCTTTATGCACCAGCCGCTAAGATCATGCAGTTCACTACCAATGCGTTTGCAGTCACTGACCCGTCGTTGACACCGATTGGTGTCTGCATTTCGCCCACTGTAGCCCTTTTCAACCACTCGTGTGAGCCTAATGCGGTTTTGGTCTTTCCTCGTAGTGAACATCGGTTGAAGAAAGAAGAGCCTTTGGTAGAGGTAGTCACAGTCAGGGAAATCGCTGCGGGTGAAGAAGCAAGTTTATAAACCCTCTTTTGAGTCTCTTGACTGATGCAGCGAGCTCAGATCTCAATCTCCTATATTGACTCCACCCTTCCGCGAGATCAGCGACAGGAGGTCTTGAAGACTGCGTATCATTTTACATGTAATTGCTTTCTGTGCAACAAAGTACGAGGTGATATGCATGTTGACCCAAGGGAGGGTATGTATTGCCTCAAGGAGTGCGGTGGGGTATGCTGGTTACCGACCGAAGGTATGTCTTTGGTTGACTCCATTTTTATTTCAAGCTCAAACTTCGTCAGAAAATGCCCTGACTTGCTGCATGAAGTGTGGGGCCGTCGTAAAAGATACCGATGCTATCTTAGATGCTATCCGTATAGGACAAGAAGCCCTGGATAAGGCCACAAGACTTCAGGTTTTGGGTTTGTCTGTTCCATCTTTGCGTCTGCCCAACTTGATAGAACTCCTTGTTGATAGAACCTTCGAAAGCAATACAATTGACAACTAAACTTATCTCGATATTAACATCTGCTCGAGTTCTTCCCTCATCACATCCTCTGCTCGCACTTTCTCGCCTTCACGCGACGCTGCTTATTACGAATTACCGCTCTCCTTTTGATTCTGGCATCACTGAACTTTACTCGCCTCAAACACAAATGACTTCTAATGCTAAGAATTCGCTGGCAGAGGCCCAAGAGCAGCTCGATGAAGCTATCCGCTCTGCAATGAGGACTTGTAATGCTCTCAATCAAGTCTTGCCCTACGGACATCCAATCCGTGGACTGGCCATTGCAGAACTCGGGAAACTGCTAAGCGTAGATGAACCATCCCCAAAACATCTCGCCGAGAACACCCTTTCATCTTCGCTCTCAACCTCAACTCCCACCTCCTTGCCATCTTATTTCACGAAAGCGCCAGCGCCATACCCTCCTTCCGGTCCTCAACGTCTTCATTTGGCCTATGAAACGCTTGTTCGTGCGAGAGGAGAATTGATGGTAGGATTTGGGGTGGGCAAGAATGAAGGTGGGAAGGTGGGGAGTGAGGTTAGGAAGTTGTTAATAGACGTTGAGAAGGAGTTGGCAGTTTGGAAAGACGGAATTCGGAATACGATTGCAAGTTTACCCTGGAGTGGAAGGAAGTAAATAGTTCTCGCAACATTCACAACATTATCTTCTGGTTTATCCCTTCTTGATCTGCAAACTTATGGTGCTCGTGTTGTGGAAATGAATACACTCCTTGTAGCGTTGGTACTTAGACTACCTGAGAGTAATGGACCAGATATGTGTTCGATGGTCATCATAGAGCTGATCTTTCGGTGTACTCGTGAAATCGGCTGCGATGGATGGTATAAATCACACTGAGCGTCTTTGTTCCGGAGGACTTGACAAGTTGATGTCACTAGTTTCGCTCCCCCTGAAGCCCTGAGTAGCCAGGAGTACCTCCATATACACGTGCACTTCTTAGACACAGAGGAGGAATTGAGACACCTTAAATACACAGCTAGGAATCAAGTCGCCTTGGGTAGCTCTCCACCATGGCATCTGCTCTGAACCCTTGGACTCCTTCCCACCGATGCGAGTCGTGCCAATGAGGCTTTTGAAATCGACATCGGTGACATCATCTCGTTAAGTCTGTCCGACTTACCCGCAATTAAAGCCCTTGCTTGGTTTACAAGGCAGGTCGACAGATAACAGATAACATGCGTTCAAATATGTTCATTTCAAGAGAATTGTAAAGATAAACCATCCAACAACTCGTTTGGGAAATGAAAATGAAGTGTTATAGTTGTGTCAAATAAATCTATCGAGCCGAATGAAGCACACCATGCTAATTATCTCACTTGTGAAGCTGTGAAGAATAGCCCTGAAGGGACTCTTCGAAGATCACGATTCCCGCTTATCAACTCGACGTCGCACAATGAAAGTCAATGGCTAATTTCCCGTACGCATCTTGGCAGGTGCTCACACTCAGCCGATGTTCGTAAGCTGCAGACCTCCAGAGTCCGAACACAACGAAAAGGCGACCTGGGCACAGTATCCGACCACGTCTCGAGTAGTGGTCCAGCCAGCTGGTTACGGTGAAAGAATTGCGACCATTCAGTCCTGAGTGGATATCCATAGGGGCCTGTGGCATTTGCTGTAAAATGTCTCAACATCAAGAAAGGAATCAGTGTACACGACCTCACCTGTATCTTACACATAAATAAAATCTCGATTCTATGAACTAATTAATACTCTCAACTGCGGACTCTGCATCAGCACCCCATGGGTGACCGACTGAACACATGAGGAATATCCCGGACTGGTCGAGGAGCGATCAAGGCAGGGGTGAAGAGATTGTATCGTCGTAGATGACATTTCTTTGCCTGCCGATGAATGTACGTATAGAAGGTAATCGCATCTCTTGACGATATCTCCATATGCGTGTCCTCTCACTTTTCCTTGAGCCACAGTTCGGGAGTCCCTGTCCTCAGTCATCCCTCGTGCTTTCAAAATATTGTCAGGAAAATTGTCAGGCTGGCCGCCTTCCTGGCCGCAATTCACGGAAAAATAGAGGCACTAACACCTCCACGTATTCGTCTCTTTCAAAATCTCAGAGAGAAGTTGATTGCCAGAGAAACCATCTTTTCTCAAGGGCTACTCGATTGCTCATAATCTTGCATGGGAGAGAAGGACGCGAGGGAACTTCCCGCTATGCCATACCTTACACATCATGTACCGGCGTCTAGCTGGACCTGTGCTTCTAATATTACAGGCCCTCTATCATTGGAGGATAAGAAGGCCTTTTTGTCACCTGTTTTGTTGGCCAGCTCCGATTTTCCTACACGGTGTGCGCGCTTTGTGTGGTGTGTTTAGTCTCAATAGTCTTTGGGCATGAATTTCAGTGTTCTATCCTAGGGCTAAAAAGCATCCAGGAATAACAGTAGAGTGGCAAGTGCGCACTGCTGAACCAAACTTCCTTTTGAGCACTGGTCCAGTACAGGCAAAGCCGTGAAGCTTAGGCTTGCGCACGGTCGAAAAGTCCAATGTGCTGCAACCCACTTCTGGACAAATGAACGTTCATTTGTCATAGCTGATGCAGAGTTACCCCATTGAAGGGGATAAGACAAAACGGAGAAAAACTTTTGCTTCTTTACAATCGGGGAAACGCTATGGTCGGAGGCTCGTTCATCAGTTTCGACTGAGATAGCGGGAAAATGAAAAGGGGTTTCTCGCTTAGTATTCCGTATGTACGGGGGTATGCGGACACTTAGTCAGGCTTCAGAAATATTTCCTCTCTATCGTCGCACCAATGGCGCTATCAACCTCGCCGAGGACTATAGTCCCTTCCGGATTTTGACAGACAAAGTATTGAATCATCGAACCAAGTTTTCGTCTTGACTTATTAATCGGTTTATTATTTATAGCACAAATAATACCACGGTATACATGTATACCTTCTACTTCCCTTCTCTATCAAAAATACATTCGTAAGACCGTAAAATAGGTAGGCGTTGTCCCAGAAAGAGATGATTTCCGACCCAGTAAGACGAGAAACAATTATGTATTATCGGAGTGGCAAGGGACTTGAAATCTCATCCGCAAACACTGGTTAGTCGCAAGCTTACAGGGTCAGAAGGAGTTCAAGAGAGGCATCAGTCACGATGTTGGGCATCTGACACATCTAGATGACACGAGAAGTGCAAAAAAGGTTTATTGCCTTAGTCAAGTGGGACAACACACAGAGATTGATGACAATCAGTGTCAGATAGCGTCCTGGGAGCTGGATCCTCCGTAAGAACAGACGTCTTCCACTTGCAGAACATAAATAATCGAACCCGCGTTATTGGCTTGTTTGATAATTAGGCAGAAGTTAATTAGGCAGAAGTAGCAGTCGCTACAAGGTTTTGGAGAAGGTACCCCCTGATATTTTGCCTTCTGGAGTGGCCAGGAAACAGACAGAAAGAGAAACTGAAGAAGACTGATAAAAATCAGATAACCAGTGACCACTCGTGACATGGAACTGTTTGCGCTTTAGTTCCCGTCTCTCTGTTTTTTGTTGGATATGGAATGTGGATCCAAACCTTCATCCCGCCCCTGAAGTTCTCTTAATATGGGCTCTCAAAGACTTTGGTCCTGCTTTTTGACCACACCCTTGCTTCTTCACTCTTGGACCAAGTTCACATTTTGAAAGCACATCTTCTCTTGGTTCTCGGTTACTCCCACAATGTAGAGCTCCCTAAGGTACATACAACCTCTTCATCTCACGGTATTGCTTCCTATTACTTGGCACGCAGTCCGGCCAGGGAAAACATATACTTCTCTGATCTATGTCTTCGCTGTCGTCAACGGCTTCGTTCACAAGACTCGGTCGGATGACCTGAACATGTACTAATGAATATATTTTGTGAAGGATCAGTAAAAGTGTACTGACCCTACAGTCATATAAAAGAAGCTTATTATTGAGGGAACGATCCCCAAGATGCAGACATTAACAGCTTTGTTCTCGGTTTCTCTTTTGCCTTTACTTATTCGAGCGTTGTCCCTATCGAGTGCTCAGACAAGGGACGACCAAACTGGGTTAGGATGGCACTTTGTTCAGAATGGGACTTCAGGAATTGTTGCTCTTGAGTCCATCATCGTCTCAGATACCCTGGCCATATTCTTTGACAATTATACAAATGACCCACTGCAGATCAATGGTCATCCTGCATTGGGCGCGTTATGGAACTTGGAAACCAACACAGCCTCTCCTTTGAACGTCCTTTCAGACACTTTTTGTGGTTCAGGTGCATTATTAAGTAACGGTACAATGGTAATGTCCCCTGTTATCCTCAACACTACATAAACGACTCATGGCGGCCTGGTAGGTCAGTATTGGTGGAGACGCCCCTAATATCACCGGTCCTGACGATGGGAGGATGGCTCTGAGACTCTTTGAGCCTTGCAACGACCCGACTGGCGCTACGTGCCACCTCGTTGAGGACTTGGATCATCTTACGATGGCTGAAACTCGCTGGTACACATCAAGCGCAAGGATTTTTGACGGTTCTTTGGTGAGTTCTTTCTAGGGTACTACCGATTCATTAAATGAAATCATTAGATAATTGTTGGAGGTTCGCATACACAAGTAATATTTGCCAACGACGATCCCGTTAACAATCTCGAGTTTTTTCCGAAAAAGGATGGTGGACAGCCCCGACCTCTTCAAGTACTGGAGCGTGCTTTCCCGGTGAATATGTTCCCCCGGTGAGAAATTTGAATCTATGTTTCCATTGGCAGGATAGAATCTCATCAATTTCAGTATCTTCGCACTGTCGGATGGTAAAATGTTCCTACTAGCTAATAATCAAAGTATCATCTATGATATCGAGAAGGATCAGGAGACTATGCTGCCAGATTTGCCAAATGGTGTACGTGCCTCTAACCCTTATGATGGCACGGCAACTCTTTTGCCTCTCCACCCTCCTGACTACGTCTCGGAAATACTCGTCTGTGGAGGATCCAACGCGAGTGATCTGGCCCCACTAGACCAACTTTCCACTCAGGATCCTACTTCAGATCAGTGCAGCAGACTTACTATCACTCCAGAGGGGATCGAACGTGGCTGGCAAGTTGAAAGGATGTTGGAAGGCAGGATAATGAATGAGATGGTATTGATGCCAAATGGCAAGGTTCTCATCATCAATGGTGCTCAAACTGGTTATGGTGGTTACAATGCTGTTCCGATCACTCCGGGTATTGATACAACCTCTAATGCTGATCATCCTGCGTGAATAAAATTTTTCGCTCTCGTCCCAGGCATCAATATGACATACTTGCCTAACTATACAGGTTCACACCATCGTTATATTCTCCCGACGCACCTCTTGGAAAACGCATCAGCAATACTGGGATGCCTGCAACAGATATTCCTCGGCTATATCATTCCAGCGTGACCTTAACACCCAGAGGGTCAGCACTATTCTCATTTAGCACCAGCCTTGAACTGATAACATCGTTTCAGTAATATTCTACTTGGTGGGTCAAATCCTAATGGTGGTATCATTAATGATACAATTTGGCCTAGGTATGCTCTTGGATAATTGAATTGTCATTTCCATAACCTGAAACTTACTTCTCTGCAGCGAATTCCGCATCGAATATCTGAATCCACCTTACATGACAGTTCCTCGTCCCCAGCTCCTGAATGTTCCTCAGCGACTTGATTTCAATCACGAATATACCGTGGATGTTGTTATTCCCCCAGGACTTGACACAAGTGCATCTTCTGTCCAAGGTCTGTCCATTTCCGGTTGATTTGAGCACAATCAATTATTTTCATTTAGTTGCACTGATCGACTTGGGCTACTCCAGTCATGCTTTCCATTCAAGTAACCGTCTAGTTTTCATGACTGCACAACTAGGTCCCAAGTTGGGTAGTACACAGAAAATGGTGATCAAGGCCCCACCCAACAATCGTGTTTATCCTCCCGGTCCAGGTGCGAACAGGATATAACATCTGAAAAATTGTGGCTCACTCACAAAAATGAAACTCATTCAGCCTATATATATTTGACTGTTGACGATATCACTAGCACTGGCGTTCGCGTTATGGTGGGGGATGGAAGTTCACCGCCAGTGAAGGACCAAGGTGTTCCTCTGTAGATATCAGAAAGGCACTGGATCTCACGACAAAACTTAGCTTACTTAACAGACCAGCTGAATTTCATTGTCGTTTCAATTGAGAGGAATACTCTAATTCCCGCTGATATACAATATTCTCCTCCACTCTCAGGAAGACCATACTCCCAGCTAATAAGAAAATGTACCACATTTTGAGTGTGATATCGACACTGTTGCTCAAACAATTTTGAAGTTCAATGATCAACAGTGACACTCCAACGAGTTGAGCTTGACAGAAAGTTAGGAAACCAGAGCTGAACCGTGCATTTAGTGGTGTAATTAATGGGGACAGCAATAACATCTTGTAGGCGGCATCAAACGCAAGACCCGCATCATTAAGGCAATTCTTTGCCAACCTAGCCCATGGCAAGTAAACTACATATGTTATTTTAAAACCAAGTAATCACACGGTTTATTAGGGTTCTAAGTATTCCCAAACTTCGTTGTTGAAAGTTTATTATGTTATGTTTGTCCTTTCTCCAAGTGTAAAAGTGGCCGCGAGCAGCACTTAAATAGCACACGCATACCACTATAGTTCGCAATTCTACTTCGATACATATGTACATGTTTACGATCGCTTTCCTATCTGAGATCAGAGTTATCTACTTCAGACAGTGCCGCTGTTAACGATGGTGACTTTTTTCGCGGTCTTCCCACTGTCCGAGCCGTAGGACTCGATCTTTTTCACGAGGTCAAAATTCTCTACAACCTCACCTGATATATCCCATAAGAAATGCTGGCATAGTTTTCTTCTTGAGACGATCACTCACCAAAAACAACGTGGGCACCGTCGAGCCAACTCGTAACAACAGTGGTGATGAAGAACTGAGAGCCGTTCGTATTCTTGCCTGCATTGGCCATGGAAAGGAGACCAGGCTTGTCGTGCTTGATCTTGAAGTTCTCATCTATCCGCGGCATTCAAATCTCAAGAGTGGAACTTTCGGGGTCGATCGCACCTTGGAATTTCTCGCCATAAATTGATTTGCCACCAGTGCCATTTCCTCTGGTAAAATCGCCACCCTGAAGCATGAACTTGGGGATCACACGGTGGAAAGAGGATCCCTTATATCCAAAGCCATGTACGCCAGTCGCGAGCTCCCGGAAATTCTTCGCTGTTTTGGGGACGACGTCATCGTAGAGCTTGAAGGTGATGCGTCCAGCAGGTTCGTCGTTGATGGCGATGTCGAACTGGGCATTCAAGAGATTCAGTACTTTAATGGCGATCGACAGTAATACCAATACCACATACAAAGACGTTACTCATGATGGGAATTCGATAGGACAGTATTCTCTAGGTAACAAAAAGAAGGATCAAATCTGCTGTCCTGATTGGTCTATCGCACCGCGATCGATAAGTGAATCACGTTTGCCCCCTTCGCTAGGAAATTTCACACTCCAAAATTTCACACTCAACCCCCACTCAACCCCACTCTCCTTCTGCTGGGTAACTCATTCACTTCGGTTCTCATAGTGCAGATGTGCAGATCCTCCGCGTCTTAGCACTGTAATCTGCTTGTTGCGGGATATAAATGCCGACCACAAAAAGTGAACCACGTGTGACGTAAGATCTTCTGGCGGCGCACAGTAAAGTAAAGATATTTCTCAGTGGTTGTTATCGAGAAAGGAAGGTATGAATGACAAGACGTAACCAGTGGAATGGAATGGTACAAGTAAAAGGTGTCTTCCATGGAAGATTTAGCCAGAATCTGAAGGTTTTAGTCCATGGAGGTAAGATGTGTTTGATAGTAGTGAAGTAGTGGATCTGCGGACGATGTGCACATGTGCACATGCGGTTGGCAAGACTCACCAAAAAGACAAGACAAGCCCTCGGTTGGGGTGAACGAGGTGGAAGTCTCCTGCATATCCATGGCCTGAGAATAACAGCCGTACAGTTCTTCAAGATATCTTCAAGATATCTAAAATTTTGGTACGTGCAAAACTATCATGAAATTTACAGCTGCTACCATACCCAAATAACAATACATTTCCGGAAGTCTCAGACAACACCAGAGCTGGCGATAGTAACCTTCTTGTTGACTTTGCCAGAGTCCGATCCCAAACTTTCAATCTTCTTAACCAAGTCCATACCCTCGATAACCTCGCCTAAAAGACCATCAACAATAAAAAACAAAGGGATGCGATGAGACAATACCAAAGACAACGTGTTTTCCATCAAGCCAGGAAGTTACAACGGTTGTGATAAAGAATTGAGATCCATTGGTATTCTTTCCTGCATTAGCCATGGAGAGGAGCCCAGGCTTTTCGTGCTTGAGCTCAAAGTTCTCATCTGTTCTCCATTTCAACATGGATCCAAAAAGAAGTTTGTGAAGTGGAACCTTCAAAGCGCTCGCCATAAATAGACTTGCCACCAGTGCCATTGCCCCTGGTGAAATCACCACCCTGAAGCATGAACTTGGGGATCACACGGTGGAAAGAGGATCCCTTATATCCAAAGCCATGTACGCCAGTCGCGAGCTCCCGGAAATTCTTCGCTGTTTTGGGGACGACGTCATCATATAGCTTGAAGGTGATGCGTCCAGCAGGTTGATTATCAAAGGCAATATCAAACTTTCATCAATTGAATAAAGGACCATCAATATCAACTAAACGGCGCGCACGTATACGTTAGGTTCCATGATAGAGTTCGTGGAAGAGGAAGAGGAATAAGTGATATTGATACAGTTGGTTTGATTTTAAGAGGAAACGGGACTTGCCGTGATAGATGGATCAGATAATCGCATCTTATCTAATCATATCAGTCTCCCACGTGACGCTCTTTCCTTTGGGCATCAGAGGTACTGGTACTAAGAACTGGTTATTTCAGTCGAGTATGGACAATAGAACTACAGTAAGAACCTGTTTTTCAGTCTGTAGCCGAATTAATTGGTGTTCAATCAGAGTCAAAATCCAAAGACTCGATTCAATAGACCCAGTTCTGTCCTGGTCCAGGTACATCATCCTCATAGTGTACCTTTACGCCACCATGCTTTGACTCGACAATGACTTCATCCCCTGTCCAATCTTTCGCGAAGTCCACCCAGTGCAAGAAATTACCTAAAAAACAATGTCGTACGCAGTTCACTTCGCTAAAAGTTGTCAAGTCCTTCTCAATCCCATCAGAGAATTTCACGGATCCGTGGTGGAGAGATATCGTGATAGGGTCCTGGAATGATCGAGGAAGTCGTAGAGAGATGTTTCCGTTGGTTGAATGGACAATCAGCTGAAACGGATGCCGAGGTTCATTCCCTTTCTGTAAGTTTCAGAATGGGTCAACTTCTGCACAACTTCTGCACATGAGCCGATATGTTGGAAAAACATACTATTTGTGCTGTAATTCCCCCATGAATAGAGCGCATGAGCATCAAAACTCTGCGATAGTCAGGGCCCAAGCTGTTTGCGATCTTGATATTAGCAGAAATAGATCCATGGGTTGACTCAAGCCTCAGGTGTTTACGGGTGAGCGGTGTCTCGTCAAGTGGAAGTGACGGCAACAAAAAATCGGGAACATATAGTGTTGGGTCAATTTTAATGTTTTCCCGAAGGGAGTCGTGCACCCGAAATACGGAGATGTAGGTTGTAGGATTGGCGCTCGACGCTGTCAGTGTCTGGGAAGAGGACGAGGCACATTGTATAGATGCATATGTCGGAGGGGACTCTTGCTGAAAGAAGATGTCAGTTTGCGTATAAATGCAAAGATTTCCGTACAACATGGGCTTGTTCCTCCGTCAAGTGCTGGACTTCGAGCATTTCTGTCTGTTTACTGTCGATAATTATCATGATGAGTGTTGAACATAGAGGTTCTTCAGCTGTGCTTCATAACAGTAGATCCAGATTCAAAAGTCTGCGCTTGGAGTATGAGACAGGCAATGAGGCAAGGGACAACGCCATGTGTTCACCATGACACTCGTCTTCGAGTGATGGGACTGCATGAAGTTATTTCAAGTGAAATTGTTCCTGTCTTCGCCGCCAGTTCCAAACAAAGGCGTCATACCTCTTGTGTGAGTAGCATCATGGGATATTACATTCATCGAATTCTTTTGCTCCTTCTATTGGATCAAAACCATGTTCTACTATATCCGCGAGGTAGAACATCGAAGATGGAATCCCTGTTAAAGTTCTTTCACCTATTTATACCTGACTCACGTCGCCTTTGGTTTCTCTCTCGCTTCTGCTCCCTCCTCCGGAGTAGCCAGTATGAAATCGTAATGGAGGGCATAGTGAGGTTTCGCTTGAGGGAATCCACGCGCCTTTGACACCTCGACATCATCAACATATTCTAAATCCTGATTATTTGTCAGGTCGAGTATGCTAAAGGCAAGACGTATGGACTTACCACAGCCAATGAGGATTTAACGCCGAAAACGGCATCACTGCCAAGGAACTTGTCATTCTTCAGATAAAGTGCAGTGGTCAATTCTTCATAGCCTGTAGCCTGACAGCGTGGCCTTTAATCCATGAAAGTAATTATGTAAATGAATCGCACCTTGATGATCATATGAATGTGAGCAGGTCTAAAAATATGCCGATTCAATTTATTTAGCATGAGCCCCACAGGACCGTCGTCAGGAATCGGATATGCAACCGGCCTAGCCCAGGATCAGAGGAGTGGGTCACAATAATGAGCGAAATTTGTGGCGCACACTACGGCTCGATAAGAGTAGGTTCCGTCTGATCGACTCGTGATGCGGCCTCGACATTCTGGACCTTCGCGATTTGGGTACTTGACCCGATGATGAGTTGTGTGATGGACGCGTATTGTGAACACCAACCTGATTGTCATATAAACCATGCCCGTCTGTTTCCCATGTTTCAATGATGGCACCAGGAACAGGATTCCCCTTTGTGTCGGCCACTTTCCCATAAACGTACATATAATTCCCCTTGCCTTCAGATGCAATACTCCCGCCAGATTCAACTAATAAAAAATGTTGGATGTCAGCGAATAAGCAAATTTACGAATGATATTACTGTCATGAGCGTCCTCGGTAAAAAAGGGCCCAAGTACGGTAGCTTCGGTCGCTCCAGGAGGCTTGACATGGTTGATAATATTGACCAGAGTGGATACACCTAGAGTGTCGGATAGTAGAATGAACTCTGCACATGGGATTAGCTAAACATAACATATCCATATCTTGGAATGTGTCCAGGTCCCACTTCACCTTGACGTAGATCAGTGCACTTCTGGCCGGTGGCAGTTAAAAAGTTGATGGCGGTCCTAGTGCTAGGAATCAGTCCGATGAGGAACTGAGGTAAAAGCTGTAGCCTCACATCCACTCCTGCGTCGTGAGGTTCGTCTCCCTTACAAAATTATGGAGATGTTGGACCTAGTGGAATCGTGAGCCCGCCTCGTTTCTCTGCAACGTCAACCAAAACTTACCAAAGACTTGAAGATAAACCTTGTCCTCTCATCAGGACCTAAGGTCAATATATCAGAAGAGCAAAGGCCCAGATATAAATTCGTACATGAGTCATTGATGCGTTGAACATTTTCTGTGATAGTTGACGCAGTCATGTTCATGACATTTGGAAGCTTGGAAGTATCGATGCTAGCTTGATCACTAGGTTGAGGCATAGTGGATAGAAGTAGGATAACTCCAGTTGATGGAGTAGCCATTTATACTACTAATATCATCGTACGCATTCTGGAATGGTTGTCAAAGACCAAATCGGAAGTCGATTCTCAGAGGGACACACGGTTGCTGACAGAGCACTTATAAATTCTGCCTGATCCTGTTATGGCAACATCCCTTCACGGTATGTTATATGGCGAGTCTTGATTTTATGCGGAGTTTGCCGAGGCGCTTGAATGATCCCAACGAGTGCTTTCTGACTATGTCATGGACAGCCTGGATAAAGATCCATGGGTGTTCAGCTACCGCGCAGATACTTCTGAAGACAATGACTCTAACTCTGACTGTAGTGCTCACGAGCAATCTGCTGAGTCTCGGCTCTGGCTCGAGCTCGATATCTCCTCGCGCAAAGATACGGCAGTGTACAAGCCAAATCCATTTTCAATTGCGAAACTGAACGCAATAGCTCGCTCATCTGCTGCTTCTACTTCTCGCGTACCGCCTGTGTCTTTAAATCCTCCTCCGACCCCCAAAAAATCTAGTACCATCAAAGATTTCTTCAGGGCTCGCCAGAAGACGGTTCAACACCCTAAGCACAGCTCTATACCTCCTGCTTCGATGGGATCGGAAATTTATCCTGGAAATTCTGCTACAGTCCCCATAATGCTTCAGCCAATCAGCCCGCCGGCAGCTATGTCGCCGCCTCAGGAACACTCATGTTCAGATGCTCACAATTATACGTCTTCCGCGTGCATCATTGATGATCATGCGCATATATTGACCAAATACGAATTTTCTGACCAGTCGCCGACCTCTTCTACTCATGTTCTCTCACCTCCAATAGTCCAAAAATACCCCGGCTCTGTCTCGAAGCCAGTCTATCCTTTACCTGTCTCCATCTATGCCACTCAGAAAGAGACCATAAAATCCCAGCCATCGGCTCGAAAGCCGAGTGCTTTAGGTAACCCTGATTCCCCTTTGCAACTTGGGTCTTTGATACAGAGAGAAAAACCGATCGTGCCAATTGTCAAACTAACTTCTCGAAGGGAAAATGTCTCCGAATTGCCTGTTTCTCCTGTTCCTCAGATGTTGTGCTCCCGTTCAGCGGTTTCCACACAGGTTTTTTCGCCTAAACATCCGAGTCACAAGGTGAATAACCATCAATCGAGGGCTCAGGGATCTGCCGGTGCTTCTCTTCCTCAAAATGCGTTGCAATCTACCCAATCCTTGCTTAAGGGATCATCTGGAGTTCAATCTAAAGCACCACGATGTTATGACTTTGGGCGAAATGCAGACGAGACGTGGTCAACTCTTCCACCTCCAAAGAAAAGGTTCAAGCCAAGGTTTCTACTTGCTTTCTATTTCGACACTTTCTTCTGACATCTTTCTGGTACTTTCGATAAGTATTCAGCATGGTCCCAAAAACAAGACGAGTGGTCCATTTCGAATTCCGGGCCTTGGTGGTAATGCTCTTGTGCAGAAAACTGGCATAAACACTAGCTCTGCCACCAGGGTTATCACCTTCCTTCCCACTCCACTTCCTGTCAACGATTCTCAGAGGGAAACTGAAGAGAATGTTATTGACATCTTCCAACCACTGTCATCTCCTCCCTCTTCGCCTATATCCTTTGACCCCGATGATGAGACTGAGGAGCTCAAGATTCGACTTTCATCGCCACCGACGTCCGATCCCGTTCAGGATGACGGTAATATGAAGTTACCAATTGACTTGGAAGAGATCAAAAGGAGATACCTCCATGTTCCACAGAAAGCAAAAGAGGTTGGATTAGTTTTTATCTAGTCCTCCTTGGCATATCTCAGGTTTTCTTTCTCAGTAGCACAGGAAGGCGAGAGGTTTTATGTGGGAAATTTTGGACTTGCCTAGTTTCTGTTATGTTCACTATGATTCAGACATATCCAAAAATGATGCTCGGATTCTCATTTGGCCGGTGCCTGTTACTTCTTTGTAATAAATGGACTTATGCTTTTCTGCACATATAACTTTCGAACATGTTCTCTACCTGCAGTTTTCTTGGTTATTGTGTCGATGACTTAAGATAGGTGGTGGTTATTGTGGTCGGGACTCAGAATTAATCTGCTGAGCTAGAGAAAACATGACTAGACATAGAAGGTGATAGAAGGAGGTGGAAGGGAATGCAAATTTATTAGGTTTGGAATGTTAGAAGAAACAAAGTATAGTAAGCATAGCACAGTGCAAACAACAACAACTTACTAATATAGTAAAACTACTAGTGGAGAGCTGGTATGAGCAACATAATTAATAATCTATTCTCATAAAAGAATAACAGTGTAAGCAGTATGTAGGTTGTACATATATGTAAGGGGACCAGCTCTTTTATGCCCTTAGTGTTCTCTCTCAAAGACCATTAAACTCTGTAATTGTTATATACTGATCTGGTCACATCTATGCTCTCTCATTGATAACATGCTATTTATGATCTGTGCCTTCCAAACTTATCTGGTTTAGTGTTATATACTAAGTTCAACCCTGATAAAAGCCCATCTTCTGTAGCAGTGCTAATAGTTTGTTTTCCACAGTGGTATTATTTCATGACATGTTCCCTGTGGTGGTATTATACTCTATTGTCAGGCATGGTTCACACCGGGGTGGAAGTCTGCAGGATGGACTTGGAGATGAGCAGACTTGTGGAATGACCTTGGCTTCAGCTTATGTACTGCGCCATCTGTCTGCCATGTGGTTGTAACTTCAGATGATGGAAAGAAGTCCAAGATGGAAGTGAGTGCTGATTGGTGTGTCGCCATTGAACACCGGAGATCAAGTTCAATAAGAGATTATCTTTGTCGATTATCAGACTAGCGGATTACAGTGTAACTACTAGTCTTATATACAAACAGAAAGTATAGGAGAGACTCAGGGTTTCAGTAGTACAACCCCTATTACCCCAAGCAGAGGTTTTAGTATTGAGACACTGACAGGGATAACTCCATCATGGAAGACCAAGTTGAATAGGAGTAATCCCGCTGTGGAAGATGGAATACCCAGAGGGTTGCAGCACTGCCATAAGATGTGTTGTGAAAAAGGTGGGCTTGTATGTTTTGGAGATGACTCCACCATGAGGATGTAGTTTCCGGACAAGTGGACTTGCATATGACAGTATTCTCCCCTTAGGACTGAGTCTTCGAAGTCCTATGGGGTTTATACAAGAATTCCATAATGGTACCTAGTGTCAAGATCGTTGACAGTGGACTTTATTTTATTTTCTCTTTTCATTTTTGTTTTACTTTTCATTTCTTTTTCTTTTTCATTTTTCTATTTTTAGAACAACTC
>Ga0157363_1001863_pt1 | contig 18057 bp, 6 predicted proteins | sample AttsexASBM1_FD_111477 | JGI IMG/M metagenome (GOLD analysis project Ga0157363, IMG submission 111477) | Fungus gardens microbial communities from leaf cutter ant in Ribeirão Preto, State of São Paulo, Brazil - Atta sexdens ASBM1 | ecosystem: Host-associated > Fungi > Mycelium > Unclassified ... | reverse complement strand
TATAATATATATATATATATATATATATATATATATATATATATATATATATACAAGACATCGGAAGGTTTAAGGATCATCATCGTGTTTTTTTATCTATTGCAATCCATTGCTAGACATTAGCAATGATTGAAAACACGGCAATAACCCGCAAAACTTTTTCTGGTGTCTTTGAAGATACCTGTGAAAGTCTAAAAAGCGTTATATATACATATGATTAATATACATATGCAAGATATACATATGTTTTTTTTTATATAATACTTATATTTGTATTTTTTTATTTTACTATTATAGTTTATATTTATAATATTTTCTTTTATTGTAGATCCCGGATCATATTTATAATGACTCAGATATTCAGTTATATCAAAATCAAAGAATTTTCAAATGCTTGTGACAAAGTAAATAATAACTAAAATTATTATTGTATGTACATAATAAATATTAATAATGATAATAATATTATATTATAATTTATAATCTTATAACATATATCTCATTGATTTTGTCCAATTAAATCCATTTCATTCATTTAGGGATTCTTTATATTCTATTATATTTATTCTAAAATTAGACAAATAATATTATCAAAAGTATATTATTTCGTAACTGAAATAACACAGAGTAAAATACAGTTTTGTGTTTTGATAAATCGACCTTCTGCGAGTAGATTTACCAAAGTTACAGCAACAGTACGTAGAGAAGATTCGTACAAATGCTACAAAAATATTTTGAAATTTCTAAAATATAAACTTAATTTTTCAGAAGAGAAACACGCGTGACGATAGTAGTCTGAAATTTGAATTTCATAGACAACATGGATTATAATTCGGATGGGTTTAGAGACGTTTAGAATCATCAGATTGAGTACCGTTGTTCAATCCGATTTAGGAATCTGATTACTTCACTAAATAACTTAATAACTCTCGCTTGGCTGATGTCGCACGCATGATTAGTCTAATATTCGGGCTGTGTTCGACTTGGTTTGCGTGGTTCACATCGATCATTCATTTTTCTTCTAATCAAAGAGAAATAAAAGCTCAAAACATAGCTCAATTATTTTTACGTTACAACTTTTTTGAACTTAGTTGGATTAAAACGAAAAATTTCCTACTTATAATTTTGAATAATTTAAATAGCATTTATGGTCCATTTCAAAAGAAAAACTTTTTTTTATTCAATTGGATTAAAAAAAACTGCATTTTTATTCACAATTTTAAATTGAGCAACATTCATAATGCATACAAAATATTATAATATTATTTTTAGATTAAAAGGTATAGAGATATACTCTATGCAATTCCTGTAAATGAATAAAAATGCATTCATCAGGATTGATAAAGCAAATAAATAAAAATGCATTCAGGATTAAAAAGGATTCATTTTAACATTCATGAATCCCTATTTCTGTAAATCTGAATCCATTTTAATCCATTTCAATCCATTCTCATTTACTGAGCCCTCCAAAGTCGGCGCAGTGACGACTTCGACGATTGTCCTACTGCAATATTGTTGCGTTTTTCCCATTTTACAATACAAGACAGGGATCGCCTGACAACTGTCTCGGTCTGACTTGGCACGCATTTTCTTTTTACATCGCGGGTCCACGCACGTTTGTTCTCGCGATAAATCATTGAACGCTTCGATAACTCCAGGATTAAACTTTTTCTCATTTGCCAACGTTTCGCATCGCGAAACAAATTGTTAAAAAGAAAATTATTAATTTAAACTGACTGTACTAATACTCCGTACTCTTGTCATTTTTAGTTGGAAAGAATTATAAAAAAAAAAAACGGAAACGTTGCTCGACGTGTATCGACGCGACGATTCGTTTTATGCCATTAATAGATTCAGTGGTTCAGTTCAAGATTCGCCAGCTGGTTAATTTTGACGAGGGAGTCAACGGGTGTCATTGATTCTCGCGCTAATTGCACGCAAATATGCGGGAACAAAGATTCAAAGGGAAACGTTATTCCGTTAAAGAGACGTTATAGCTCTCGCGCGCGCACGCAATGACAATTATAGTATAATGAAGAAAATGAAAAAAAAATAAATACCGTCGTATCGCATTACGATACGCGATAAGATGTTAATCACGAAATATGATTGATTGATTGAGCATTGATTTGCCGCTGAATCACTATTCGCACTTTACTTACTATTTTCAAAAGGTTCACTTTTGTTCACTTTTTCGATAAAAAATTCACTATTCTCACTTTTTTCCGATAAAATTTATGTATTATGATAATATTATGTTTGCTATAATTTCTAATGTCTATCTAATAAGTTATATATGTTTTTTTAATTTTTGCTGCGTATTTCCATTCCTTTTTTGTGTATAAATTTGAATAATTTGAATCTCTTGTCATACAGGGTAGTGGGATTCTTACTTCATTACTGATTATTTAAGGAAGATTTTCATTTAAGCATTTCATTATAATTTAGTTATTTCAATCTACATAAATTAAATCAATTTATTGAGCGCTAGTGAATATGAAAAGTGTTGTAAGATAATAGCTTTATCAGTGAAAAATATAAATTTAGAAATGTGATATTACTTGTATCTACAAATGCATAAAACTCATTGCAATATTATATCAAATAATATTGGGTTGAAGAAAAAGTTCTGTGAAATTTTTTTAGCTCAAAATTATATACAGAATACATTTATTGCGAAATATTCGACTGTCTAACGTGAAAGCTTAAAATTTTTTTTAAAGTTTGTTTTTAAAAAATTTCTATGACTCTTTGTTACCAAGTTACACGCGGATTAAATAAAAGAACATTCTGATTTTTATGACTCATAACTTTATTAAAAATAATCATATCATAATTAATAAAACAGATTCTTAAAGTTGGAACTTTGCTCTATCGAATAATATTATGCTAATTTTTTAAATGTAAAATGTATAGAAATTTAAATTATAAAAATGTGATATTACTATTATTATGATCATTGCGCAATGTAGTTATAAGAACAGTAATATCATATTTTTAGCTCAAATTCTATTTTTTGAAATTGGCAATAAAGTTATACAAGCAACGTTTCAGTTTTAAGAATCTGGTTTTTTTCAATTGCAGTACGATGATTTTTAAGGGAGTTATGATGAGCAATCAAAGTTAAAATAATTCTTTCCTTTTTATTTAACTCGCGAATAACTCATGAATAAAAAATTGTAGAAATATTTTTTAAATATTAGATGTGGGAAAAAGTTCGTGGCGTTTTTCCTGTTCTTCATCTAACATCTAATATGATTTTGTAAGAAAAAAACTCCAAACTTTTACGATATAGATGATCAAAATTTTTCACAAATTTTTTTTATTTTTGCCACATGACAGACTCAAGTAAGAAAGTGAGAAGAAAAATTACACTTTTTTTCAGTTCATAATTTTTTATATATAAAAATTACAAAACTTTCAAATTTTTGTTTTTTAATTTAAATTTTATTCATTTTTAACGATAAGTATTGTATATATAATTTTAAGCTAATAAAATACCGGACAATTTTTCTCCAACCCAATTAAAGGAAAATCATACTATAAAGTTTATTTAAATATGTGTGCATACCTAATTTTGTTGGATATGAGAAAGAAAAAAAATTAAATAAACTTATAGAATCTTAATAAACTAGATATATTAAAATATTAAATAAGGATGTATTTAATTTGAAAATAATAATTTTATTTCCAGACATTTGTTTCATTCTCAAGTTGTTGTTTCAGTTTCTGAATTTAAATGCTATTGTTAATCGAAAATTTATCATCTTCTCTCTTGCCGAATATGTTGAAATGTGTATTCATAAAGATACCGTTTTCAAAATTCAAAAATACTTTAGATTCAATATCAAATATTAAATAATAAAAGTATTACACCTTCACAAGATAATATATTCAAAATAATAAAATGCTAAATCCTTAGATACCATTCCATACAATTTTAATCAAATCTTGTTGCTTTAAAAAAATTCACTTTTCTCTCACTATATTTCGAATACAAAACTCATACTATTCTCATTTTTTTGGAAGTACTGAACCAGCAATAAACCAGTTGATTGAGCTGACTAGAGAATAATTGTCACGCGTGAGACAATTGAAATAATTGATCCGATTTCTTTATGCATGTATCATTCCGCATGTTAAAGAGATATTTCATCACGAATCTATCGTTAATGTGTCGGTAGAATCAGAATGGAAACTATCTTCTTCCTCCCAGTGTTCGAGTCGCGATGCGAGTTAAAATTTCAAGTTTAATTAACTGGAATCTGGAGGTAATGATGGGCGCTTTCGGTGAGTGATAATCAAAGATGGTCGCAGGTTTGCGCAAAAAATATGAAAATTATCATAAAGGGCCCCGCGTTTCTCGAGAAGGAACGAACGCGTGTAATTTGGAACAATTTGGCAATTGCATATAATTGATGAGGATGCCTTTTACTTGCCGATAGGGCCGCTCGCGTCGCGTCCGCATATCCGAGTTAAGTAGGGCTAATCACCGGGTTGCTGAGGCTCGGGAACATCAAGAGTCTGTCTTGTAGCGCTGAAACAAACGCTGGAATCATGCGGTATATAGCCATATATATTCGGGACCTTAGATACACATACCTGGGCCCCTACCTCCCCTTCCTGTCCAATGGAATGGCAGGGCCCCCTGAGCGAGGCCCTCCGCCTACTTCCCAGAACAAGGACCCCGGCTCTCCATTGTTCTTGCTAATTGCCACCCCACAGCCCGTAACCATTCGCTCTTGACGACGTGGTGCGGCTGCTTCCCGAATCGTCTCGAGTCCAGCTCTTTTCCTCATATAATGATCGAATAGAGTTCAGCTCTCGGTAGTTACAAGTCCCAACGCAAATACCATCTTCGATACTGTACACCTTTGTGAAACGAAAATTAGCCTCCGAACGAGGATCATCCTCTCGTCTCCTTGTCCCCTTGTCCCCTTATTCTGAAGGAAGGTTCGTTCATCGCATAACGAAACTATTTTAGTTGTTTCCCTTTCAAATGGATACATTTTAGGCGGTTACTCTCGAGATAATCTCCGTGCAGGTATTTGTTTACATGTATTACTGTGGTGACGACAAAAACATTCCTCTATAGTTAATTTATATGTATGGAGAGGATTATGCTTTAGACAACTTTTACTCCAGCTTTAAGATGATAGCTGATGATATATTAGTCACCAATGCTTCAGGTAATGAATTCAGGAAGGAAATCAACTCGACTTTCTCCGGTCCAAGTCATTCGTTTTCTTTCCAAATAATTAATATTCAAATAAATTATATAATATTCAAATAATTATCCAAATAAATAATATAATATCTGAATTGTTCTAAAACCTCGATAAAAAATGATCAAATGAATTGTACGATATATTTTAGGCGAAAGTCGAGTTTCTCACGAATCGCTATGAGCGCGCGAGCTTCTTCTCGTAGACAAAGAGGAAAGTTCCTGCAGACCGGTCCTCTTCAGCCTCTTCATCATCAGCGTTCTTTCGACTTTCAGCCACTCCTTTCGTCTTTCGCAAACCTTTCCACGATAATGAACTGACCGTCCCTTTTTTTCTTTTCGCATAACTCTGCGGGTTCATATCAGCTCTTCCGCTCCTAAATATACGAACAGGTGTCTCACCGCGCTGCTATATCCATATAGAAGATTGAAGCAATGTTGCTGCAATGTTGCAATATTCGAGATTGCAATGTAATATTGCAGAGATATTACAGAAATATAAATTAACAATATATTCCTGTAAAATATCAGTCATATATCTGTAATATTCCAGAAATATTACAAAACTGTAATTCTTTAATTGTTACAATAACAATAATATAAAAATATAATTTTTTACAATTTATGTAGTACAGTCTTTAGTTTAACAGCCATTTTATGATAATAGTTAATATAATCCATTTTTATGTTTAAATAAAAAATTTGTTAATCTATTATTTGACGGTCATTTCATTAGCTAAGTTTTAAATTTATTTTAAAGATGAAATCAAAAGATTGTATAATATCGAGTTTGGATACAATCAACGCATCATTATTGAATAAGACGATAAGCAATTAAGCTGCTGAAAACGATTTATTGAAATATTAATTATGTGAACGCAGGAATAAATCAGCGTCTGAACTTTATTGATTTATATTGTCATTTTTTAATCGATTTCAATGACTCGGAGAGGCTTCAAATTAAAAAGAATCACTGCGATTAACTTAATCCGTGATTAACTTGTAACTGTATTATTATGTTAATGTGGATAATATTTGTAGTTTGTTCGATACACACATACATGCTTTAATTATCCTTGCAAATAAATATATCCTTCAGAATTAATACTGCATATATTGGAATATTTTATGATTTTATTATAAAAAATTGTTTTTGGAAAGCACATATCACTAGAAATACGATTTGTAGAAAAATTATAGTTACTCAGATATATTTATAGAAAATAGTTTTCATTTTTTAGAGTCTTCGTAAAAAACTTATTCAAATAAATTACATTGCAATATTCCTAGAATGTTTCGTTGCAATATAATAAAAAGTGGATATCTTAACATTGGAATCTTACAGCAATGCTTCAGTAACGTTTCGCAACCACCATGCAATATTACAATGTTTCAGTGAAATCATTCTGCAATGTTTCTGCAATCTTTTTGTGCTGTATGGATACTAATTCGATCTTTTTAATCGTGATGAAATAACTTGAAAATCTATTTGCTACTGCATTTAACTTGGCTCTCTTTAATTCTTTCGTTATTCTTGCGAAACAAAGACGCGATTTGTTTTCACTCTCACGCTAATTACCGTTACGCAGCTTGGTAGCGCTAATTTATAGAAAAGTTTTGCTAATGCATTTGATTCATTACAGAGAATTTGCAATGCTCTTATGCAAGGTAACGTTGTGCAATGTTCTCGTGAGTTATACTTATATTTGAAGAGACTCTTAACTTGATCGTTGCGCGTGGCACTGATGTTTGTATACATATATCTACTCTTTAGACACCTACATGTATATAGGTCGCGTACATGTATATAGGTTGTCACTCTTCTAATTGTAATTTGTATGTACATACTATATATGTATACAAACGATGAACTCATTCAAATGAAATTTACATAATATATAGATTATATAGTTGTGCTTTCTTTTCGTGCGAAGACTTCAAATCTCACTCTCAAATATATCGTGACACTTTTAATTGTTTTATCTTCCGATTCTATAGATTCTACAGAATACGCGTGACAGATATTATCAAGCTCTACTTGTACTTGTCGATATTTTTCAAGAGAAATGTGCCATCAACAGCAATTGGCATAATGACGAATAGTTGTGAAAGACAAAGGGAGGAAAAAATTTTAAATATTTCGTGAAACTATATTAACTACGCGTAATGTACTCCATTTGTCGAGTGGAAATTAAATAAACGTCACATTACAAATGTATGTATATCGAACAAAATCAATGAAATATTCACGTCAGAGTCTCGCCGATAGGATCCAATACTCGAAGAACTCTAATATCGAAGAAACGGGGGGGAGGGGGAGGAAAAAAAAGCAGATGCGAAGGAAGAAATCGTATAACTCGGCCGCGTCGCATCGATGCTGGGCTCTGGACCGAGTCAGGAAATAATTAATATACCGTAGAAGCATAACGAACGACTCCACGATGCAGTCTGTTTGTTTTCGGATGGCTCTTCGTCTCTTCCCCGGCCTCAGGGGCTTGTCGGTCGTATCTCTCTTCGGGCTCCTCGACCTCCCGCTGCTTCCCCCTATCTTCCTTTTTTTCCTTTTTATTTTAAACGCGCATATGGGACTGTATATACGTGCCCCTCGACGCGCGACGACGACGGTCTTTTTAAATTTTTCCTTTTGGAAGGCTACTGTTCTTTATTTCGATTCACAATCGCACGTTTTAAAAAATACATATTTCAAGTCATATTACACGCTAAATACAAACATACATCTGTAGAAAGAATTTTACCAAAGTGATTCGCTCGAAAAAAAAACATTCCATATTCTTTTTTACTTTGATAAAATAACTTGATAAAGAGAACAAAACAAAGAGCGAAAGAGCAAAAAATCTTACAAGGCATAGAAATATTTTCAAGTATTCGTGTAAAATTGAAATTTAATACTCTTGTAACTTTTCACGTTACGAGTTATATAGTAATTTCCCAATTTGCGACACGTATCGAATGGCATTCAATCGTTGCGATGAAATTATCAAGTGGCCCTGTCTTCTTTCTCTCATGCGTGCATGATATTTGATCAACGGAATTGTATCGAAAAACGAGGAGAAAAAGAGAGAAAGGAGACACACAACGGAGCAGCGCCGCATGCCTTTCTTTCTCCCTCCATATATCCTCTCCACTTTAATCTTTCTTTTGTGACTCGGCTGTTTTAGTCCCCGTTTTTTAGTCCCCGATGAGCTGGACCCCGACCGCGAATAGAGAGAGGGGCCGGCAGTTCGCAAGGCTCGCTCGCAAGGAAAGAGCGAGCGAGAGAGAAAACGGAGACAGGCAAGGCATCGTTGCGAGCTTATTAGTAAGAAACTGGTGGAGAAAGACGAGGTCGCAAGGAGAACCCGACTTAAGATGGTAGATCGGGGGTTGGGGCAAGCCGCGGGCAAACGACGCCGAGCATGCTTGCAAATAAAGATGGCTTTGCAATATATCGCAATAAACGTTCCTCCCTCCCACTCCTCCCGTTCCTCTCCTCTCGTTTTCTCTTCATTTATTTCGTATGGTCCTCATTAACGCACAGTCACAGTCGCATCAGAGACTCAGAGGTCGCAAAGTCGTCGATTCGGGGAAGCCACCCTTGTTACGCATATTTATATGCTATCGAGCATATATCTAAATATACGATGCGAAACTCTCTTTCTCTCTCTCAAAGTAACCTCATGATTTCCAATGAAATAACGTTAAAATCTTGGATGAAGAGTCTTGCTATAGGAAACGCTTAATTTCTGAGATGCTCAATATTAAAAAGCAGAAAAATAATCTAAATTTACAAACTGACACTGAAGATCTCCATAAGGTATATATATATATATATATATATATATATATATATATATTGTAAATAAAGTTTGATTCTGCGATTACTGACAGTCCGTCCTCCTCTCTCAGTCCATGTTGATATCAGTGAACGTACATTATAATCGACATATTATGTCCGTCTTACATAACTGCGTTTCATTAAATTGTATACATTTTAATTGGTTTTTATTCTTATATGGACGTACTCGTTTGAATAATTTCACACATGGCTTTTGATGAGTTTTTACTGGTTAGATTTCCAGTATGTTACTTTCTTTTCTGATTTAGTATTTAATAAGAAAACTTTTTTATCTTTTTTATCGATTAGATTTTTTTCCAAGAGATATGAAATACATTTGACTGTCCAATCGTTTGCGAATAATGTCGAATTCTTCGACATCAAAACTCACTCGAGCTATTATTATAAGGAATATGTGAGTATTTTCGATAATTAATTTTGTACAGCGATCTTTGTGATAAGTATATAATGTTTGAAGGGCTCAATCTGATAGCCGAAACTTGTAATATTTTATACTTGAATTTAAACTAGAAATTAAAAATTTTTTCTTTATTTTTATTTTTCTTTATTTGTAATTTTCTACTTTAAGTATTCTATCGGATTGGCAAGGAAATAATTGCGTTTTTTTAACTCAAAGTTGTATATACAATATCTTCGTCAATAATGAATTTAAATTTAAAACAAGGATTTTAAAGTTTGAAATCTCTACTTTTAAAAGCTTTCTACATTTTTTAAGTTTATATGAGTTTAGTTGAATTTTTACATACCAAAAACTACGAGCTGAAAAAGATGGAAAATTTTCTTCTCATTTTATGGGTTTTTAACGTGCCCAAAACAAATTTGAGAAAATTTTTTACTACCTATCGTGAAAGCTTGATACTTTCCCTACAAAATCGTTTTTTTTAAATATTCCTACGATTTTTGGTTATTGATCGCGATTTGGTTATCGCGGATTAAATAAAAGGATCATTTTGATTTTAATTATTCATAACTCCATTAAAAATTGTCGTATCGCAATTTAAAAAAGAGAGAATTTCTTAAAGTTGAAACTTTATTCTATCAAGATATATTTATACTGGTTGGAAGAAAATAATTGCGGTTTTTAAACTAAATGCTAAATGTCTTTTAAAAAAACGCAATTATTTTCTTGCCAACCCAATATTTAATTATGTTACAATTTAAAATGTTAGACTCTTACTTTGCCCCTTATTTATTGTTATTTATTTTCTATATGAAGAAGCCTTCTATCTGTTAAATATTTAATTGTTTCAAACCATTTTACGATTACAGGATAAATGATTTTTCGTTGCAGATTCCTCTAATGCAGGAGAAGTAAGATGCTACTGTAATCAACCAGAATGCGTTCCTCAAGGATACATGTGTCGTGGTAGGAGTTGTTTTACAAAATTACCATCGAACGCAAATGCGTCATTTTCGAGAGCGGAGCATACTGCTCACAGCGGTTGTCTCGATGAAAATTTGATGAATCGTCAGTGCCCCGCAGGATTTCTCTGCTGCGATCAAGATCTCTGCAATCACGTGGACAGCCCCGCGATGAGAAACAGACTCAACAAAACTCTACGAGGTTCGCGACGAACGAGGCCTTTTCTTCCTTTCATCTCGCATGCTATCAGGCTATTACATTTTCAACATTTTCCATTTCACTTGTCACATTCTGTCATGTTGATCGTAATACTGTATACATCTGATATTTAGGGCAATAGGTATATATATTGCCATGTAATTAGAATGCTCCTCCAATTTTTTATAAAACATAAACTGAATTAAATTTCTTTTTTAACACAAATATCTTTCTTTCTAAACTTTCAAAAAATCTATTTGTGTTTTTTTAACTTGTTTATTACTTGTTGATATCATTGTAGTACTGATCGATGATCAACGACCGTACTTGGCTCCATTGCATCCAAACAGTCGCGGAAATCAGGCGATTGACGGATGGTTCCCAACAGCGACGATCGTCGTGGCTATCTGTGGATTCATCGTCCTGCTAATGATCGCCAGTCTAGCTGTCAGATGGCTTCAGCCTATGCCAGCACAAAACGCAAATAAATTCGTGCCACATCGAACATCTAATAACGGACCACCCTTACTTGGACCACCGAAAGTGCCTCTGGTTTAAGAAATTTCATGACAAAGTTTCCCAATAAGAGGTGTTCTAAGTAATAGTTTAATTAATAGAGCTGGCTGCGCTAATTTTGATACATGACTTGCAAAAACCGGAGTTGTGCCATACACATACATTTGTGTAGCAAAATATTTGTATACCGAGTACTTCTACGTTAATATTAATTGGGGATAATTAGTGTGTGTGTGTGTGTGTGTGTGTGTGTGTGCTGTGTGTGTGTGTGTGTGTGTGTTGTGTGAGTGTGTTGTGTGTGTGTAAGCTTTCTTTATGACGAATGTTATAATATATATGATATTATTCCAACTTAACTTTGTTTCAACTTTGTGGATTTTTTACAATATGTATATGAGAAATATAGCCTGCGTGTGTGTGTGTATGCGTATACAAGTTTGCAAGATTCCACAGAGTCATGTACCAAATAAATGGCTGTTTAAAAAGCTAGCGGGCCGTCGAAGGCTCCACTTGGCTGTGAATTCTACGAAGAAAGCAACTACTGTAAATTATATCTCATAACGATAATGTATTATTCGTTGCATTTCCTCGAAACGTCGACATGGCATGCATGTCGACATCGCGAGATCAAAGAGTGAGAATGGATCAAAATTTTTCGATCCTTTAAACATGACGTTACGATGACATAAAGTATATAATACGTTTCTATGTCATTATAGGATTGTAAATATAGAACATGTATTTTTTATCATCTTGAATGATACATTAAATTTGATGATATTATCGAGTTACAATGATAATGATGATGATGATGCGAGAACGTTTTTTAACGTTGTAATTATTGAATTCTGTTCCCTAAAAATATTAGTACGTAATGTTAATTCACGAATAGTACATGCCAATAAAAAGTGAGGGAAGATTATATATTTTAATAATCTATAAGAAAATTCAATAGAAAATAAATTTGTGTAAGCGATATAAAATTTTTCGTTCAAGTCGCCGTTGTGACTTGAATCACAGCCAATTTGTGAATTGTACCTTTTCTTCATATAATATTTTTTAAGCGTATTTCATATAAACATTGTATTGTGATAGTACGACATAACAATGACTAAATAAATACGTACAGGCCTGCCTAGACTTTATTTTATACATGTTACTTGTGAGGAATGAAAAAGAAAAGTAAAGTATATTTTAATTGTCTTTTCATTGCATCTTGTCTGTATTTATTTGTTGCTTTTCATCGATAACATATACATACCATATTGGTATCCGGTATATAGGGAGGATACGTCATTACTCTATAAAATAGGTTTTCGTATGATTTGCTCAGCTCAAAAAAATGATTTCGTGCTGTATTGAAATTTCAATCATAAAATGCACGTATAATATAAATGTTTTGGCATCACAGTTTAAAAACCGTTCAATTCCATTATATATATATATATATATATATATATATATACATACATATATATGTACATATACATGTATATAATTATATCATTCATAACAAGTCCACTTCTTTAAGATGCAACTTCTCATTCAAACTTCATTATATGAGTTCCTGCTCGTTTCATCCTCTTTACTTTATCCTCTCGAAAGAAAGCGCATTCCTTTATAAAAATACTGTTCAAGGTATTATATTGTATGTTCTATTCTTATATCTGCTTTCTAATCTTCGGCCAAAAAAGAAATTTTCCTTTTTTTTAAAAGAAACTGTGCTTATCTTCTCAATTGAAGGTCGAGCATTACATATCATCTATGTATGTACATGCACGTAATGTAGGAATATTGAGATTTAGCTTAGTGATGTTCCTTTTGTTCAGTCATAACCCTTATGGGTTTTTTTGTAATTAATATAATAATATAATGAGTTTAAGAAAGTATCTCTCCAAACGATTTGACATAGGCCTCGTGCAGTTTGTTGATGAAATCCGGATCGCTTTTCAACAAATAATTGAATGCTTGTAAAAGTTGATTCCTCGTTAGTGGCTCTAACGGTCGGTTTAAGGATTCAGGTGGACTAGGAGCGGCAAACATCACAGGTGGTATCAATGCTGGTGCCGAACCTCTTCCTGACAATGTAGACGCTGCCGGGATAATATCGTCTGACGACTAAATCAGGATACAGAAAGAAAGAAAGAAAAAAACAATGACTTTCGAATATACACATGCTTAATAAACACAAAGATAAAATTTTGTTTCTTACCGTACTTCCGGAAGCATGAGCGAATAATGACGCAAGTGGATTGGCATTATTGGTATTAGTAGTAATGTTGGAAACTTGATGATTTCTTAAAGTAGAAGACGTTACGTTGGTTGGCGACTGTATCCTGAGGAATCCAGTCGACGCATTTGAATCGTTAACATTTTGAGTAACAGATAGTGGCGGCAAATCTTGGGAAATCGGCGCTGATGTGGATATTATCGATTCCTGTTGCAAAGTTGCTTTACTTCGTTTTTTAGACTTGTTTGTGGATGGAATCGTTGTCGATTGTGATTGATGAGATGGTTGGGGTGTCACAGATCTCTGCTGTTTCTCAATATGTTCTAAAGTATGCGCTGCCGGATGAGACATTAAACGTGCAAGTAAAGGTTTACTTTCGACCACAACCGTACTTCCTGGAGTCGGTTGGTCGCCTGCTTTGAAATGTCCAGTATTCACCTGGTCAATACAAGTGATATAAGAGATAGAGAAATAATATGTAAATAGAGCAGCAAAGAGAAACAACGCTAACCTTGGCTTTAGCAAAGAAGTCCATTACACTTTGGGAAGTGACATCAGGTCCTAAGGGAGCAGCTAAAGGTCCAGAAATATTGTCGGTCATGGGTGTAATCGATGGAGACTTTGATCCTACTATTGTGTTACCGCTATCGCCTTCGCCACCTCCGCCGCTACCTCTGCTCGTGTTAAAGTCCTCTTGTGCCTTGCTAAGCATGCTGAATATGTCCACGTTATTTACGTTGGGTCCAGAGGTCTTTTTAGCTTTCAGTAACGGTTTGTTAGTGATTTTGCGATTTTCTTCACATTCTTTCAGAAGTTTATTTAACATATTTGCGATGCGTACACATTCCTCTTTTTCATAAAACCAAATACCATAGATGTTGCATCTAGAATTTCTATAGAGCAGAAATGGTTCCTGCAGTTGTAAATCTAAACCTGGAGCAACTGGTTCCACTAGATTGTTTGTATTCAATCTGTAACAAATATGTATATATATCATTTCTATATGACATTTTTAGTTATTATTAATATAAGATGGATGTGCAAAAGATACTAAACTTGGATAAAAATAATTTACAAATCTCTCGAGTAAACCACTGGCGATGCAAAGTAAAACGTCACATTATATTTTTCTAGCTGGTAGATATATAACACCTCGGTATATACTACCTGTTCATTATGAGAATACTGTTGTATGGCTCGCCATTCCTCGAGTACAAAAACAGAGCACCCTCGATGTCGGTCTTTTCCCATTCATTTTCATCCGCGTTAAATGTATACAGAGCGACGTGGGTCGCAGTTTCCAAAATATCCTTCACGTAGGGATCAACTCGTTTCAAAGCAGCCACGTTCATTCTCAGCTCGGTTCGATCCGTCATGCTTACAATATTGGTGACGACTATGATGATGATGATAATGATGAAGGTGATGATGATGATGATGATGATGATGATTATGATGATGATGATGATGATGATGATGATGATGATGATAATAATAATAATGATGATGACGATGATGATGATGATGACGATAATGATGATGTCGATGATGACGATAATAATGATGGTGATGATGATTGAAATCAGGCAATACGTGAGATTCGATAATTATAAGCAGCTTAGCGTTAGCGCAATGATTTCTCTATCTTTTCTCCACCGGCTAATCAACAATGACACAGAGAGAGAGACAGAGAAAGAGAGAAAAAGAGAAAGAAAGAGAGAGAAAACCGTATTTTCAAATAATCCAAGCAGCTGCTCTCACAATAAACGACATACTAGTTTCTAGGCTGCCGTCATAAGATGCTAGGGCTATGTTCCAAAATTTGCTGCCAGTGATGAAAAATGTACAGTATACGTGACGTAAACTGTACATTTTCAGCGCTGGCAGTGAATTTTAGAGCATAGCTAGATAGCAGACGCTTGCAGCATACTGCAACAGCACAAAAAGAGTTGGCATACGAAAAACTTAAGGCAGTAAAGCGGGGAGCATAGATACTTGCATAACGCATAACACATAAGACATAAGAAATACAACCAATCAGAATTCTTATTTCATAGAAAGGAAGAAAACAAAGAACTTTGATTGGTACATTTTCTTATGCATTTATTACGTATTATGCGTAATGCAAGAATCTGTGCTTCCCACTTATAGTCATTCTACAATAAGCCATTAGTCATAAATCAGAAATTAAAAGTTGAACATTGACTGTGATTAATCAATTTCCATCTTTTAATTTTTAATTTATAATAGCTTATTGTAGAATGCGTACTATGAATGAATGCTTCTACAATAAGCCGTTAGTCATAAATCAGAAGTTAGAAGCTAAAAATTAACCAATCACAATCGTCAGTTTTTAACTTCTGACTTCTGATTTATGACTAAGGGTGAAATCACAGTACGGGAATCAACATGACAGAGAATGCGTGATTCGAGCAGTTAATCGTGGGAAAGATATGGGATAGAAAAATGCGGAAAAGTGCTGATTGGCTGTTCGAATCACGCATCCTCTGTCCCGCATGCTGATTCTCGTATCGTGTAATTTCATCCTAATGCTAGGCTTATTGTAGAATGGCCATTAAATGTACGTACGTAACATGTGAATTTCAAATTTTATTGTAGTGAATACAATTTCAATCTCTGCAATTAATGATTGGAATGAACATAATTCTGGCTTGTATCATCTTTAACTTTTCAAAGTTTCTGCAGAGTTCAACTTGTGTATTTAATTTTATTACAAATGTGAAAATCAGAGATATCTTGTTACTGTGATTTTTAATTCCCGTGTATGGAAAAAAGTTACTATTATGGTATAGCGCGGCAGGATATTCCGCTGCAGATGCTTAAGAGATATGCCTTATTAGATGTAGATGCGCTTCTTCTCAAATTGATACTCAAAGATTTTTCCTTTTATCTGATTAATTTACTCAGTAAACCGCATGTAACTATTAACTTTTGATCTAGTTTACATTGTTCATTCTAGCCTAGCGGCAAGCTGTCATAGAGATTGCAATTGAAATTGCGTTCTGTTATTCACTACGAAAATTAAAAATTTACGTTATAAATACTTTATAAAATCCTAAAAATTTTAATTACAGAGAAAAGTATAGTCGGTGATTGAAAACAGAATTCTCTACATTAACTTAACCTCAACAACTATTAAATCTCTCTGGTTAAATGCATAGACTTATAAGATAGAGCATTCATACGAGGGAAGCTGAAGACAATATTGAAGGACAGTTCTACTCCAGACAGTTGTTTCTCTCTTTTACAGTGAGTGATGGGAGGCCAATCAGCTTAATCGTAACTTTCGAATGTCTATCTTCGTTACTCTCGGCCACTTCCTAGCAACCACTCAATTCACCACTAGAAAAGAAGAGAATTCCGTGATTATTTCTTTCTCTTTCTATCAAGTCTTAGTTTCTCGTATGAATGCTCCGTTTATCTTATAAGCCTATGGGTTAAATAAAAATGCTACCAACGCTACGGGATCGGAACTTGCTAACGCTATCGCGCTATTAGTTCCACGAACAGCGTTAGTAGCGTTTGTGATCATAGCATGAATAGTGTCTCCCCGAATGCATCTACTATCGCAACCAATGTGATGGCAAAATTCAAATCTAGCTAGTAATCCAGCAGGAAAACAAGCATTGTGTGCCGCATGTTTTACTCTAGCTCTATTACATCACTTTCTGACAAGATAGTAGACAAAATGAATATTTTTGATTTATTTATATTTATATAATTTAGGAAATTTGGAAAAAGCATTTAAATATTTGGGAAATAATATATTTTTTTTAGTGAAGAAGATTAGTTGAATATAATTAAGTTTATGATTAAATTGATTTCTTATTACACATAATTTCTTACTATGGATAATTAGATGCGAGCCTAATTGATTAATTTTTGACGATTTTAGGTTTGCTATATATTCATTACTATACCTACTACATCTATACTACACCCGGGCTTTGTTCGTTTTCGTAATGTGTAAATCTATTGAATTATCAAATAGTGACTTTTCCCAAATGAAAATAATAATAAAGACATCTTCCCCAAATGATTTCTAATCGATTCCATTCATAAAATACATTAAATAAGATCGTTGCTAACTTGACGCATGATAAAATTTGTTAATTACAAGAAAAATTATTATTATTTCCCAAATGTTTAAATGCTTTTCCCAAATTTCCCCAAACGATTCCTAAATTATATAAATATAAATAAATCAGAAATATTTGTCTGCTATCTTGTCAGTGATAAGTTAACACGAACAGATTTAGGACAAGTGAGCATGTCATCTAACCTAACCTAATCCACTCGAACGGGTTGGATTTGTGCCTCGTTTCGAGTATTTTGTGTTATCTCGATTATTTGAAAAGCATTTTTATACAAAATAAATGCGTTTTTAATAAATATAAAAGTTATATTATATTTTTATATTATATTTTATTTTATTGTATTAATATTATTTTTTTCATTTAAAAAATTTTTCTAATTTTATTTATTAGGTGTACAAAAAAGTTCTGAGCTTTAGATTTGATACAACTGAAATAACAATTTAAATTTTATATATCTTTCCGCCTTTTTGTGGTTTTAAAGCGTTAACATTTGGCCTTCTAAAATGCCATATGGTTTGACGTTTGATGCACATAACCTCAAAAATCAGTAGT
>Ga0157363_1001862_pt1 | contig 18077 bp, 17 predicted proteins | sample AttsexASBM1_FD_111477 | JGI IMG/M metagenome (GOLD analysis project Ga0157363, IMG submission 111477) | Fungus gardens microbial communities from leaf cutter ant in Ribeirão Preto, State of São Paulo, Brazil - Atta sexdens ASBM1 | ecosystem: Host-associated > Fungi > Mycelium > Unclassified ... | reverse complement strand
CTGCTTGACGCGCCAAGAATTGATCGTTGTTCCCCTTGAAAGAGGTGGCATCTAAAGTTTCAATACGGACCTTATCCGTCATCATATCTCTCCCACAACCAAGACTGCGCTCAGTCCCAATTGGTTAAATTAAGTCATTAAAAGTGTGTGCTAAAAAAAGCGCGGCCAATATAGAGCCTTTTTGTTGGGGGGGCAATGATTAGTTGGCCTGATGTAGATTAATTATTCATTTATTTGAATAATTAAATTTTGAAACATTTCTAGTGGTAAGCGCAGCAACGGTTCTGATGAGTATTTACAAACCGGTTCCATCATTGAGTGAATAAAAATCTAAAAGTAGGGGGCACGGGGCGAACCGTGCCACAGGGGATTAATGCAGTAAGAATAGCGTGGCTAATCCTAAGAAAATAAAGAAGCCGCCGGTATCCGTGGTGGCGGTGATCAGTACGCTAGATCCGATGGCGGGGTCACGTTTAAGTTTGGTCATAATCAGTGGGATCATGACCCCCATAAAGGCGGCAAGGAGTAAGTTAAGCACCATCGCCAGCATCATGACGCCGCTAAGAGCGAGATTGTGATACATCAAGTAAGTAATCCCGCCCATTACGCCGCCCCAGAGAATGCCGTTGATCAGCGCAACGCCAATTTCCCGTAAAAACAGAAAGGAGAAGTTACTTGGTTCGATTTGATGTAAGGCCAAGGCGCGAACAATCATGGTAATGGTCTGGTTGCCTGTATTACCGCCAATCCCCGCAACGATAGGCATTAGGGTAGCTAACGCGACAAGGTGGGCAATGGTATTTTCAAATAATCCGATCACGCGTGAGGCGACAAAAGCGGTACAGAGGTTGAGCGCTAACCACGCCCAACGGTTTCTGACCGACTTAGCAACAGGGGCAAACACATCTTCTTCTTCGCGTATCCCACCCATCTTACGGATATTATTCTCATTCTCTTGGTTGACCAAATCGATGATATCTTCAATCGCAATCCGGCCTATCAATTTCCCCTCACCGTCAGTGACTGCTGCGGAAATTAGGTTGTATCGTTCGAAAGCGCTGGCAGCATTTTCAGCTTGTTCATCCAGTTGGAAGGTAACAGGGTGAGGATTCATAACATCTAACACTTGTGCGGCAGGCGTGTGCAATAGAATATCGGTCAGGAGCAGCTCGCCCAGAAGCTGATTTTGGTGATCGATAATAAAGATTTTATCGGTACCGTTATGAATTTTCTTCAGATGACGCAAATAGCGCTGTACCACACCTAGCGTAACATTTGGCCGTACCGTGATGATGTTAAAGTCCATCACCTGCGCGACGCCACCGCGATCTTTGCCAATAAGCTGTAAAATACGCGCGCGCTGCTTTGGTTCCAGACCCGTCAATAATTTACCGGTGAGGTCACGAGATAAAAAGCGAGATAGCCATGCTTGGTCATCAAGGTCGAGGGGGGCGATAGCTTGGAGAGTCTGCTTATCGCTCATACACTCAATCAGGCTTTCCCATACTGTTTCGGAAGCCTCGACTAAAATCCGCCCACGGTTCTCCACAGGAATAATCTGCCACACAGCTTGACGCGCTTCTTCTGGCATGGATTCCAAGATATCGGCGATATCTGCCGCGTGGAGCAGTAAAATGGTGTCGACCAGTAGCTGCTTTTGTTGGGCGACCTGTTCAACTTGTGAGTCGTTAAGCTTTTTCTCTGGTTCGAGCAGGCTATCAACCAATAATGGGTTGTTAAGCACTAACTCCAAAATTTTCTGGCGGCGTTGGGCCAGTAACTGGCTATACACTTCTGACATATTACATCCTTTGTGATTCTCAGCAGGGCTAAGGTGTCCTTACTGTCATAAATTAGGGGGTAGATTTAGCCTGAGTAGCCGTTCCAGTACTTTCCTGTTTGGCACGATGGTGGTCAAACGCCGCTGGCAGGACCCAGATGAGTCGTGCTACCAGTAATACTAGACTTAACCAGAAGACAATTCGAATCAGGGATCCGCTTTTCTTTTTCTGACGACTTAAGGGAGAGTTATTCATCAATAAGTTTCCATAATAAGCGTAGGGAGGGGTTTTGCTCACAAACCTCCGCAAAGATTATAGCTCTTTAATTGAAATTTTTTGCGCCAATAAGGTTGCAAAGCGTAGGGTGAGCGGCGCAGCTTGCGGGGCCGGTGGCTGCCAAGTCGTCAGCTGCTCGTGATAATGAACGATATGCCAACGCCGATAATAATGGCTCAGCTCGCCCGAACTAAAGCTGAACGGAAAAGCGATAGGGCTCGTTGGGTGCTCACCATGCATCGCGCAGACGATCAGGTTGTAGCCGCCTTTAAGGGTAGCGGCCTGCATATCGGCAATTAACTGACTAATGGTCGCGGGATTCAAATACATTAAGGTTTCTACCGCTACAATCGCATGGTAACGGCCATTGAACCGATGGTGATTGAGGTCGGTCACTGTCGCCGTTAGGTCGCTTAAGGCGGCTTGGCTCGCCAATTGCGTTAAGTGTTGTACGGCTTGTGGATCGTTATCCCATGCGGTGACCGGGAATCCTTGTTGCTGCAGGTATAACGCATGCCGCCCGTACCCACAGCCCAGATCCAATATCTCACCCTCGACTAGCCGGGGAACTAACGCAACGACTTCCGGATGGGGAGCCGTTATGGAGGGAAGCGGGGAGTGATCTGAATTGGGGACTGTTATCATAGTGACCTCACCGTTATGCGTTATTTTTCTTCGCTCAAGTTCAACTGCCAGCCAGTCACGTCCGACCAATAAAGTTGTTCACGTTCTAAATCGAGCTGCACTAAGGCATTTTGGTTGAAATACTCTTTCGGGAAGATGAGTGTCCAGTGGCCTTCATCGGTATGCAATAACAGCTTTTCAGGGCGAGTCGTTGCTTGACGCTGGTTATTCAACAAAATGGCTAAACGCAACAGGAAAATTAGCGGTAAAAATTGCTTACGCTTAAAGGCAGTAAAGCGCGGGACATCGTCGATCTTTATACCTTTACGATGGAAACGGACCAAAGTGGCTAACAAGAGTTGCTGTTGCTGGCTAAAGCCCGGCATATTTGAGTGCTGTAAAATATACGCAGAGTGGCGTTGCATCGCACTATGGTTAATCGTTAACCCGACCTCATGCAGCATAGCGGCCCATTCTACTAAAGCGGTGAGGGCTTTATTGGCCAGTTTTGGGTTCTGTTTTTCCCACTGACGATGCAGTAGACGCGTGGTTTCTAATACCTGTTTAGCTTGATCGCGGTCGACCACATAATGTTCGGCTAAACTGAGTGCGGTGCGTTTGCGGATATCCTGATGGCGGAAACGACCTTCCATCTCATAAAGGACCCCTTCGCGTAGTGCACCGTCGGAATAAAGCAGCTCTTTAATCTGTAACGCGTCGAAAATACCACAAAGGATAGCCAACCCTGGGACAAAAACCGATTTACGATCCTCGGAAAGTCCGGGTAGCTCGAGCTCATCCATCGACTCAAAGTCGCTAATTTTGTCCCACAGTAATGCTAGACTATCGCGAGTGATCACTTTCTCTTTTTCGCCTAAAGCGGCCAACACTTCACAAGCAGCCTTGATACTGCCCGATGCGCCCATCGCCACTTGCCAACCCGCTTGACGATACTGACAGGCGAGGGTTTCGAGTTTATGAGCGGCGGCTAAACGGGCACGACGAAAATTATCGTGGCTGATTTTACCACCAGGGAAATAGAGTTTACTGAAACTGACGCAGCCCATTCTGCGACTCTCGATTAGCTGAGGCTCGAAATCTTCACCAATCACCAGTTCGGTTGAGCCGCCACCAATATCGATCACTAACTTCCGGCCTTTCTCAGGCTGGGTGTGTTCGACGCCCATAAAGATAAGGCGTGCTTCTTCATTCCCTGAGATCACATCAATGGGATAAGGGATGACCTCTTCCGCGCGCTTGAGGAACTCTTCGGCGTTGTCGACGACACGCAAAGTGTGGGTACCGACAATCGATACATTCGCGGGATCAAAGCCCTGTAAGCGCTCAGCAAAGAGCGCAAGCACGCTTAGGCCACGCTCAATACCTTCTTCTGTGAGTTGATTATCAAGAGTAATCGCATCAGCAAGATGAACGCGTTGTTTTAAGCGGCCAAGAACTTGGATGGCACCATCTACCACACGAGCGATGACCATATGGAAGCTGTTCGATCCTAGATCGATGGCTGCAAATTCTTGAGGTTTTTCAGGGCTATGTTGGCTTATAGGCATAAGTTAGTCGGTGTTTTCAATGGTATTAATATAATTATAAATAGCGATCTGCGCCCGCACTTTACGGCGGTTGCCGCGCGGACGATAGCGGTTTGTTAACTCTTTATCAATAATTCTTGCTTTAACTGTGTCGCTAAATAGGATGTCGACGATATCTAAAATCTGTTGTTTGACTTTGGGATCCAGGATAGTTACCGCAACTTCGATGCGGTTATCAATATTTCGCGTCATCCAGTCTGCAGAGGAAAGGAAGACTTTAGGATCCCCATTATTTTCGAACACATAGACACGGTCGTGCTCCAAATAACGGTCAATAATGCTGTAGATATGAATGTTCTCGCTAATCCCTTCAATATTAGGGATTAAGGAGCACATGCCTCTGACCAGAAGATTAATTTTTACGCCTGCGCCGGAAGCAGCGTAAAGACGATCAATCAGGCCGTTATCGACAAGGTTATTAATTTTTAGGGTGATTGCTGCGGGGTAACCTTGTTGGGCATTGGCAATTTCAGTATCGATCAGTCGATAAAGGGTCTGGCGGGTATTCTGTGGGGAGACCATCAGATACTCAAAATTAACCGGTCGATAGGGATTTTCGATAAAGTTAAACACGCGTCGCACTTCATTGGTAATTCGCGCATCGCTCGAGAGCAATGAGTAATCCGTATAAGTCCGAGCTGTGCGTTCGTTAAAGTTACCGGTACCGATGTGCGCATAACGGATCACTTTGTCACCTTCTCGACGGGTAATTAAGAAGAGCTTGGCATGAATTTTTAATCCTGGCGCGGAGAAAATAACGTGAACACCCGCTTCGGTAAGGCGCTTAGCCCAATAGATATTAGCTTCTTCGTCGAACCGTGCTTGGAGTTCGACGACGACAGTCACTTTTTTACCGTTGTGCGCCGCGTGGATCATCGCATCCATAATGCGCGAGTCTTTCGCCACCCGATAGATATTGATCTTAATGGCTAAGACGCTGGGATCAAATGAGGCCTGACGGAGGAACTCCAGTACATGCTCGAAAGTGTGATAAGGGTAATAGAGTAAAATATCCCGGTCACGGATCGCATCAAAGCCATTACGAAACGGGTTAAATCCTTTATGGCGAATAGGGGGCAAGGCCTTATTTTCAAGATTGGCTTTACCGACGTTGGGAAATTTAATGAAGTCTTTAAAGTTATGATAACGCCCGCCCGGTAAGATCGAGTCGAAGTTGGTGATCGACAGCTTCTCACAGAGCAGTGCGACCATTTCTGACGGCATATCCCTTTGGTAAACGAAGCGTACTGGCTCAGCAGTCAGACGTTGTTTCAAGCTGGATGACATAAGCTCCAGCAGACTCGATTCCATCTCCGTTACCAGATCATATTCTGCATCACGGGTCATTTTCATCGAGAAGGCATTGAGCTGGTCGTAATCGAAAAAGCCTTTAAAAATATCGTCCAAGCAGTAGCGCATGATGTTATCGAGTAAGATCATTGGCTTACGACGGCGTGGTGGCTCCGCAGGGAGATCGATGAAACGTGGCACCTTATCCGAGGGGATCTCTAACAGCGCATATTGCCGTTCCTGACCATGGATAATTTCTACCGCCAAGTAAGTGTAATCATCCTTTAAAAATTGGGTTAAATCAGTTTCGGCGTTAAGGACGATCGGTGTAACATGCTGACGCAGCTCTTGGTTGAAATAGATCTTTAACCAGTGTTGTTGGTTGGCGGAAAGCTGGCGTTCATTAATAAGAAATATTTGATTTCTTGCCATCTCAAGCAGCAAGTCATTATAGAGGACGTCAAACTCTTGGTCCGCAACCACCACTCGCTGTTGAATTTTTTTCAACAGATGGCGAGGAACGTTATGGCTACCTTGTTCTTCACCAATTAAAATTCGGCGTTTCAAATCGGCAAATCTGACTTTATAGAATTCTTCTAAATTGCTGGAGTAGATCCCCAAAAAGCGCATACGTTCAATAAGCGGATTACGTTTATCAGCGGCTTCCTGTAGCACGCGCTCGTTGAAGGCTAACCAACTGATTTCTTTATCTAGATATAGCTTTTCTTGACCCATCCTGACTCCGTTGATCATAACAGAACGCAGACTGCAATTTCTCGGCTCCATTATGGCGATCAATCACCACATTTGTCTATGGATGATTAAACAGGCATTTTTATTTGCCATTTGTCACAAGTTACGCCACTCTTAAGTCTTGTTTAATTGTTAGGAAATGTTAATGAAAAAATACCTAGGGATTACTGCAGCACTGATGTTCAACCATGCGGCAAGCGCCGATGAAGCGCGATTATTAAACCAACAACCTGCCGTGGCTGAACAAACCTTTTTAGTGGGCTCTTGGACAGGTGAAGCGCAGGGCGCTCGTGTTCAAAAAGCCTTTTATCCAAGCCAAGGCATTTATACTGTGCGTTTATCGGCTAATGGCAGCATGATGCCAATCGCTTTAACGCCAGCTCAAAGCCCCTCATGGCTGACGATCGATGCTCCCCATCAACGCGTCTATGTGGTCAATGAAGTCGATGACGGTAAGGTCAGTGCCTATCATTTAGAAAAAAATGGCGAGCTAACCTTACTCAATACCGTTGATAGTAGCGGGATGCACCCAACGCATTCCGCGCTGAGCCGTGATGGACGCTACCTGTTAGTCGCGAACTATTCAGCTAAAGATGGGCAAGCAGGGGTGAGTGCTATTCCTGTGCAAAGTGATGGCCGTTTAGGCAAAACTCAGCAATTCTTCCCCTATAACCAAGGCAGCAATAAAGTCGCTGAGCGTCAATCCTCAGGGCACGCGCACTCCGTGACCTTTAGTATCGATGGACAGTATGTATTAGCCGCCGATTTGGGGGCGGATAAGATCCATGTTTATCACTATGATGCGAAAGCCAAAGAGCCATTTAAATTATTAGCGGATAAGACTATTAACTTCCCAGAAGGCGATGGTCCACGTCATAGCTTATTCTCCGCAGATGGCAAATATCTCTATGTCACGACAGAGATGTCGGCCCAAGTTAAGGTTTACTCCTTCAACAACGGGAAGACAGCGCTTGAGCAATCTGAAAAACTGACCGACTCGACTAAGCCTGATGATATGAGTGGTGCAGGTCTTTCACTGTCGCCAGATGGTCGTTTCTTGTACGTCGGCAACCGTGGTGAGAAAAACCAGATTGTTCGTTATGCAGTGGATAAGGCGACAGGTAAGCTTTCGGCGTCCAAGACCTACTCAGCGGGCGGCGTAGAGCCACGTGATTTTACCTTCGATGCGACAGGCCGTTACCTCTTTGTTGCCAACGTTTACTCAAATAACGTGGTGGAGTTTGCACGTGATCTGGAGACCGGTGAGCTATCACCCACCGGAGCAACCTTGCAAATCGGTACACCAACGCATATTCGTTTTGTGGATTTAGGTAAGTAATCTCAAAAAGTCTCTGCCAGTCAATGACCTGCCTAAGGTAGGTCATTGTTTTTTTGAGGACTGGGTTCTGCTATTGAGTTTCAGTTGTTGGCGGTTACTTGAAGGAGACGGTGCTCACTCAAATAATTAATGAGTGGTATTAACCGAAATGAAGGCTAATTTTGTCACTTAAAAGAAACTGCTTATATCGTTCTTGGCGTCACGCTTATCCAAAATAAAAATATCTCTCCATATCTGATAAAAAATAATCCTTAGCCAAGCCCTATGACAGAAAAATCAATAAATAAACCTGGTGTAATAGCCCTTCTGCAGTACGATCATGGATTAGCGTTCGAGTACAGTAATGGTGTGGAAGATATAATACGCGAAGTTAGTCTTAATCGAGACAGTGTATTTGATCTTGCTTCAGTATCGAAACAGTTTACAGCTTTTAGTATTCTACTGCTTGAGCAACGGGGATTGTTGGAGTTAAACGATCTACTCTCTCGCTATGTTCCTGAAGCCGCTGTGTTTGAAGCAGATATAACGCTTGAGCATTTAATTTATCATACCTCTGGGCTACCCTGTCTGTTTGAGATAGCAGAAGAAAAAGGGATCGATTATTTCTCAGCTTTCAGCAAAGAAAATATCTTAAAGGGTATTTTAGAGAAAACCTCTGTTTATTTTACGCCAGGTACCAAGTATCAGTACAGTAACACCGGTTATATGTTTCTTGCTCAAATCGTTGAAAATGTTTCAGGATTAAAATTTTCTGAGTTTATAAAAAAAGAGATTTTTGATCCTTTGGGGATGAGACACTCTTTTGTCTCTGATGGTCTGAATAAGGAGCAAAAAGCAGTATCGGGATATCAAAAGCATAGCAGTAATAGGTTCTACCCCATATTTAGCCCATGGGGAGTAGTAGGGGCTGGACTCGTTCATTCGTCAGCGACTGATCTAATGAAATGGGGGCGAAACTTTTCATCTGGGTCTGTAGGCGGGCAGAGTTTATTAAACAAAATGCTAACTCCGCTGCCTGGTCTTACCGATCAGGGGATTATGATCGAAGAGCATTGTTCTTACTGCTATGGTCTTGAGCTTGAGAAGGAAGATTTCGGAGATGTTTACTGCCACGCAGGTTCCACATTTGGGAGAGAAAGTTATTTTCTGCGGTCACAAGAGGACAGATTTACGCTTGTTGTGCTATCTAATATTGAAGATTACGATGTCGCGAGTGTTGCCGAACAACTACTCCACAGTAGGGTAAAGGATAAGTAGGGATCGGAACTTTTCTTAAGCAATACCTACTTACCCAATGTGAGAGCGAAAACTGATATTTACTCTACTTAACAGGATGATGAGCCGGCACAGTCTTTGTTTCAATCAGCTACTCAAAAAAATACCCCAATATCCATTATCTCTTTTGGGGTATCTGTAACGACGCATACGAGGCTTAGCTAAGTGTCGAGTGTGTCGAGCTTAAACTCCGCTCCTGATGGCCCTAGCGGTTGTCCATCAAGACAAGCCTGATCCTCTTTTAAGGCGAGTCGTCCCTCAACCCACCACTGAATAACCTGCGGATAGATCAAGTGCTCTTTACTCAGCAAACGGGTAGCGAGAGCTTGCTCAGTATCGTTAGGCAGCACAGGGATGGTAGCTTGCAGAATAACCGGTCCACCGTCGAGCTGTTCGGTCACGAAATGAACACTGGCGCCATGCTGGCTATCACCATTCTCTATAGCCCGACGATGCGTATGCAAGCCAGGATATTTTGGGAGTAAAGAGGGGTGGATATTCAGGAGTCTGCCGCGATAATGCATCACAAAGGGAGCACTTAAGATACGCATATAGCCCGCTAGTACCACTAAATCCGGCTGATAACTCTCGATCTGTTGCTGTAAAGCTTGATCGAAAGCCTCACGATCCGCATAGTCGCCGATAGCGAGGCTCGCGGTGGTAATACCGGCTTGCTCAGCGCGCTGAAGGCCGTAAGCCTCGGCTTTGTTGCTCAATACCGCGACAATCTCAGCCTTGAGCCTGCCAAGTTGGCAGGCATCAATGATGGCTTGTAAGTTGGAGCCTGATCCGGAGATCAGGACAACAATTCGTTTCATGCAATAACGACCTGCTCAGTCTCGCCGCCTTCGGTGATATGACCAATCTTCCAAGCGTTTTCACCGAGTTCTTGTAGGTGGGCGATGGCAGCCTCGGCCTCAGCTTCAGGCAGAGCGATGATCATGCCTACGCCACAGTTGAAGGTACGGTACATTTCATGACGGCTGACATTGCCTGCTTTCTGTAACCATTCAAACACTGGCGGCCATTGCCAGCTGCTTTCATCGATGACTGCTTGGGTATTGTCTGGCAGTACGCGTGGGATATTTTCCCAGAAGCCGCCACCGGTCAAGTGTGCGATGGCGTGAATATCGAATTTTTCAATCAGCGCAAGGGTATTTTTGACGTAAATACGGGTTGGCGCTAAAAGGTGATCGGCTAGAGATTGGCCGTTCAATTGTTCGGTCAGTGGATCGGTGTTGCTCACTTCCAGAATTTTTCTGACCAGTGAGTAACCATTTGAGTGTGGACCACTCGATCCGAGAGCAATTAACGCATCGCCCGCACCGACTTTACTCCCATCGATGATTTCTGACTTTTCAACGACGCCGACACAAAATCCTGCCACGTCATAATCATCGCCATGATACATACCTGGCATTTCAGCCGTTTCTCCACCCACTAGGGCGCAGCCTGATTGTTGACAGCCTTCAGCAATACCGGTGATGACTGATGCCGCGGTCTCAACATCAAGTTTACCCGTAGCATAGTAATCTAAGAAAAAGAGTGGTTCGGCGCCTTGTACCACCAGATCGTTGACACACATCGCGACCAGATCAATACCGATAGTATCGTGGCGACCTAAATCCATCGCTAAACGCAGTTTAGTTCCCACGCCGTCTGTCCCAGAGACTAATACTGGCTCGCGGTATTTAGTCGGCAGTGAACATAGCGCACCAAATCCGCCTAATCCACCCATCACTTCAGGGCGACGAGTCTTTTTCACAACACCTTTAATTCGATCAACCAGTGCATTTCCAGCATCAATATCAACACCGGCGTCTTTATAACTAAGAGTGGTTTTATCGGTCACTGCAGAATCCCCACGCGATTTGCGGTTGGTAGTAAAATGAGAGCGGGGGTATTCTAACAGTCGTCGCAAACGTTTGCGAGCCTCAGTTTCGTTGGAATGTTCAGAAGCAGGCCTGATAAGAATCTCCTCTTACCGAAACAGGCGAAATTTCAGGGTAAACATACCGCCCAAGGCCAAAAAGCGGTATAATCCATTGATTTTTTGCAGTGTGTTTTTTTAGATCGGGGAAAGAGTATGAAAATCGTTGAAGTGAAACATCCACTGGTAAGACATAAACTGGGTTTAATGCGCGAAAATGAAATTAGCACAAAGCGTTTTCGCGAGCTGGCTTCTGAAGTTGGCAGCTTATTGACCTATGAAGCGACAGCGACCTTAGAAACTGAAGTGGTCACGGTTGACGGTTGGAATGGCCCCGTCGAGATCGAGCAAATTAAAGGTAAAAAAATTACCGTTGTCCCGATCCTGCGTGCTGGGTTAGGGATGATGGAAGGGGTACTGGAGCATGTGCCTAGTGCCCGGATCAGTGTAGTGGGGGTTTACCGTGATGAAAAAACGCTCGAGCCGGTTCCTTACTTCCAAAAATTAGCCTCCAACATGGATGAGCGAATGGCGTTGGTTGTAGACCCAATGCTGGCAACAGGCGGGTCGATGATTGCGACGATCGATTTACTCAAACAATCCGGCTGCCAAGCGATTAAAGTATTGGTGCTTGTCGCTGCACCGGAGGGGATTGCTGCATTAGAAGCCGCTCACCCTGATGTGGAACTGTACACTGCCTCAATCGATCAAGGTCTTGATACGCATGGCTACATCATTCCAGGCTTGGGTGATGCAGGCGATAAAATTTTTGGTACCAAATAAGCACTTCTTTTATTAATGCCGACCCAATGGTCGGTTTTTTTATGTCTAATTTAGGGAGTTACTATGCGTCGTCGTACTATTGAAGTCGATGAGCGTTTACCGCTGCATCAAACGCTGCCACTGAGCCTACAGCATCTGTTCGCGATGTTTGGTTCGACCGTACTCGTTCCGGTGTTATTTCATGTCAATCCTGCGACCATTTTACTGTTCAACGGAATTGGTACGTTGCTTTATCTCTTTATCTGTAAGGGTAAAATACCGGCCTATCTTGGCTCGAGTTTTGCTTTTATCTCACCGGTACTCTTGTTGCTTCCACAAGGGTATGAAGTCGCACTGGGGGGCTTTATCGCTTGTGGTGCGTTATTCTGCCTCGTAGGACTTGTCGTTAAGTTCGCGGGTACGCGCTGGTTAGACATTTTATTTCCGCCCGCTGCTATGGGGGCGATTATTGCCGTTATTGGCCTTGAGCTAGCAGGTGTCGCGGCGAAAATGGCCGGATTAGTGACCGAAGCCGGCGCAGTGAGTGATAGCCATACTTTAGTCGTCTCCATGATTACCTTAGGGGTTACGGTGTTTGGTGCCGTACTATTTCGTGGCTTTTTGGCCATTATTCCTATCTTGATTGGCGTGGTGGCCGGTTATGCCGTTGCAGCCAGTCTGGGAATGGTCAATTGGCTGCCAGTTCAACAAGCCCCCTGGTTCGCCTTACCCACTTTTTATCAACCGCGTTTTGAGTGGGTAGCGATATTAACCATACTGCCTGCCGCGCTGGTGGTGATTGCCGAACACGTTGGTCATCTGGTCGTCACGGCGAATATCGTTAAACGGGATCTGATCCGTGACCCAGGACTACACCGTTCCATGCTAGCGAACGGTCTCTCAACCCTATTTTCCGGTTTCTTCGGTTCAACCCCGAACACTACTTATGGTGAGAATATTGGTGTGATGGCAATTACCCGCGTTTATAGCACTTGGGTAATAGGTGGTGCCGCGATCATGGCTATAGCCTTATCTTGTGTCGGTAAACTGGCGGCGATTATTCAAGCCATCCCTGTTCCGGTTATGGGCGGCGTTTCACTTCTGCTTTATGGCGTTATCGGTGCCTCCGGTATTCGCGTTTTGATTGATGCGAAAGTCGACTACAGCAAAGCGAAAAACCTTATTCTTACCGCAATTATCCTTATTGTCGGGGTGAGTGGTGCATCGATTCATATTGGTGCCGCTGAACTTAAAGGAATGGCCTTAGCAACGATTGTCGGTATCGCATTAAGCCTGATTTTCTATCTTATCGAGCGCTGGCTGCCGGAAGCAGAGGTAGAGGAGTAAACTATGTGGGGGAAGGATGATAGCCTTCCCCTATTGAGCCTCAAACCTAAGAGTTATTTTGTCCATTCAACACATCTAAAAATTTATGCTAAACTGGCTAAGATTTTTATCTGGCTCCCATTATTGAGGTTATTCTGAACACGCCAGCGCAACTCTCTTTACCACTCTATCTACCTGATGATGAAACCTTTTCCAGTTTTTGGCCCGGGTCAAACTCTGCTTTACTTGCATCCATTACTACGGTACTGAATCAGCCTCAAGGGGGTTACATCTACTTTTGGTCGCGAGAAGGGGCAGGGCGCAGTCATTTGATGCATGCCGCCTGCAGTGAGTTATCGGCGCGTGAGCAAGCCGTTGGCTACGTTCCTTTAGATAAGCGGACGTGGTTTTCACCCGAAGTACTAGAAGGGATGGAGCAACTCGCTTTGGTGTGTATTGATAATATTCACTGCATTGCTGGGGATGAAGAGTGGGAGATGGCGATCTTTAACCTCTATAATCGTATTCTTGAGGTTGGGAAAACGCGGCTATTGATCAGCGGTAATGCGCCGCCTCGACAGCTCGATCTGCAATTGCCCGATTTAGCCTCCCGGCTAGACTGGGGGCAGATCTATTGGCTACAACCCCTCAATGACGATGAAAAAGTTCTCGCCCTACAAAAGCGCGCTGGGATCCGTGGCTTTGAACTGCCTGAAGATGTGGGGCGGTTTCTGATTAAACGTCTCGATCGTGAAATGCGTACGCTGTTTGAAACCCTTGATCAGCTTAATCGCGCTTCCATCCGTCTGCAGCGTAAATTAACGATCCCCTTTGTCAAAGAGGCGCTCGGGCTTTAGGGCGGGGTAATAGCCTGAGCACTTGCTCTGGCATATTATAGCTTATCAATCTTTAGCCTACTGGATGGCGGTAAAGGCTCATTAAAAATAGAAGGGTTTTTTAGTATAATCCTGTCTATTATGCTGTGGTTAACGATAGTTTAACTCATTTTCTTTCTACAATTAACTTCCATGCGACACCTATATTGAGCTTACTGCTTATCCACGATTTTAAGTTTTTTTAAAAAAATTTAAAATTCGGTATCTAAAAAATATATGAATAATATTCACTAATCATCTATTTTTTAAATCACCATATACTATATCAACAATATAATAATTGGTTTACCTGCGATATTTTGAGAATATTTCTGACTCTTGGTGTTAACTCTATAATGATAGAATTTGAGTGATTGGTACTTGGTTTATGTTATTAGTTAGAATAGTATTGTTTATCCCCTTATGGAAAAGGAATTCTTTATGGAAGTTGGCAATTTTACTGGGACTGGAATATTCATTATTGTAGAAAGGTTGTATGATTTCTTAAGCCCGAAGTGGAATAATATTGGGGTGTCAAATACCCAAGTTTATAGAGTTGTTTACCAACTCTATAAAAAAATAGACGTATACCTTGATGGTAAAAAAATTGATACTTCGACACTCTCTTTATGGCAAAGGGTTAAAATATTCTCAGGTCACCCATTAGTTAAGAATCCTTCGTTAGATAATTCGGCAGTTTTTTCGCAAGATTACTCTGGTTCAATTATCTTCACCACACCCTTAAGTTTTCCCGGAATTCATGAAAAAATTCTTCCAAGATTTATGACAGAAAACTATAGAATCCCTACCGGAAAGTTCTTCGCGTATGGAACTGATCCAATTCCACATGTACTACTTTATAAACGTCCAGAAGCGAGGTTTATAAAAGATAATGGGGGGATAGGCGATCCAATCTGTGCCGCAAAATACGATAGCAACACGAAACAGATAAAATTTATTGATCCAATTAACGAGCTTCCATCATTGATGAGAGCATTGACTCAATTAAAATGAATGCTTGGGACTGTTATGCAACGATTACTGGCGGTTTTAGGATGTTACAGACGGACGTTTACTTATCAGGGGATTGAAGAGAGAGGAGTCTATACTCTCTTTTTACTGCTTCAGTCATCTTGGTTTGCTCTCTATCTAAGCACTCTCACTTCTCCGTTAAATGAGATCACTCTCTTACCCTTGTTATGTTTTTTACTCCCCCTTATTTCCATAACCAGTAGAAGAATTAATGATGCGGGGTATTCACACTGGATAATCCTTTTCGCTTTATTTATTCCTTATTTATTTTTCATTTTTCTCTGCTTTCCAAAAAGTGTTGGTAAATAACGCCAAGATATATTAACCGAACCTCATACTCGGTTTTTCTACTTGAAAGGTCTGGAGGGTAATGAAAAAGGTGGGCACGGGTTAGCGGGTAATTAAGGGGACAACTTAACACGGCGTTAATAATTAACCCAAGCTAACACATCACCCTTTCTGATATTGCCTGAAGCGCTGCTGTAATAATCTTAGTTGATCGATACGTGCATCGTAGCGTTGTTGGGCGAGGCTACCGGTTTTTTCCTGAGCACTGGCATCGCTTAAGGCTCTTATTGCTTGGTCAATCTGACCGCTCAGCGCCAGTCCTTGAGCTTGGGCAAAGCGTTGCTCGTTGGTCATCCCCAAATCACCCGTGGCTTTCACCATCAAATCCCAGCCAATCGGATCATCCGGATAATCCCAAGTGTAGCGATTGAGTACCTTGAGCGCGTCAGCAGGACGTTTGGCTTCAAGGTAGGCATTAGCTAAATTAACCCTGATGACAGGGTTTGCCTGCTGAGGTGAGGATGCCGTCAATAAATTAATCGCTTGGTTCGGTTGCTTAAGGCCAATATCAACATCGGTCGCTAAGTCGAGAAACCAAGGGTTGGTCGGTTGTTGACTGAGTAACTGGGTCACTAAGCGATGAGCATTGTCGAAACTCTTTGCCTGCATAAACATTACCGCACGGCCGTAGGTTGCGGCTAATTTCTCGCGACTATTCCCTTTCTCATATTGGTTGAGTATATCATCCAACTGGCTGCTGACTTGTTCTGACGCGTACATCGCCAATATTCTGACCTTGGCAAAATAAAAATCTTGAGAAGATTGAAGTATGCGATGTGGCATTTGATTGGCGCGATTGCGCGCATCCGCCAGCCGGCTATCAGGTAAGGGGTGAGTTAATAAAATTTCAGGTGGTGCGGTCGAATAACGCGTCTGGTCGGCCAATTTCTGTAAAAAATCTGGCATTGCTTGCGGGTCAAAACCGGAACGCTGTAGAACTTGTAATCCGATACGATCGGCCTCTCGTTCATTTTCTTGAGTAAAACTAATGACGCCCTGTTGCGACCCCGCTAGGGTGCCGGTTAAGGCTGCCATACCGACTTGTGGGTTAGCCATCGCTAATAGAATAGAGCCTAATGCCCCGACCCAAGTGAGTGGAGCGTTACTTTTTTGGTCTGCCATGGCTCGCGCGAGATGTCGTTGTGTGACATGCGATATTTCATGGGCCATTACCGAGGCGAGTTGACTTTCGTTGTCGGTATAACGAAAGAGGGCGGAGTGTAATACCACATTCCCGCCAAAGAAGGCGAACGCATTCAACTCGTCGTTTTGAATAAGAAAAAAATGGAAAGGGGTTTTCACTGACCATGCATGAGCCACTAATCGCTGACCCAATCCATTGATATATTGGGTCAATAACGGATCATCAATTAGCGGCGCACTACCGCGAAGTTGACGGACGTAAAAATCGCCCATCTGCAGTTCTTGATTAATTGACAGCGTTTCACCGGCAGTCGTACCCATATCCGGTAAGGTGTCGGTAACGTCTGCCAATGCAAGACTATTCCAGCTGAGCAACGCAGCGACCACAGTGGTGGTGAGCTTTTTAGTGAATAAAGGCACTGCGCCTCCCTGCTGGAAAATCGTTATTAATGCGATTGTACGTAGTCTAAAACAATATCATGGTGGTTTGAGGTTTTGAAATTATCAAAAACCTTTTCGACCTTACCTTTGCCATCGATCAAGAAGCTGACGCGGTGAATACCGTCGTAGGTTTTACCCATAAAGCTTTTCTCGCCCCAGACACCAAAGGCTTCGCAGACTTTATGATCTTCGTCAGAGAGTAACGTGAAGTTAAGCAACTCTTTCTCGGCAAAACGCGATAATTTTTCAGGTTTATCGGTACTGATTCCTAACACTTGCACGCCAGCACTTTTCAACGAAGACATGTTGTCACGCAGGCCACAGGCTTGCACAGTACAACCCGGGGTCATTGCCTTAGGATAAAAGTAGACGAGGACACGCTCACCACTAAAGTCAGCTAAACTCACCTCTTCACCATCTTGGTCGAGTAAAGTAAATTGCGGCGCAGTATCGCCTACAGTTAAAAGGGCCATACGTTATCTCCAATCATTATTTGCCTGATATTGATACAAGCATCACGTGTTTAGGTCTATCTAGATTACGGCGGAAAATGGGTTTTTCAATCGTAAGGATAGAGCCTAATTTTATCTGCTTTCAAGTTAATTATCTGCATCACTCGATAAAGGTTGGACTATAGGCGTTCAGTCTCTTGCCGACCATCGGCTTGAAGCGTTCCCTGAGCCGATAACTCTAGGCAAAGCTGCTGAAAATTTTTCTCTAAATCGGCCACATCTTTGGCCGAACTCCCGTAAGCGTGAATGCGTATTGATAATATGGCTGGCGTTCCCGGTTGGGCCCGAGTCATTAGTTCAGCAATGTGCATACGGTGATAGGTGAGCAGTGCGGTAAAGCGCTCGATAATACGGGGGGAATCAGGAACTTCGACAGCGATAGAGAAGCCTTCATGGCGCACAGGGGTTGATCCGGTTGGCGTGCGTTTCATGATAATAAGGAGTTCAAGCTCTGCGCCCTTTATCGGTAGGGTCGATTCGATCATGTTGATTGCATTAGCGGAGCCGGAAAGTAACATCACAAAGGTAAACTCGCCACCGAGTAATGCCAGTCGGCTATCTTCAATATTGCAACCACATTGGCTGACATGGCGGGTGATAGTATTGACGATTCCCGCACGGTCGCTACCGAGCGCGGTGATCACTAAATGCACAGGTGAGGATGACAATGTGATATTTCCCAATGTTTTACTAATTATCTTAAGGTAAACATAAAAAAAACTGCTGACAAGCAGTTGAGTGCATTCACTGTCTTGCTTTTAGT
>Ga0157363_1001861_pt1 | contig 18077 bp, 10 predicted proteins | sample AttsexASBM1_FD_111477 | JGI IMG/M metagenome (GOLD analysis project Ga0157363, IMG submission 111477) | Fungus gardens microbial communities from leaf cutter ant in Ribeirão Preto, State of São Paulo, Brazil - Atta sexdens ASBM1 | ecosystem: Host-associated > Fungi > Mycelium > Unclassified ... | reverse complement strand
GTAGACTACTTTGTCTTAGGAACTCTATCGAGTTCTCTTGTGTCACTCTAATACAAGAGTTGTTTCTTGACTTAACACCTTGAGTCTTGATTCATAACACTAATGTCCATGCGTTGTCCATGAGTACACTATGTATACACCATGAGGTAGCCATACAGTTAATATGCTCCTTGATATCATCTATCTGGTCTACTCCAGCCTGCTCTAGGCCTATGACCTCACATCATGTGACAAGTCATGTGACTGCAGTTATGTACCTCTTTATCATCAATAAAAGAAAAAGAAATTCAAAAGAAAATAAAATCAAGAAAAATAGATAAAAGAAAAAGAAAAACATTAGTTCTCACACACATTATAATAGTACCCCCCTCTTAAGGTTCCTACTCCAGAGGAACTTCCTGCTTTTCCCTCCTCTATTGCTTTTCCTTTCCATCTTGCCCAATTTCTCTCCAATTTTTTATCATCCTATCCAAACAAGATTCTTGCTGTGTACTTCCCTGGTAACTCACTTCTCTTGAACTCCTCTGCTTCTGAATTCAATTCCACCTCTATTGCCTTTTGCTTTTCTTTTCTCTTTTCTACTTGTCTTACTTCTTTTTCTCTTATCTCTTTCTCGAATTCTTCTACTAAGTCCCTCACATTCTTCAAATTTTCTAATCCCTCCCAAGTATCTTTCTCTGCTATATAACCTTTCCATCTCACTAAATACTTTGGTTTCCCCCTCCTCTCTCTTCTATCCAAAATATTTTTTTCTTTATGTTTTTTCCACTAGCTACCTCAATAGGAGGCAGTGGTATCTTCTTTTGCCCTTTTACTTTCTCTTGATACTTCACTATTCTTCTCACATTCACCAATGGGTGTATTCTTAATAATGCTGGCAATTCCAACTCTACTGCATTTTTTGACACGATCCTCTTTACCACATATGGTCCTATGTACTTTTCTATCAACTTTTTTGTTGCTTTCTTCATCAATTCCATTGGAAAGTCCTTTGTACTAATCAGCACTTTATTCCCCACTTTATATACTTCTGCCTCTTTCCTATTCCTATCTGTCTGTCTCTTCATCTTCATCTCCTCCTGCAATCTCACTAATGCTAACTTTGCTTTCTCATGTTTATCCTTTATCTCTCTTACAAACTCTTCCGCTTTCACATTCTTCCCCTTTTTCCTGATATCAAAGCCCATCCTTGGTTCTCTCCCATAGTTGACTTTGAACAGTGATTCTTCCATTACTGTATGTACCTTGTTGTTGAATGCAAATTCTACTGTTGCCAGCTATTCTGACCAATTGCTTTGCTTATGGTTGACATACATTCAAGTACTGTTCCAGCTCCTGATTTGTTCTCTCTGTTTGTCCATCTGTCTGTAGGTGATAAGCTGTAGACAACTTTGTTTCTATTCCCAACATTTTATTCAATTCTTTCGTTAACCCTGCCACAAACTGCAGTCCTCTATTCAATATCACATCCTATGGCAACCCATGCAACTTCCACACATTATTTTGCCTGATGAATGCTGCTATTTTTATGGTGTACTTGAACACTAAATATTTTTCTTTTTCTTTTTCTTTTATCTATTTTTCTTGATTTGATATTTCTTTTTTTTGATTTTCTTTTTATTTTTGACAATGAAGAGGCATATGACTGTGGTCACATAACATGTCATATGATGTGAGGTCATAGGCCTAGAATCTGATGGAAAGGGCAAGAAGGATAACATCAAGGAGCATGTTAACAGCATGTCTATCTCATGGTGTATACATGGTACACTCATAGCTGATACATAGGCTTTAGGGTAGGGTTAATTATTGATAGCACAGACTACCTGTAATTTATATAAATAGGATAGCAATTCAGCAAAGACTTCTTGTCAAGTTCTCTTGTGATTCCCACAACAATATTTGTCTTTGAGATTTATTGATTGTGTCTCTATTGGTCTTTGTGACTAGTGGTTGCCACAACAGCTATTCTATAGAGTGAACACACAATATTCTTGGTATTATCTTCCAGATACTTATTTATTCCAAAAATAGAAATAGGATAGAAGCTACTATTTTACAATTACAGGTCTACAGATTGATTAACAGTATATTGAATAACAGAAGATTCATGCACTTGTTGTTGTAGCAACCACTAGACCAGTGCTCAATAACAGCACAAGCAGTAAATCTCACAGGAGGGATATCTAGTGGGAACATGAGTTGTGTATTCACAAGAGAACTCAACAGGAAACCACTACAGTATTCTACCAACTATTTATATAAGTATCCATGATCTGTGCTATGACTGTACATTGTCCTATCCTAATGTCCATGCCCTGTCCTCATGTCCATTACTCATCCACCATACGTCTACCTCAAGGCCACCATGCCATGTCCATGTGCCCTGACATCATACTCTTTAATCTCCATCATACATGCATGCACCATGTGTACACCATGAGGAACCCATGTCCCTTGACGTCACTCCATCTCTAGACTCTTCCCAATCCTTCTAGACCCTAAGTCCTTCCAGACTGCTCTAGACTCCTCTAGGCTTATGACATCATGTCATGTGACTTCCCAGTCACATGCCCTCTCTTTCTCATCGTAGACTAATAATATAACTATTACTATATCTTATCTCTGTCCTAATCCTAACCCTAAAGTCTGTCCACACTCTCATCTTATAACACTTGTAGTCTATACATGTTGATAGAGTTTGAATTATAAGGTACTAGTGAGGTTTCTGGTGCTATGGCCTTTTTAGCAATATTAATCTCTCTTATCTTTGGAGTTACATAGGATAAAGCAGGTCCTTTATGCTCACTTATTTTAACTTAATCAGTCTAAGTCAGGTTATTAGCAAAAGCTTGAACATATTCTGCATATATAGTAGAGAATACAACAGAGTGTACTAATGAAGTCTTAGAGCTGTTAGAACTTGAGGAAATGGACTGATCTCTAGAAGTATCAATCTTCATATCTATTGTTATATTATTACAAGTTTCTTATTGGTTGGATTGAGTGTTTATGTTAAAGAGAAAAATGTATTTACTAAAAATTCTTTCAGATGCTACCATACAAGATAGTGGTAAAAAAGAAAGAAGCAATGAGTACAGAAGTTTTCAGGATTAGCTAATTATTACACTGGTTGTTACAAGAGGTTTATGAAATATTTTGCAAAGATAATGAGACCATTGTATAAGTTGACAAGAGAAGAACATAAGTAGAAGTAGGAAATCTGTCAACACTATAAAGACAATATACTATAGACATGCATTCTGATATTATTGTTCTAGTTTCTTATACTATGTTCTAGACTTATGATGTTATATTATCACTATGTGATATATTATATGACTGGAGTCATATACTTCTTCATTAACCAGGAAAGAAATGTAAAATAAAATAAAATATAAAGGTTTAAGAGTATCATGACAGTTTTCATACTTAGCTTGACAATGTATACTATGATGTTATTTTAAATGATGTTCTTTACATTTCTAAACTCAGGATAAATCTTGTTAGCCTGGGAGCAATGTAGAGAAATAGAGCAACTGTCAGAAGCTTAAATAATAGCTTGACAGTGGTACTTATAGATAAAGAACCTTCTAATCTCAACTTCTCATCCTTTGTTATATATACTTTCTCCTTCTTCAATACTAAATCTCCTTCTATTTCCTACTCATTTCCTCTCAATGCTCTAACTCTTGCTTTTTTTATGCTTTCTACCACTTTTACCACTTTTTCATCTTTCTCTCTTACTCTTTTTATTTTTTCTACCAACATTGTTTCTAGCTCTTTTACTACTATCTCTATTATTTCTCTTATCCATTTCTCCTTTATCAATTTTTGATTTTTGTTATCACTCTCCACTTCCACTTTTCAATCTGGTTTGTTACTTAATCCATCCACTTTTCCCATTCTAACTCCTGGCATATGCTTCAAAGTGAAATCAAATCTAGACAAATATAAAGCTTATCTAGCCTGTCTCTGATTTAGCTTTTGTATCTTCATAAAATACTCCAAATTTTTATGTTCCATTCAGACCTCAAACTTGAACTTAGAATCTTCTAACAAGTGTCTCCATGCCTCCAACCCTCTGATTACTGCCAATATCTCTTTATTGTGAATTTCATAGTTTTATCTAGTTTCATTCAACAATTTTGAAAGATAAGCTACTGGTCTTCATCTTCCATCTGCACAATCCATTAATAACACTCCTCCTGTCATATAACCAGATACATCTACCTCTATTCCCAGCTTCTTGTCAAAATTTAGTGCTACTAGAATTGGTTCTGTGGTAAATCTTTTCATTAATGTCTTAAATAACTTTTTCTACCTTATTTTTCCTACTCTTACCTGTATTCTTTTCTTGTTAACTTATACAATGGTCTCACTATCTTTGTAAATTTTTTGACAAACCTCCTGTAATAATTAGTATTATAATTGGCCAATCCCAAAAACTTCAGTACTTTCTTAACTAATTTAGAAACTAGCTAATCTAATACTGCCTTTATCTTTTCTTCCTCTATCTTTATTTTATCTAGTCTCATCACTACTTCTAAAAATCTGACTTCTCTTACTTTCCATTTACACTTCTCTGGCTTCACATATAAATCATCCACTTCTATTCTTGTCAAAACCTCCTCCACTAGCTTATCATGTCCTTTCTTGCTTTCTGTTTCTACCAACATATCATTAATAAGACTTGCTAACAGGAGTCAAGCAGAAAAGAGATTATATTAGGGTACAACAAGAGCTATGCGGCACTAGCTCTTAACTTCACACTAAATAATTCAAAGAGAATAAATATCAGTATCAGAAATTGAGAGAAGAGATAGAAACAATAGTATTATATAAATAGTATCTGCTTGCAAACACTTTCTCTTGCTAACACACTCCTAAATAGTGAACCTTATACTGTGGAACAAGTTTCTTTAGGAAATCTAGTAAATAGATTACAAAGTTTCTTAAGAGCTTCTAATGATACTATCTACTCTAGGTGATGCATCCCAAAGACACTTCTCAAATCAAACCTTACAACTGAAGATACAAACTAATACTCATCTTGCCAGCCTTTCCCAGGCTGTTAGAACTCTCCAAAACTTGTCCAGAAGTAATGAAAGATACTAATAACACTCACTCAATAAAGTAGCAATTAAACTGCTTACAAGTGGGGGAATTTGGATAGGTGTTCTCTTTCTTGCTCCTTTCTACTCATGGCTTATATATTAGTCTAAAAATACAGAGAATGATGTTAGATACAGTCCACACCTTATTATCCAAGATCTAGTAGAATATCTTGGAAGTCCAGATAAGTAGCTAATGCATTATCTAAGAACATGGAAGATAGGTTGGAATGACCTTTGGCTTTAGCTTGTGTACTGTGTTTCTACTAGCTATACTGGTTGTATATTTCAGAATGGAACTTGGGAACTTAGCAGATGAAAAACTACTGGAAGATGGCAAGGTGTGTTGTTGCCAACACTGGAAATGGGTGCTAGTTTTAATTGATTTTCAGGATAAGCTAGTTGTTATAACTCAAAACCCTTAGAGTTGGATTATGAGGTAACCTTGTATTGGGTAACACAAGAGAACTCAATAAAGAGCTCTTTACAAAATAGTCTACCTTATATACTCCTACAGATGGTATGTGCTAGTTACTATGCACCCTACTCTAAATGACCATGTGTAAAGCATGAGGCCAACATGTGATGTCCATGTTGTATGACATCATTTTGTTCCAGAACCTTCTCTTAAGTCTTGTGATTAATATTGTGACCATACCATCAGATGTGACTGATGTGACAGTGTGACAGATCACTTCTAACCCTAACCCCAGAGTTCTAAAAATAGAAAAATGAAAAATAACTTGAAAGGAAAATAAAATGAGAAAGAAAGTGAAGAAAAAACTAAGTCTATATTCTTTGATCTTGACACTAGTATAGTTAGTATATCTAGAGTAGCTATCTAGAATGTAAACTACTAAGTGAGTTATTCTAAATACTGGTGATCCTTGGATGTTAGGGGATAGAGGTCTATAAATTTAACAAAGGCCAGCAAAGACATCTGAGATAGAATAGAGAGGTGTGATCTGTACTAGAAGAGGTTAGGGAGTGTGGATAAGGAAAAGGAGATTATCTATGAGTTGAGACAGATGCAGTTGGAACACAGAATGTAACAAATAGAGACTGAAATCTTGAGAACATATAGTTTTATCTCCATTCTCTATACAATACTGGCCCAATAGTTTTTTCCTGCTCACAAGTACCAATTTCCTTTCTCTTTAGTCATTTATATTAGCTGTCTCTACTCATAAGTGTATTACTGACTCCTCTGGCTTCCAATCAGTTGTGTTTCTGCCTTATCCTATTATCTGAATGTTTGTGGTGATCTTAATCATACTCATGAATGCCCATACTTTGTAGCTAGTTTTTTGTAGGTGCAGTGATATCTCTTATTCCTAAAGACCTTGTATTTTTGAGATCTGGTTTGAATAATGGCTACAATACCATTTCCCAAATAGAAACCCACTCAAGAGAGCCTAGGATGTCATCTAGAAGTATAAACTCTTCTCACTAAAACTCTTAAATAAATCTTAAGTACTTGAAAACTTTATAAGAGAATATCTTTTTATGGAAAAGTATTTTCTGGCATAATTGTATGTATATGGTGGAATTATGGATGACATATGTACTTTAGAATATGGTTATTTATTGATAGCACAGACCATGTAACATTAGTATATATAAGATAGCAATATATTGAAAACTTCTTGTTGAGTTTTCTTGTAAGGATTACAAGACTCTTGTACTATAAGACTACTTAGTGAACTATTAACTGTCTTAGTTAGCAACAGAAGTGTACTAATCTCCTTTTAATAACAGAGACTCAATATTAGACATGGTTCACATCTTGTTATCTGAGATCTTAAAGGACATCTTAGAAGTCCAAAAACTAGCAAGCTATGTATTATCTGAGAATACAGAAGACAGATCAGAATGACCTTTGGCTTCAGCTTATGTGCTGCACCTCTATGAGTCATATAAGTCACATATTTCAGATTAGGGCTTGGAGACTTAGTAGATGGAAAACTACTGGAAGGTGGCAAGATGTGTTGTCATCAATGTTGTGGCAACCACTAGACACAAAGTCCAATAGCAGCACAAGTGGTAAATCTCACAGGAGGGATATCTAGTGGGAACATGAGTTATGTATTTACAAGAGAACTCAACAGGGAACCACTACAGTATTCTACCAACTATTTATATAAGTATCCATGATCTGTGCTATGACTGTACATTGTCCTATCCTAATGTCCATGCCCTGTCCTCATGTTTATTACTCATCCATTATGTGTCTATCTCAAGGCCAGCATGCTATGTCCATGTGCCCTGACATCATACTCTTGAATCTCCATCATACATGTATGCACCATGTGTACACCATGAGGAACCCATGTCCCTTGATGTCACTCCATCTCTAGACTCTTCCCGATCCTTCTAGACTTGAGATTCTTCCAGACTGCTCTAGACCATTCTAGGCTTATGACATCATGTCATGTGCCTTCTATCTCTTATCATAGACTAATAATATAACTACTATCCATATCTTAACCCTAACCTTACCAAAGTCTGTCCATACTTTCATCTTATAACAATTAACACTAGAAAAGAAATGTTAGTTTTAGTTGATTTTCAAAATGACTGCTATAGTACAAACTACTAGATTGTATACTAGTTAGTATACCTAGTGTAGTTATCTGGAATGTAACTATTAAGTAAGTTACTCTGATTACTAGTGATCCTTAAATGTTATGGAATGAAGATCTATGGAGTTAACTTATATCAGTGAGAACATCCAAGATAGAATGAACAGATATGATCTGTACTGGAAGAGGTTGGGAAGTATGGATGAGAGATAGGAAAAATGGCCAGATTCTTCAGGTTTGAGTGTGATAAAATAGTGTTTATCTATAAATATATGTATTGTTATACTACAATTCAGAATAATGCTTTTGTTCACCAACTTCTCTCTCACCCAATGAATTTAAGCCTTCAATGGTTGTATTAGCTGAACTAGAGCTCTTGCTCTTACTATCTCTCTTATACTTTGAACATTCTGGTGAGTTCTTCCAGTATTCTTTTTTACTACATTCATTATAAATGTTATCTATAAGAAAACTGGCTTTTCTAAGACTTTTCTCTTTTATGTTTTTTGGCTGATCTATGTTCTATAACCTCTTCCTATATCCACACTCATCTTCTTATCTGATTTCCCACACTCCAGACCTCTTCAAGCTACACATCAATACTCTCAAGTATTCAGATATGTGTTATGGAATGCTTGAACACTAACAATTTTATTTTTTCCTTTCTTTTATTTTTCTGATATTATATTAAGTTTTTTTTCTCTTTTATTTTATTTTTATTTTGGATGATAAAGAGGCACATGACACCGCAGTCCCATGACAGGTCACATGATGTGATGTCATAGGCTTAGAACATGATGGAAGGACCTATAAGATAATGTCAGGGCATATGTATACCATATGGTAGCCTTAAGTAGGGAATGAAGTGGACATGAGGTTGTAGCATGGACAATAGGGCAGGCTTAGTTATTGTTAGCACAGACCACATGTAAAACATATATAGGGCTTTAATCTAGCAGAGACTCCTTGTCAAGTTCTCTTATAAACGTCACATATTATATTTACCTAAGAGATTTACTCATTATGTAGTCATTGGTGTTGTAGCAACCACTTGCCGGAATGGCACTTGTAGTATGTTTACTTTAGCAAAGCTCATGGAAGGCTATCTAGTAGTGGGGTTTACAAGAGAACTCGACAAGGAGCCCTCACTGCATTGCTACCCTATTTATATAAGTTACAGGTAGTCTATGCTACAACAGTGTGTCTACCTCATGTCTACTCTGCAGTGACTGTGCAAGACTGTGCATCCTGCCCTAACATCCATGTGTCCTACATGTGGTAACAATGTGGTGTACATGCTCCCTGACATCATCGTCTAGGCTTTTTTAGTCTTATAGACCCTTCTAGACCACTCTAGGGCTATGACATCATCTTACATGACTTCCAGGTCACATGCCCTTTTCATGTTGTAGACTAATAATAATACTACTGTCCTATTTCTGTCCTAACCCTAACCCTATCTGAAGTCTGTCCATACACTCGTCTTATAACAATTGGTTTCTGCAACTGGTGGTTGCTACAATAATATGCTATTTTATACACTCCCTTGCTCTTCTGCAACATTCTGTGGTCTTCCAAAGTCCTCTAGTGTCATCCACATATCTGATTATCTGCTTTCTCATACTCCAAAAGTATCTGCTAAATATTTTAGCTCCCTTTTATTTTAGTTTCTTTATTCTAAACTGTTACTGATTACTTAAGTATTATTATTCCTTGCTTATGTAAACAGAATTCTGACACATTAAAATAGAATTATTATTATATAGAATAGTTGTTACCTTTAGAAATCTCTATTCTGTTCTCTTAGAATTTTCTAGAAATAAGTGTATAGTTTAGTAATTTCTTGGACAATAGACTTAGGATTTCCTGGAGATTTGAAGTGCTTTGCTCTTCTACCCAGTTGCTCTAACAGTAATGATAAAAAATCCTTTAGTTCAGATTCACTTTCTAGTATAATTCTAGTATTTTTATTCTTTTTGGAGGGTTTAGCAGGCAGTTTCTCAGAAGAATCAAAATCAAGCTTAATATGGCCTATTAATAGCATATAAGCCTCTAGAGCTTTCATCTATTGAAACTAAACATAGTAATTATTGTTATTTAACAAAATACATAAATATCAGATATAATAAAACAACAATCTTTGGAGCTTATAACTGTAAAAAAACTGTAAGGAGATCTGCTACTTTATCAAAATTCAAGTTTGAAGTATCCACTAGAGTTCATAGTCATCCTTATAAACTTCTTGTTTCCCCAAGTCTTTTACCAATATTTTACCATAACACTGTTAGACTTTGTTCACTTCCACTACAATACTATAGGTTTTCATATACCTTCTGGATACCAACCCAATTCTCTTAGCCACTGACTAATGAGCTCCCACTATTCAGCAGTGTTCATGATTATTACATTCAAGTTCCTGACTATACAATTCTATTATTCTATTGTTAGATAACCAAATGTTCTACCTGATGTTTTTCTTGATTAGAATAGACTTTTAGATATTTAGAGTAGCTGTTACCTCTGAAGAACTCTATTTCATTCTCTTAGAATTTCTCTGGAGATCACAAACTCTACTAATTTTGCAGACTTTACCTAGTTGTCTTAATAGAAACCTGAATTTTCATTGTACTCAGCCAAGCAAGCTTCCTCAACTGCATATCTTATAGGCTTTTCTATAACTTTCCCATACTCTGTAAGCTTTACTATGGACTCTACTATGATCACCATACTATAAATACCACTATAAGACTTGTAGACTTTGCTGTCATAGATCTCAAGCCCTGCACTCACTTCCCATCCTTTCAGAAAACTTGTTGTGGCAGCTACTAGTCAAGACAACCAATAAACTACTTAAGCAAACTCAAGAACAAAGTATTTTGTGGAGATTACAAGAGAACTTGACAAGGAGTTTCTAATGCATTCCTACACTATTTATACAAAAGAGTGATAGTCTGTACTAGCTATAAATAATCCTACTCTAAAGTACATATATTGTTCATAGGCCTACTGTTACAACTTAAAGACCTTTGGATTGGTCAAGAAGAGGAACCTTGTATAGTATTTACACAAGAGAACTCAATAGAGAACTCTGTACAGGATTGTCTACCTTATATACTAAAACCTCATGGTCCATGAAACTACTACTTTAGCCTACCCTAAATGACTATGTGTTTGCCTTAAGGTCAACATGTGTTATACATGTGGTATGACATCATCTTTCCAGAACCTTCTATATCTTTCCTTTTGCTACCACATGACTTGTGACAGTGTGACCATTACATCATGCTAAAAGAAAGAAAGAGAAAATAAAAGAATAAAATAAAAGAGAATTAAAAGAAACTTGGGTCCAAACTCTGTAGATCTGACACCTACTATACTATTACTATAAGATAAACATATCTCTGATATTATTGTTCCAGTTTCTTCTACTACATTTTAGACCTATGAAATTACATTATGTAATGCAGCATGTGACTGTAGTCATATATATCTTTATTGTCCAAAAATAAAATAAAATCAAAGAAAAAGAAAAAGAAAATCAAGAAAAATAAATAAAAATCAAAATAAAATCAAAATAAATTGTTTGTGTCCAAGTACACTATAACAAAACTTATTAGATCTCTGGTTTACTACCTTCTATTACTTCAAATACACACTATCTTTTCAAGTAATATTCTAGATATTTTGACTCAAGTTTCTAACTATTTGTATATCATTATTTTAATGATTAGCTTAGCATTGTTCTACTAGATTATAATAGACAGTAGAATATTTAGAATATTAGCCACTTTTAGGAAACTTTATTTTATTTTCTTAGCTTTTCCTGAAGGTAGATATATCTGGTCACTAGTTACTGTAACTGCAATATAATCTTAGGTTTCTCTAAAGATCACAAACTTTGTGTAACCCTATGGACTTTGCTCAGTTGCTCTAACAATAATCTAATAAAGAAAAGTATATCTAAAATTGAACAATGATATAGTAGTTATAACAAATGAATGAAAATGTTAGGAACAGACTAGCCACTAAACTAGTTATGTTAAAAGTACACAATATCAAGCTTAGCGTTGATATTTGGCTGGTGCTATATATACTTCACTATACTTCTAATAGAAAGGCTTAAGTTTACAGTATAAAAATTTATACTCCTAATTACATAAGAGCATTATTATATATAGAAGATAGAATACTGAGACAAAGATTACAAAGACAAAACTTCTGATAAATAAAACTATTTACTATGTCTTGTGTTTTTCTCATATAGTATCAGTTAGTACTTCATGTAGTAGCAAAGATCTTCTCATACTTTTATTATACTTCCTTCATTGTGTTCTCAAGGATGTTTTTCTCTTTTCTCATAGTTAATAGATATATATAGTTGTAGATACAATTTTGTATTCTTATGCTTTACTAATTAATTATATTTTTCACTCTTACTCAAGTCTTTGCTTAAGTTGCAACTTAAGCCAAGCTTAGAATTGTAACATTTGAAAGCATCATTAAACTCACCTTTCAAAAGGAGAGTATATAGTGGTTAGGTCACTGGAATGTAATGGTTAGGCCATTGAAGAAACACCAGACAGCAGTGTGGTTAAACTACTAAAAAGATATGACAAACAAAATAAGACAGAGAGCAGCAAATCCAAACTGAGCTACTAGCAGAAATACTTATATCATTGAGGATCACTGAAAAATATGCCATAGAAGGAAATAGAACTATAGAAGATAGCATTGAGTAACATGTCTAGAATGTAGACACTAGCAGTACTAGTAGAAATAATACTAGACATAATGATACCAAATAGTATGGTTTTAGACTCAGAGTGGTTTGATAGAGAATAGATGAAATTTGAAGATTGATGGAGGGGCATGCAATTGTTTCTCAAGAGTAACAGAGTTATAGCAATAGTATGACAAGATAACTGCAATATTGGCCTGACTCAGAGGGAGTATAGCTGGTATTTATGTCCAGGAGAAGATTGACTAAATAAAGGACTACAATAATATTTAGAATTGGGATGAGTTTATAGAAGAGATCAAGATAGTATTTAATTATAAGAGCAAGGCAGAAGATGCTAAGTGGAAGATTAAATCATTCAGACAAGAGAAGAAGCACATCACCAATTTCATGATAGAGCTTGAAGATCTAGCCATAATAGCTGAAACCAATAACACTCATGCTATATTTTTTGTTGAAAAATGTTAAAAGCAACATTATCAAGATAATACTAGGACATCTACCTATTGCAACACAAATGCTACTTAAAGAATGGAAAACAGCTATTACATTAGTTGGAAAAGAATACAAATCTACAGAAGATAGACAAGACTACAAGATTAGAAATTATCTATGGAGAAGTAGGATTGCTCATAGATATTGGAAAAGCTAAATATAACTACAATAAAGAAGGAAGGTCTAGATACTTTACAACATTTATGAACACATAGCAAAAGAATGCAGGAAGCCAAAGAAAGAAAGAAATTAGAAAGTGTTATAAGTGTGACAAAGTGGAACACCTTGCAAATAATTGCAGGTCAGAACAAAATATAAAGAAGAGAAGTGTATAGGAAGAATTAGAAAATGAGGATAAAGAGAATGACAAAGAAGTGAGTTTTGTCAAAGGTGCAGAGTAGGTATAGTGCAACAAGCCTTTGTACATAATAAATCCCTGAAGAATCAATATATTATTCCTCAATGAAGAGATAAAAAAGAGAGATAACTCAACATGTGCACAAATATGAAATCATGAAATGAAAAAGAATTATGGCTTAAGACACCAGTCAACTCAGAATATACTTATACTGCCATAGATAAACAACTAGTAAAAGAAAAATAGATAAGATAGTACTATTATCCAAGATATTTGACACTTTCAATGGAAATGGAACCAAAAGTGGAATACACAAAGTAACTTAGTTTGTACCATTGGAACTGAAAATTAAAAAACACACAGAAAATGTTGACATAGTAGTAACAGACTTAAATGGTAAAGACATGTTTTAGGACATGACTGGTTGGTCAAATACATTCCAGAAGTTAATTGGGACAAAGATATGATATGGTGTACAAGATGTCCAAATAAATGCAAAATATAATACCAGAGCATTTTATTCAAATCTAGGACTAGAAGAGTTATACTAATAAAAGAAATAGACAATGAACAATAGGAAATATAGAAAGAATCAGATCTAACAAATCCAGAAGATCTACTGAAATATATTTGACTATTCACTTATCTGTTCAACAAGAAGAAATATAAGAAGCTACTAGAAAGACAAAAATAGGACTATGAAATCAATCTATTGAAAGATATACAAAAAAAGTTGACAAGATTGATTGTAGAGTCAAGTTCAAGATATACAGTACCACATTGCTATATTCCAAACAAAGATAAATCTTTATGATTGGTAAAAAAACTACAAAAAGTTGAACTAGCTATAATTCTGAGGATTACCACTATATAGATAAGATAAGATAATATTTCCCCTTTTTTGTTTCCATATTACACTATTTAGCTAAATATTATACAATACCCAAAGCTACCTGTGATATCTTCTTAGTCTTAATTTCAAGCATTACAGCTTTGAACTCCCAATTGTAGATAAGTAAGCTAAGTGAGGTTCCTTGGACTTATATCAGCACTGTTATGATTGCATAATTGACAATCTCATGTTTTACAGGAGTTTGCATCATGCTGAACATGTACTAGGGTTGGTTTCATTATATGACTCATTCTTTATTGTGCCTTGCTTTAACTACATATATGATCAGTTAGTATCTCATGGAGTAGTAGAGATTTTCTCATTTTCTTTTCTTATTGTTTTCTCCAGAGCATTATATGTATTTCTCATAGTTAATAGGTATATATAGCTGTAGATACTATTCTGTATTCTTACACTTTACCAATTGACTTATTTCCCACTCTTACTCAAGTCTTTGTCTAAGTTGCAACCTAAGCCAAGCTTAAAGCTGTAACAAGCACACAATATAAGATGAAACTCTATTACTGTTAGTTGGAGAAGTAATTGACAAACTTAAAGATGTGTAATACTTTAAAAAAATAGACCTTATCTAGAGATACAATAATATATAAATCAAAGATAATGAATAGAACATGGTATTCTTTATGAACAAGAGAATATTTTAGATTATGCAATCTATAAGAGATATTTTAAAGAATAATAAATACTATATTCTGGAAACTATTTCATGAAGGGACACTTATAAACTATATGAATAACTTTGTAATACTAGTCAAAACTAGGAAAGAATTAGAGGAAAGGACAATATTGTTCTTCAAGGTAGCAGAAAAATAAAATCTCTGCTACAAAGAGTCAAAATGTGAATTTAATGCCAAAAAAATACCTAATTTAGGAGCAGTAGTTGGATGAGAAGAAGTACAAGAAAAAGTCAAAGTATTAAAGAATGGAAAACACCCATCAAAATAAAAGTAAAACTTCAATCATATAGAAAAACCTCTCAACAAACTCAAAGGTAAGAAAGAATGGAAGTATTATGAAATGAAATACTCACTTATTTGTGATATCTGAATCTTAGGTATACTCTTAGAGGTTTAGAAGTGATTTAGAAGTTCAATAATAATGACAATGATGATGGAGATCAATACAGGTGTCAATAATGATAATGGATAATAATTGATAAGGAATAAATGATAAATGATGTTGTTAAGTCTAAGGTCTAATTCTGAGACACAGAGGTATATAAAAAAAAGTAATGGTCTGTATACAAACTGTTTCTATCACATAATCAATACTCATATCTGATAGGGCCGTTATTTATTATAGTAAATGTCAGACTGATTTTAGAAGGTAAATAATTATGTCACTATATTTATATATCTATATTTTTATTAATACTGATCACTAGAGATATTTTAATAAGTGCTTTCCAATGCAAGTTTGATTGTGTGAGTCCATCCAGCCATTCCTGAGATAATAGCCAATAAAACTTGTAGTTACTAATGGTCTGATGTATCAGTGATCTGTTGTCACTTTTGTATATCCTACATATGTATAGATAGCCCTCATTTGGGGCTTTCCAGTACAACTTGGTTTATTAGTTTATAAGAATCAGTCTATTAGTTGTAGAGATACAAGTTGAATGAAGTTTGTAAAAGGAAGTGGAAAGAAGAATATCAAAAGACATTCAAAGAGTTAAAGAACAAAATTACCAGTCAACTGGTGCTTACTCTACCCAGAAGAGAACAGAAAATTAGAGTAGAAACTGATGCATTAGAACAAATTATAGAAGAAGTCTTATCCCAGGAACAAGAAGAGAAATGGAAGCCAATTGTATTTCTATAAAAACAATATAAGCAGCTGATAAGAATTATGAGATATATGATAAAAAACTACCAGCTATAGTAGAAACTCTGACAAAATAAAGACAATACTTCTTAATGGAAGACAAGCAAGATGGTATTTCAAGTTGTAAAACTATGACTTCACACTATAACATATTCCAAGGAAAACAAATACTAGAGTATGTTAATTATCAAGAAAAGATCAAATCAATACTAAAAAAGATAAGAATAATATTCAAGTGGTAAAATAAACTATATTACTAAAAGAAATTTGAAGAAATAATACTAGAGAACAATAAGTACAGAAAGAACTGAAGAAAAACAATGGTCAAGTATAAGAAGACAATGTAGTGATATCATCATAGTTCAATCTCTAATGTAGATAAAATCAATATACATCCAAACTACATTGTTCTCACAAAAGTTAGTATTACTCTGAGTTGTGCTTTTTTACATAAAGGTAGCATTCAAAATTCTATAAGTACTTTATCTTCTATGACAGAGTTTACTCCTATTTTTATCTGATCTACATTGTTGTTTCACATATATAAACTCTGAAACATTGACATCACTTATTATGGAGTTGTCTCCACTTGAGTCTCCTATTAATCTGAAACATTTTTTAGTATATAAGATTAGTAGTTGTACTGTAATAGCTAGCCTGATAATTAACTAAAATTGACATCAACCTCTAGTGTTAATAAGCAGCACACTCTAACACTGGATCATGATTCCAAAATAATCCTTCCTTTCTAATGAATAATTTACTTATCTCCAAGATGTTGTTAATAAAGAAGTTGGGAAACAATGAAATTATCTATAAAAGATGTAATGAAAAAGGAGTAGGACAAGAAAAGACAAAACCCTTAGGAGTTGAAGTAAGAAGACAATGTGTGGCTGAAAACAAAAAATATTCAGTTAAAATAACCCTCAAAGAAGTTGGACCAAAAATGCTATAGACTATTTAGAATCACAACAAAAATTGAACAAGGAGTATTCCAACTAGAATTACTAGAAGAATAGGCAATACACAACATGTTTAATAAAGACCTTCTAATATAATGCATAGAGCCCCAATTTAAGGAATAATATATTAATCCAGGACCATCACCTAACAGTATCAATAAAAAAGAAAAGTATGAAGTAGAAGAAGTATAAGGATATCAAAAATGAAGCAGGAACATGTAATTCTTAGTTCACTGAATAGTGTATGAAAGTTAACACAGTCAATAGATCACTAAAACAGAATTAAAACATACTAAAGAGGCAATTCAAGACTATTGGACAAAGTTTTTGAGACAAAATCTATGATATAGAAGAGTAACACTTCAAATCAACATCTCAAAGCATACTAAGCACTTAAAAAATATATTTTATTATATAGTTCAACAATAAGAAGAACTAGACAAGAAAGTATTATAAACTGATCAAGAGAATAGAGATTATGCCCAACATATAATCCTAAGCTTGGCTTAGATTGCAACTTATATCAGAGTTGAAAATAATAGACTTTATTTATTTTCATTTCATTTCACATTTTTATTTTCCTATTTTGGACTTAGAATTAGAGGTTAGCATAATACTATACATAACTGTCACAAAATGTTATATAACATGATACTGTGTCACATATCTGTCACATATCACAGTCATGGTTATATAATCATATATCACACAGAATGTTATGACCTTAAGCTAAAGCTCAGGTTGCACTTAGGCAAAGACTTGAGAAAGTATAAGGAATGTGATTCAAGTGGTAAAGCATAAGGATACAGGAGTGTATCTATGCTATATATACTGAAAATACATGATGAAACAATGAGTAGTCCATGAGGCAAACAAGTCATAAAGTATGAGGAAACAAGGAGGAAGAAATGAGGTTGTTGTTATGAACTTAAGTCCTTAGGGTTGGACAAAAGAACAACTCTTGTATATGAGTAACACAAGAGAACTTGATAGAGTTCCAAGTACAGAGTAGTCTACCTTATATACTAATCCCCATGGTCCGTGCTAACTACTGTGCACCCTACCCTAAATGACCATGAGTAATACATGAG
>Ga0157363_1001858_pt1 | contig 18083 bp, 18 predicted proteins | sample AttsexASBM1_FD_111477 | JGI IMG/M metagenome (GOLD analysis project Ga0157363, IMG submission 111477) | Fungus gardens microbial communities from leaf cutter ant in Ribeirão Preto, State of São Paulo, Brazil - Atta sexdens ASBM1 | ecosystem: Host-associated > Fungi > Mycelium > Unclassified ... | reverse complement strand
CGCGGAACAGCCAGATTGTTTTGGCGTCCGGCACACGGTTCGACAGTCCCAGACCAAGGAAACGCATGAAGGACAGGCGATCATTGATCAGGTATTCCGTCCGCTCGTCGGACAGATTGTTCAACGTCTGGATCACCAGAATTTTGAACATCAGCACAGGATCAAACGGGGGACGGCCGCCTTTGCTTCCGTCTGAATAAGCCAGTGCCTTCTCCAGATCAGGGCGGAACGCCTCGAAATCCACAGTCCGGGAAAATGCTTCAAGCTGGTCACCAAGTCCGCTCAGCCGAGCAAACCGCTCTTCAACATCAAAGAAACCCGGGTGCTTCATGATCCATACTCCAATCAACGCAAGGGAAATGGAATCATAGAGAACAGGTCAGAGCCAAGGGGTTTTTCGATCCCTCCAGCTTCGATCGCGGGAACCGCGTGGATGCTGCCGCCCATGCCTTTGAGCTCTGGCGCTGGAATGTCAGACCAGATCCCGAATAACGTGAATTGATCGCTCAGGCGACAAAGGTTCTGAACGAGCACGTGTCAGACCTCGGACCCTTTCCTCCTCTGCGGACGAGAAGATTTAACTTGCGTCCCTCGTTCTCCTGTTCTCTCTTTGTTCTCGCTAGGGAGAACAGTCATGACTTCGAACGCGCTGGCGCGTCTGCGCGAGCAGGTCCGATGCCTGGAGCGTCGGAGCCTGCCCCATTCTACTCTCCAGCTGCTGCCAACAGGCCTGCAGCCGGTCGATGACCATCTGGGCGGTGGCCTAAAAACCGCCAGTCTGCATGATGTCCTGGTGCCAGATCCGCTCGAGATCGGGGCCAGCCTCGCGCTGCTACTGCCGCTGCTCGCCCGCAGCGGACAGCCAGTTTTATGGCTGGGTACGGTTCCCTCTCAGCTTCATGTCTGGGGACTGCGCCAGACCGGGATCTCCCTTCGTCGCCTGGTCTGCGTTGAAAGCGATGAAACCAGTATTCTGGCTGTGGCTGAAGACATCCTGCGCGGCCCTGAGCATGCCCTCGTCGTGATAGATGGCCCGCGCGTTCCCTCCCTGACGGAAGTTCGACGTTTGAATCTGGCGGCCGAGACGAGCGGCAATACCGGCTTTTTCCTGAGGTCTGCCGCACCGTCGAGCACGTCTGGACGGGATCCCTGCGCCTGCGCCACGCGCTGGCAGATCAAGTCCGCTCCCTCAACGCCGTCTTTCCTGCCGGGACTGGCGATGCCGATACCCGGTCCCCGCCGTCTTTCCGTCTCGCTGTTGCGGGTGCGTGGAGGACGTCCTGCCCACTGGCTCCTCGACTGTCCTAACCATGCGCCGTTTTCTTGCCCTGTGGATGCCCTTCTGGCGCACCGAGCGCCTCCAGCTCTCCCGGCCGGAGTACTACCCGGTCGAGCGCCCGCTTGTCGTGCACGCGCCTGAACACAACCGCCAAACGCTCACAGGCGTCAATCCGGCTGCCATGGCAGCCGGCCTGAGACCCGGACTGCCGCTCGCGTACGCCCGCAGCCTCGTGCCGGATCTGCTGTGCGCCGAGCAGGACAGCGAGGCCGACAACACGGGCCTGTCAGAGCTGTGTTCCTGGTTGCTCTGGCTTTCGCCGCTTCCAGCCCTCGACCCACCGGACGGATTGTTCAGCGATACAACCGGCTGCCCCCATCTGTTCGGGGGCGAAGAAGCCATGCTGTCGCTCGTCCGACAACGCCTGAGAGAGCGGGGCCACGTCTGCTCAATCGCGCTCAGTGACAGTGCGGCCGCCTCGCGTGCCCTGGCCCGGTCCCGGATCGACCGGGTCTGTCTCGTCCCGCCCGGTCAGCAGAAACAGGCGCTGGAACGGCTGCCCTGTTCGGCGCTGCCTGTGCCAGCGGATACGGTCGCGCGTCTCAGGCGGCTGGGGCTGGAGACCATCGGAGCCCTTGCCGATCTGGCGCGCGCGCCCCTGGCCAAGCGGTTTGGCGCGGAACTTCTGACCTGTCTGGATGAAGCCCTCGGCCGTCAGGCGAGGCCGCTGAACGTGTTTCAGATCCGCGACCGGATCTCGTTGTCCCGCTCGCTTGTAGAGCCGATCGGGACAGCGGAGGCGATCGCGACCGTAATCGAGACCCTTGTGCCAGAAGCCTGCGCTTTGCTGTCCCGTCGCGGCGAAGGCGCACGGCAGATCGATTTTCTCTGTCTCCGCGTCGACAGCACCGTTCAGGCCATTCGCGTTGGTACGTCCGATCCGACCTCAGACATGTCTCGGATGCTGCGTCTCCTCAAAGACCAGATTTCGCAGATCGATCCCGGCTTTGGCATCGAAGGCGTCACACTGACCGTGAGTGTCAGCGAGCCCCTTGAATCTGGACCGGATCGCCCGGTGTTACCGGACTCAGACGACCTTCGGACAGAGGCTCTCCCGGCAAACCTGATTGACCGGCTGATGAACCGGCCCGGTGTCCGCGCAGTCTATCAGCTCGCCCCCCGGGTCGCCGCCTGGCCGGAAGAGGCGCAGTCTCGCCTTTCTCCGGGCGACGTGGCAGAACGCGCCGACGCGCGCCAGATGCTCTGGGTGCGACCGAACATTCTGTTCGATCTGCCCGTCCGGGTGCGGGTCACGGCCCTGCTTCCGGACGGTGCGCCGCGCCAGTTCGTGCTCAGACGCCAGACACATCGCATTGCTGCCGCTGACGGCCCCGAGCGCCTGCAGGGCGAATGGTGGCGCACTCCCTGTGATTACGCCGCCTTGCGCGATTACTGGCAGGTCGAGACCACCACCGGGCTGCGCCTGTGGCTGTTCCGCCAGGGCGACGGGATCCATGACTGGTCCGGTTCCGGGGACTGGTTCCTGCAGGGCCTGTTCTGATGACAGGGCCTGACGATCTGATTCCGGCTGCTGCCGCCGAGATTGCCGATGCCCTGATGCACAGCCTGCGCTATGACGGCCGCCGCCGCGTGCATGACGCCGACGAGCTCATGGCCCGCCTCGTGGCCGAGCGCCTGGTCGAGCATCTGCAGCGCTGCGGCTTCGTGCTGATGCGGAGTACCCCACCGACCGCGCCAGACACCAGCCGGCATCCCCATCCGCATCGGCGCTGAATCATGAGTGCGCCTTACGTCGAACTCCAGGTGACGTCCGCGTTCTCCTTCCTGCGTTCGGGCAGCCAGCCGAACGAGCTTGTCTTCCAGGCCCGAGCCCTGGGCCATGACACGATCGGCCTGACCGACCGGAACACAGTGGCCGGGGTCGTGCGTGCCCATCTGGCCGCCCGTGAGGCGGGCCTGCGTCTTCTGCCGGGATGCCGCCTCGATCTACGGGATGGGAGCGCCCTGCTGGCCTATCCCCGCAACAGGGCGGGCTGGGCGTCTCTGTGCCGCCTGCTGACCCTCGGCCATCACCGGGGCGAGCGGGACGTGTTCGTGCTGGACTGGAGCGATCTCACTCCGGTAGCGGCCGATCTGCTGCTGATCCTGGTGCCTCCCGATGATCTGGAGGATCTTTCCGGACAGATCAGGCAATTACAGCGGCTACCCGCTACCGAACTGATAGTGGGTAGCGAGATGCATCGCTATTTAGCCCTGACCCTGCTGCGCCGTCCGGGCGATCAGGCCCGTCTGCACGCGCTCGCCACAATCGCAGAACAACAGGGCCTTGCCTGCGTGGTGACGGGTGACGTGCTCTATCATGATGCACGCCGCCATATCCTGCTCGATGTCGTCACCGCCATCCGGGAAGGCTGCACGCTGGATGATCTCGGGGACCGCCGCCAGCCCCATGCCGATCGCCACCTGAAAGCCCCGGAGGAGCAGGCGCGTGTGTTTGCCGCCTTTCCGGAGGCGCTGGCCAACACACGCCGGATCGCGCAGGCCTGCGCTTTCAGTCTCGATGACCTGAAATACCAGTACCCCACCGAGACCGATCATCCGGAAGAAGGGGCGCAGAAGACCCTGGCCCGCCTGGTGCAGGCCGCCCTGCCGCGCCGTTATCCGGCCGGGGTTCCATCCGGGGTGGAACGTCAGCTCGCCCACGAGCTGGGCCTGATCGGATCCCTGGACTATGCGCCCTATTTCCTGACGGTGAACACCATCGTCCGCCAGGCGCGGGCTCTGGGCATTGTCTGTCAGGGACGGGGATCGGCGGCCAACTCGGCGGTCTGCTATGTGCTCGGCATCACCAGCATCGACCCGGTCCGCTCGGGTCTGCTGTTCGAGCGGTTCATTTCCGCCGAGCGGAAAGAGCCGCCTGACATCGACGTGGATTTCGAGAGCGACCGCCGCGAGGAAGTCATCCAGTGGATCTACCGCCATTACGGCCGCCATCGCGCCGCCCTGTGCGCCACGGTGCAGCGCTATCAGCCCAAAGGCGCCTTGAGGGAGGTGGGCAAGGTGCTGGGCCTGCCGGAGGATCTGACGGGCCAGCTTTCAAAGCATGTTGCCTCCTCCCTGGCCGATCCCGATCTGTGCAAGGCGCGCGTGGCCGATCTGGGGCTCAATCTGAAGGACCGCCGGCTGGTCCTGACCTTCCATCTCGCACGCCTGCTTCTGGGCTTTCCGCGCCAGCTTGGCACGCATCCGGGTGGCTTTGTGCTGACCGAAGATCGGCTGGACGAACTCGTCCCCCTGATGCCGACGGCCATGGACGGGCGGCAGATTATTGTCTGGGACAAGGACGATATCGACGTCCTGCGCTTCATGAAGGTGGATGTGCTGGGTCTGGGGATGCTGGGCTGTCTGCGGCGCGGGTTCGAGATGCTGCACACCGTGTATCAGACCCGCATGGATCTCGCCTCGATTCCGGCCGAGGATCCGCAGACCTACGCCATGATCCGCAAGGCTGACACGCTCGGCACCTTCCAGATCGAAAGTCGGGCGCAAATGTCCATGCTGCCGCGCATGAAACCCCGGACCTTTTATGATCTGGTGATTCAGGTTGCGATCGTGCGGCCCGGACCGATCCAGGGCGATATGGTCCATCCCTATCTCCGCAGAAGAGAAAAGCTGGAACCTGTCACCTATCCGTCCGAGACCCTGCGCGGCATCCTTGGGAAAACACTGGGTGTCCCCCTCTTTCAGGAACAGGCCATGCAGGTCGCGATCCACTGCGCGGGATTCACGCCAAGCGAGGCGGACCAGCTCCGCCGTGCGATGGCGACGTTCAAAATGACAGGCGGGGTCTCGCCATTCCGGGACAAGCTGGTGAACGGGATGCTGGCCAATGGCTATGAGCAGGACTTTGCCGAGCAGACCTTCGCGCAGCTCGAAGGCTTCGGCAGTTACGGCTTCCCCGAAAGCCATGCCGCCTCGTTTGCCCTGATTGCCTATGCGTCCGCCTGGATGAAATGCCACTACCCGGATGTGTTCTGCGCGGCCCTGCTGAACAGCCAGCCGATGGGATTTTATGCGCCTTCGCAGATTGTTCAGGACGCGCAGCGCCACGGCGTCGAGGTCCGGCCCATCTGTATCAATGCCTCGCGATGGGACTGCACCCTGGAGCGCAGCCGGACTGGGCGACACGCGGCGGTCCGGCTGGGGTTCAGGATGGTGCGCGGGTTGGCGAACGGGCACGGTGCCGCCCTGATTGCGGCGCGGATGCCGGATTATGAGAGTATCGATGATGTCTGGCGGCGTGCGGACGTGCCGGTCTCGGCCCTGGAATGTCTGGCGGAAGCAGATGCGTTTCGAGTGTTTGGTCAGATGCGCCGTGCTGCCCTGTGGTCGATCAAAGGGCTCGCGGACACGGCCCTGCCATTGTTTGAAGCGGCGGATCGGGGCCGGAACTTTCCGCTGCCGGAAGTGATCGAGCCGGAGATTACCCTGCCGCAGATGTCAGAGCGGGGTGTTGTGCATGAAGATTACCGAACTACGGGACTCAGTCTGAACGGGCATCCGGTCGCGTTTCTACGGGAGGGCTTACAAAAAGAGGGGGTCGTGCGTTGCGGAGATCTGTCGTACCTGCGGGACGGGCGCCGGATCCAGCTTACGGGTCTTGTCCTGATGCGGCAGAGGCCAGGCACGGCCAATGGCACGATGTTCGTCACGATCGAGGACGAAACGGGCACAGCCAATCTGATTGTCTGGAAGGATGTGCAGGAGAAATACCGCCGTCCTCTTCTCGCGTCCCGTCTTCTGGCCTGTAAGGGCAGGCTGCAGAAAGAGGGCGAGGTGATCCATGTTGTTGTGCTCAGTCTGGAAGACCAGACGCCATTGCTTCATGGATCGGAGCTGCTGAAGGCACGGGACTTCCGGTAGGAAGCGTAATCGGTTGGACCGATCTTTATTTTTAGAATGAGAAATTTCTGTTGGTGTTGAACCTGTGAAGTTGTGGACAGAGCCGCGCCCTGTGGTCAGCCTGTAAGGCTGTCCATCAGGACGCGAGCGACCGTGAAACGGCTGTCCATAAATCCACAGGCGTTGCCTTCAGATCGGGCCTCAAACAGGTTGAGCTTCGACATCGAACTGGGCGAAGGGATCCGCTGGTTTTGTCTCCAGCTCCTGGGCTATCACGCGGGCTCGTCCGGCAAATGCAAGCATATCCGGAAACCAGGACAGGTCCCTCTCTTCCCCATGGTAGATCGCGGTCGTCTCGTCGATAAAACGCTCCAACGCCAAGATATAATGGGCCTTGAGTGTTGCCTCATCAGGATGAGGGCGGAGCGCTGAATTGCTTACCTGACTATCGCTGATCTCCAGGGGAGGCACTTTATGACCCCTGTTTGGACAGTGCCGCCTTATTGGCAGCGGCAGCCTTGTCGGAACTGATAGAGTTCAGGTCGTCCGCTGAGGCATCGGCTCCCACCTTTGCAGCTCCCGTTTGTACCTGAGCCCGTCCGGTCGTTGCTTCCTGCGCCATGTTATCCAGAGTGATTGCTCCGGCATCGGCGGCAGCCTTGGGAGCAACAGGCTTCTCATAGATGATCGGAGCACCATCAGCTGTCTTGGTCGGTGCTCCCGGTGCCGGCGCGACAGCTTCAATGGCGGCCGGTGCCTCTGGAGGCGTCACAACTGCCGCCTGCTCGGGCTGTGCAGCGACTTCCACGGGGCTGACGGGAACAGCAGGCTGCACGACAACCGGCCGGCTGTACGCCGTGCGGTTCAGGATAAGGTGGTCCGGTCCGTCAGAATCCGTCGGGTCCTTGTCGTAAATGTCGACCAGCTTGTCATCCGGACCAAAGCAGAACAGGACGGTGTGCTGCTGAGGGCGGGTCCCGGCTTTAACCGGAGCCCAGACAATCTGTGCGAGCCCTAGAGTAGCAACGCTGGTGACGACTTCACCCGCCTTCATCGCAGCGCGGCCGCCTGCCGTCAGTCCGGATGTATAGATCTTATAGATGTCGCAGGGTCGGCCGCTCTTCTGGATCGTCCCTTCCGGCTTGCCAACGGTGCTGACCACGCCGAAGCGGTCGGTGTTCTGGTTGAACTGACTCAACAGAACGGGTTCGGGAGCGGGCATGCCGCCACCGCAGGCGGCCAGCAGCAGAAACACGGAGCTGGAAAGTAGTGCCTTGGAAGTACCTTTGAGCGTCATGACGGACCTGTCGATCTGGGCCCCGATCTGGTTCGGGGACACACTGTGTTGCGATACATCAGGTATTAAACGATATCGTTTAACCGTCAATAGGCGATATCGTTTATTACAGAATTGACAGCGAGGCTCCGGGGCGTGTAGCGAGACGGAATGGGAAGACCTCCACTCAACGTCAAAATGACCTCTATTCGCCTCACCACGGATGAACGCGAACGCATCATTGCCCTCGTCGGCCAGCGAGGCATGGCCGAGTTTATCCGTGAGGCTGTTGAGAAAGAGTTAAGGCGCCGGGAACAGATCCTCAAACGCCAAAGCAACACTCCCTCCGATCCCTGACCGCCTCTGCGAGCCCGGCCCCGAGAAGCAGAAACGCCACACCGCCCAAAGGCATATTGAGGAAGGCACTCTGCGAGGCTACCGGCCATTCATGCAGAACAGCCGCGCCCAGAAGTCCGACCCGCCAGGCGAAGTCCCGACCAGCCACCAGGAGGCGGCCGCGGCGTGCGCTCCCTGCCAGAGTTCCCCACCAGACCGCGATCATTGCCGAAAATAGCCCGACACCTGGGAAGCCGCTGTTGCTGGCTGCCTCGAGCACATGGTTATGGGCATGCTGCACACAGACAGTCCCCCTGCCCCCATCCGGCTGTATATTCAGCGGTCCGGGCATAAAAAATGCCGGATTGCTGCAGTAATAACGGAAAGCGTCATCCCCCAGACCCAGGACCGGATGGGCCTGGATCATCACGGCTGCACGGTTGAAAATCTGCCCGTAAGGCGACGCGGCGAAGTGGCCAAGCTGGGTCTCCGTTCTGAGAACCAGGTGGTCGAAGGCTTGTGGAGAGACGACGGCCAGAAGCCCGATCAGAACGGGACAAACCAGAACGAGCGCAACAGCTACTCGTCGCAGGAGCGGGAGAAAAGCAGCACAGACCGCCGTTCCCAGAAGGAATGTCGCAAGGGACATCCTCTGCCCGGCCAACACCAGCAGAACAAGAACTGGCAGGAGGGCAAGGCCGAGGCTCCCGGCCTTCTGCCATTCTCCATCAAATCGTTCCGAGAGCTTCGCGCCTGCGAGAAGCGCGGCCGGAAGCCCGAGCAGGGCGAACGGAGCTGAGACACGCGGCTTGTCGTATGGCCCTGTCAGCGTCCCATCGCCAAAGCGGGGATCACCAAAAAGGTTATACCCGGTCGTTGCCTGAAGGAGCATCTGTCCACCGAGATAGAGCACGCAGACCATGATCAGCCGTCGCAGCCAGCACCGGGTTCCCAGATCCTGCAGGGTCCAGAACGCCAGCGCGAACGCCGCTATTGGGAAACGGATCGCAAGACAGGCCTGCATCAGTCCGGCCCACGCCTCGGCCGTAACCGGGACAGAGCGCGGCAGGGAGCACAGGACAAGCCAGATCCACCAGATCAATGCCGGCCAGACGAAGCCTTGCCGTGTCCACGACCAGGATCCGGTCAACGCGCTGCGAAGCAGAAAACCTATGGCCAGCCCATCCAGACACCCTTCCGCAATTCCCCGGAAATGCACCAGAAACAGCGGCAAAAGCAGTGTCGCAGCCGCCCCCAGGCGGTCCAGAGCGCGCAGAGCAGAGGTCATGTCAGATCCAGATCCCTTTTTTGCCGGATGTCGGCGCTGCCGGAGGAGGGATATAACCGGCTTCGGCCAGCATCCCGATTTCACGCGAACGGCTGTCCCGCAAGGCATAGAGGCTACGGTCGAGGAACAGGGTGTTGCGCGCGCCGCGCTCGATCAGCGACCGGAAATAGGCGTCCCGGAACCGGATGGCCGCACCGCGTTCCAGGCGGGCGGCCATGACGATGACGGCCACGGCCGCCTGCAACCGGCCCAGCACGACACAGGCCTGCGACCAGGCGTGACATGACACGCCGACCTGTCCCGACAGATATTCCGCGGCCTCAATCAGTTCCTCCGCGCTCGGCCGGCCGGTGGAACACAGTTCCCGCAGGCTGCTGCAGATCTCGAGATAGAACACCGATGTGCCTTTAAAGCCCCGCAACGCTGTCCGGTCGTATTCGCCTGGTCGAACGGTTGTGGAGCCCGGTCCTTCACGCCGCATTTCCTCAATGCGATTGCCGCCTGTGGCGGCTACCTGCTCTACTTTTTTGGAAGTTTGAATGTTTTTAGTATCTGTATAGTGGGCCCCACTTTGAGGACCCATGGGCCCCATTTCCGATGGATACTGCGTTGAAAAATCAGCGTTTTCCACAGAGGCGCTTTGGGGCTCGGAAACGTCTCCGCTGACATGCGCGGCAACTGTCTCGGACAATGCGACCATCTCCCGGTACAGGCCTTCCAGAGTGCCCGTCTGAACAGTTCGCAGTCGTGCCTGCATGATTGCAACCGCCTGCCGGATCACGTCGTGCAGGCCAAACTGCTCGGCCCCGGCCCGAACGTTGTCATTGAGATCGGCTATGGAATCACGCAGGAACGAGATGCGCTCGCGGATCCGGCGCTGCTCGGCGCTCAGGGCGAGAAAGTCCGGCCAGCGATAGCGCAGAGCAGACAGATTGAACCCCACCTGGGTCTGTCCTTCGAGCCCCTGCCAGCGTCGGCCGCGCTGCCCGTTCCGGCCATCCTGCGGCACCAGAAGCCGCGCTTCGGCCAGCTCCCGGATGTGCCGCTGCAGCGAGCTGCGTGACAGCCCCGTCCAGGACATCAGCGTCGTGTTGTGGGCGTAGATGAAGGGAGTTTCCAGAGCGCTCCACGCATCCGTGGAGGTCTTCTCCACCATGATGATGAGCGTCAGCGCCGCGCCCCGGCTGACAGGCAGCACGCCACGCAGGGATTTCAGCATGTTCAGCATATCCCACTTGCCGGGCTCGGCCGGTGGTGGGGTGGTCAGTTCAGCGCGTGCGGCCAGCATGGCCTCGCTGATTCGGCGCTGGCCGCGCCGTGTGCAGGCGGCATGCGTCCTCTGCGTCTGGGCAGACTGTTCCATTGATTCGTCCGGATCGGTTGGATTGAGGGAACCACCTCACGGCCGGACACCAGACAAAAGACTCCCGTTCGCAATTTAGGGCTTGCGTTTCAAAGAGAGCTGACGCTAGATGATTTTAACGAAATTCTCATCTAGCCACTGTTTTTGCCGGAGCCCTGGCTCTTCCGATTTGGCGATCGGAGGAGGCGGGGTTTTTGGTATGTGGGCGCTACGTCATCGGTGGTCCTCTGGGTCGACTCGCTGGCGCCGCCCACAGGGACGTCTCCAGACATCCGGGCATCGTGCCCCCGTTCAGGCTCCGCAACAACCTGTAAAGTTCCCCGATCAGAAATTTTTTCTTTATATTCCGGGGGTTATTGTGTCCATTTTGGCGCACGCGCATCAGCTCGTAACCGCCTCTGACGCACCGCTTCCCATGCGGCCGGCAACGGTCTGCTGGTACTGCGCGACCGTCCATCCGGTCATGTTGTTCGCTGCCAGCGTCTTGGCCGAGACGAACTGGCTCAGAGGAGTGCTTGGATCCGATGCGGTTGCGATCGCGGAGCCGGCTTTCGTACCAAACATATAAGCCCCATAGACTTGGGTTCCGGTGGCGGGGACACCGGTCGCCGCGCTCACCGAGGAGGCGTAGTCGCTGATAATAGCGCTCGCGACTTTTGCCTGTGCGGCCGGGTCTGAACGGTCGGCATCACTCAGTCCGAGTTCCGATGCGTACTGGTTCCAGGTGCCGTCCGTGATCTGCCACACGCCTTCGGCGCTCGACGCGCTGTTCCCGACATTCTGAAAGTGGCTTTCGATCTGCCCAAAGGCTGCGAGCGTATCAGGATTGATGCCGGCCGCCTGTGCAGCCGCGACGGCATCAGCCCCGTAGGCTTGCGACATGAGCGTTGAGTATGCGTCTCCCGCACCCCACGCGCCTTCGTATGACGATGTCGTCGAAGATGATGACGTGGATGCTGCCGGCGCGACAAAGGTCGGTGTCCCGGGCTCTGGATAAACGGGTACCACCTGGGCCGGAAGAGCGGCATTGGCAACTGCTGGCAGTGAGGCCGTCAGCAATCCCGCCTGCCCGATAGCAACGGCTATTGAGCGAAGGCCTTTCACTGCGCGCGGTATGAAAACAGGACCATGCCGGTCGCGCCCTCCCCCGCGACTTCGCAACGGGGGGACGCTCCAGCCACTGGCGGCCGGTATGGCACAACGTCGGAATCCGGTATCCAGGCGTAAATACTTCCGCCACGCAGAACCTGCCGCCAGCCATCATGCACCTGATCGGTCACAGCTATCTGCGGGGCAGCGACGCCAACTCGGTGAGCAGATGCGCGCGGCTCGGCATAGAGAGGCTCAAAGTCGCGAGCGGGGCTCATGCAGCGCACGGACACGGGCGTCGGTCGGGTCACACGTGAGCCGGCTTGAACGGAAGGCGGCGGCCCCCAGTTCCGCGAGCCAATCGCGCTCTGCCGCTCCTGGGACAGGCGATCGAGCTGCGCAGGCGAGAGATGCTGGCCGAAGGCCGGGCTTATAGCGGGGCCCAGAAGAGCGGCACAGACCGCAAGCCAGGTGAAACGCGACATCGATACGACTCCTCGTCGGGTGCAGGTCCCCGAACTGTGCCGCAGACGTTTGTGACTGCGAGCGCTGCATCAGATTTTTCCGAAAACCGCACTCACAAGTGGCTGGGGCACCATGGAAGTAAGGAGGAACTTTCCATGCGACCCACCATTCCACTGGTACTTCTCGGCCTGCCTGTTTCGGCACTTGCGGCAGCAACCTGTCCAGCAGCTGAGCCGATCGCCCATGCGGCCTCTGATGCCGCCACAGCTCCTGTATTTTCGGGGCCACCGCTCTCCCAGTCCGAAATCGCCGCTTCTCCGGCACTTGCGCGGATCGCCAGCCACGGTGCGGTTCTCTATCGTCTGTCTACCGAACATGGCCTGTCAGCCGTCTTCGCTCGCAGCGGCGAGCAGTTCCGTGTTTTCTACCTGACGCCCGACAATCAGGCGGAAATTGGTGGCGTGATGTGGGACGCATCCGGGCAGAACATCACGCGAGCACAGGTGGCGAGCATTCCCGGCACCATTCCGACTGTCCAGTGGAACCCGCCCGCGTCAAAGCCTGAAGCACCTGCAGGAGCCCCACAGCCCAGCCTTGTCAGAACCGGGGTCAAACCAGCTTCGGACGCTATCGACCCGGTGGCGAGACTTGAAGCCTCCAATTACGGACTTGAAGGGCGTGATGGTGCACCGCGCGTCTATATGCTCATCGATCCACTTTGCCCCTACTCGACGCGTGCGTTCAGTACGCTCCAACCCTATGTCAACGCCGGCCGTCTTCAACTCGCGCTCGTGCCCATCTCCATCAACGACCACGAGAACAACGGTGCGAGCACTCCAGCCGCTCTCCAACTGCTCTCAGCGGGAAAACGGCACATGGGAGAAACGTGGGAAAAGGTCAGCGCTTCAGGACATGCGGATCCCTCGATCGCTCCAGGCGACACGGCCCCTGCAGCCCTTACCCTGAATCTCGCCGCAGCTCACGCTATCCGGATGCGCGGAACACCAACTCTGGTTTGGCGAGATCGGACTGGAGCACCGCGAGAGGAAGCCGGTCTCCCCGATAGCGTCGAGCAGTTCCTCCAAAGTCTTCCGTCGTGACGGAGCGTCAACCTCGGTCCGGCCGCCTCGGTAGAGCTGCTCTGTGGCTTGCATTCCCTTTCGTCTATGCGCTGCGGCCGGGATTTCGAACGGCGCGCGAAGGGATGCGTATTCTTCGGGACGTTCCGACCATTTCACCTCGCGAAGAAGTCCCGACGGCAGCGCCTACAGAGGAGGCTCTCCCACCACACGCAGAGGCGATACGCCGACGTACACGTCAAATCGCCCGCTTCTATGCAGCGCTCTGCATCCTTGCGACGGTATGGTGGGCAAAAGTCCTGATTATAGCTGGGCATAGGCTGCTCAGCCCTCCAAGCGTGGAAATGCTTGCCGTCGTTATCGTGTTGGGAGGTCAGTTTGTCATCCAGAGCTTTGCCAACTGGCAGATCCGGACTGGCGGCCAAACGGGATTTTCCGGATTTCTGGCCGAAGGGCGTAATATCTGGCCCCGCTAGGATCGCGGAGCCAGCATTACCGGCCCATTTTCAGAACGTACCGGCCTGCGCGGCCCGATGATCGATCGACCACGGCGCTTTTTCGTAATCAGGGCGGTCGCCCTGATCTACCGGGTCGTTTGGCTTTACGATATTGCCGTTGCGCGACGCGAGAGCTGGGCGCCAAATGGCAGGCGCCGACCCATACGCCGCATACGGGTCGTAGAGAGGATTTTTGACCTTTGGCGGTGGGGGCGCGTTGTATGATGATACTGACCGGATGTTCCCACTAGCGCAGGAGGAAAGACCGGTTAGGAGAACCAGCACAAGAACTTTGCGGTAATACGTCATTTAGGCACGCGTCCATTTGACTGTACCCGTCTGGCCTTCTCGAGCTCTGCCACCCGTGCCTCGGCTTTCAGAGCGCGAGCCTCGGCTTTCAGAGCGCAAGCCTTCATGCTCCGCGCATAATCACGCCATTCGTCGCGGTTGGCAGTCATCCCGGCTTCGTTCGCAGCGCACTGGTTCCGGTCAGCTCGCAGGTCCTCATAACTCCGCGAAAGGGCGTTATAGAGTTCGACCACGTGATTATAGGAAGCCACCGGGACCATTGACCCGACCTGCCGTGCCATACTTTGAGTGGCTGCCGTGATGCGGCACAACTTGTCATACGCAAGCATATCCATGTCGTTGTACCTCCTATTCCTCGGCCGGACCGGCAATTTGCAGCAGTGACTGCGTGGTCGAATCTACCGGCTTCTCAGCCGGTTTGTCGACCTCTCCCTTACCGCGATCACTTCCTGCAATATTCGACGCACTATCTCTTGCCATTCCGGCCGCATTTTCCACAGCTTTGTTAGAACCTGCGCCTGAAGTCTGGTCGGCGAAGGAATCGCTGTCTACCCGTCCAATGCTCGTCATACCGGCCATCGCCGGGATATGATGTGGAAGCGTTGAGATCAGCCGGAAAGACATAGTAGCGAGGCTCATCTCCGTTGTGACGAACATGCATAATAGAACAACGAGGCCGATAAGATTGTCCGTAAGCCAGCCGTGATCAAAAACAAATCCCGTGGCGACTGAAAAGCCTTTCATGACGAACCAGGACATCGACGCGAAGATTGTATAGCTGAGAACGAGTCCAGCAATCATCATGATCGGCCGGAAGACAATCGTAAACAGAACCTCATAGCCTCGAAGCCCCCGGCCATGGAGACCCTCTCCCTGGAATACGAGGTGTGCAAGCATCCAGAGCGGCACGCCGACTACGGCCTCGACGACAACGATGTACCATCCCGCAACACCCGCGATCCAAAAGGCAAACGGCATCATTGGCAGCACATACGCCAGGGTGATTCCAGGTGCCATGAGGAGGAACGCGCCAGCAAACACCGGAGTCAGGAGGGCTTTGACAAGATCGTTCATAGCGAACGCCGCCGCTGACGCCACGGCTCCGGGAATGTCGCCAGTCAGGATGTTTCCAACGGTAGCTCCCGCACTTCCTGTCTTGCTGCTGAGAAGTGCTGCACCCCCGATGATACCAAGCGCAATATGAATCAGAAGATGGCCGAGGCCGATCATAGCGGCGAGCGGGTCCGTCCAGTCACTTCCGGACGTCGGCGAGATCATCGTATTTACGATGGTCGTTAACAGGGCGTTCGAGATGCCAAGAGCCTGAAGCACACGATCGAGAGTCGAACTTGAGGAGTTCGGAAGCTGTGCACTACTGAACATCCGAGAGGCCCCATTCGGTGCTCCGGAGGTGTCCGAGGCACTGAGCTTCGCCTCCTCAGCCGCCTGATATTGTTTGATGGCAGCGACAACGCCAGTCAGGTCGCGAGCCAGATACCCGCCCACACCCTGCCAGCTGGGTGACGTGACGGACGGCACGATGGATGAGACCGAGAGCACTTCGGAGTTCAGACGTGAGATTTCGAGGTAGTAGGCCCCTAGACCACTCCACCCGAGGTTTTTCATCGCAGCGTAGCCAGCGTCGTTAGATGAGGAAGAAGTGCGGAGCTTGCTCATCATAGTGCTGGCGGCAGTCGTCAGTGCACCAGAATAGGTCGTATCCGTGCTGACCAGAACAGAGTCCATCGCCCGCAACGCGGTAACGTCGCGTGTGGACCACAGAGTGGTTGCGATATCACCCATTGGCTTCCGCACCGCGCTGATCACGTCCTTCAGGGCCTGCACCTGGGCCGCACCGACCTGCGACATATCGATCGACGTGCCGAGGATCTGCTGCTTGGTGGGCTCCGGCAGTACGATGCTGACGCCGCCGCAGGTGGCAGCGGACGTCGCTTCCCCAACGCCGAGCGAATAATCGACAGTGACAGTGCTTCCCCCGCTGGAAGTGCCGATCGTCGGCTCAGGAATAAGCGCAGAATTATTAGAAGCGTCGTTGATGAGTGCCCGGCACAGTTCGCTTTCCATGACGGCCATTACGACCTGACGTGTACCGGGAATAATGGGCTGAGCGAGAGGCAAGGCCTGCGGGCCAATCGCGGAGGCCACGACGTCATTCAGGTTTCGGGCCATGCCGATACCTGCCTTTGCTGCCTGGACGACGATGGCCTGTCCCACGGAGAAGCCGCCGTTGCCAGTGATAGGAACCATTAGGGCAAGAGCAGTGATGATGCGGATCGGGACCCAACCGGAAAAGCTGGCGGAGAGGATTTTCCCGGTCTCGGCAGTACGGTGCACCTGGAGTATGGAGGCATAACTGATCCAGAACGCCGCGATCAGCATCGCATAGGCCGAGATATATTGTAGCATCGTTCCAGTCGCCGTTTGAGCGGCGGACGACATCGGAAACATGCTGTCGAGCACGCGGGCAGACCAATCGTCCCCCGCACTCAGATTACTCCAGCTCACAGAGCTTGCCGACGTGTCGGCAAAGGCCTGCTTCGCAGTTACAGTCTCTCCAGCGAGGCCGAGAATGAGACTGCGCACCAAGCGTTTGTCGCGGAGGGTCGGCCGTTTCATGGGCTCAGGCCTCCGGGCTTGGGCTACTATCGCGTGTCTGCTCCTTTTTTCGGTCTCTCGTAAAAAAATCATGGAAGCGGTCCACCAGCCGCTCAAGCGCTGCTCCAACTTCCTTCAGGAAGTCCTTTCCGTCTTCACGTCCTGGAAGGCTCTCAAGCTTCTTTCCTACTTTCGCGGCTGTCTCTTCAGCTCCTGTAACTGCAGGATCTGCAGTCGCATCCATGCGTGATGCCTCAGTTCCCAGATACCCGACCTCTTGTCCGAGACGCGCCGAGGAGCGCCGTAACTTTTCCCACGATTCAGCAAACCCTGGGCTTTTCTCCAGAGACTCATTGAGTTTCGCACGTAAGTCAGCGTGCGGCCCCCCATCCGCCATCCCGGAAATGACGCTCGCTGAGCTGTTTCCGTCCTGCGAGACCGCCTTATCAAAAGCTTCGAAAAACTCACGCCCGGCTTTCTTCAAAGCGCCCAAGTCTTCGTCCACTTCCTTGGCGGCGTCTCGAACCTTGCGAACCCGAGTGTCCATACGACGCTTATCCGCTTTTTCATGCACACCAGACATGTAGCTGCCAAGCGCCGAGCGTAGGCCGCCTGCCATTCCTGCTGCAGCGGCGGGGGCCGCAACACCCTGCGTTGCGGCAGGCTTTGGCGGAGCTTCGGGACGGCCGGGGGCCGCTTCCGGTGAAGCCTTGCCGGGCTGCGCCTGCGGCGAGGTGAACGCCTCCGGTTCAGCTCGCTCTGCGGCCGAAGCTCGCTCCTGATCCGTCGCGCGCGTCTGCTCGTCACGCTCTGCCGCCCCCTCCGGCTCTTCCAGTTCGGGGTCTGGATCAAAGCCGGGGTCCTCAGGATCTTCCGCAAAGTCATGTTCGCTGTCGCGCCCACGAGCAGCTTCTTGTTCCAGTGAGGCTTGATATGCGGGATCAGCAAGGTTGTCGAACGGGTCGGTATCTGGAACGTGCGCGTCTAGAGTCTCGCCACGGAGCGCGCTATCAGCGTCCGGTCGCTGCTCCATTGTGTCATGGCCCGGGCCCTCGTTGGAACGCGGAGGCTGAGTGGTGGCTTCCATATCGACCGGAGCCTCTGCCGCAGCGCGATCAGGGCCGCGCGGAGCATCTGGCGGCGTGGGCTTCGCACCTTCTTCTACGGGCTCCTCCGCGCCCATCCCCGTCGCAGACGGCGGAGCCGGCTGGGTGGACCCGCGCGCACCACTTTCAGGGTGTGGCTGCGCTGGCTCCGGTGGTCGCCCCATGGAAGAAATGGCTTGGTCCACCCTGTAGCTGAGGACAGCTGCGACGCGCGCTGCAGCGATGGAAGCCTGCTCTTCGGGCGTCTTTTCTGCCATGTCGAGCGCCTGCTGGCGGATCTCATGGATGAGGCCACGATCCTTCAGGTCTCCTGTTTTAGCAAGAAGCTCCTTGATCTCCTCGTTTTCCAACCCCGGAAGTGCAGACGCCGCATTCTGCAGGCCAGGCAGCAGAACGGGCGGCACATGTGGATCTTCCCCAGTACCGCTCAAGGATTTCCAGTCCTGAACAAGCCATG
>Ga0157363_1001857_pt1 | contig 18086 bp, 9 predicted proteins | sample AttsexASBM1_FD_111477 | JGI IMG/M metagenome (GOLD analysis project Ga0157363, IMG submission 111477) | Fungus gardens microbial communities from leaf cutter ant in Ribeirão Preto, State of São Paulo, Brazil - Atta sexdens ASBM1 | ecosystem: Host-associated > Fungi > Mycelium > Unclassified ... | reverse complement strand
GTGTGTGTGTGTGTGTGTGTGTGTGTGTGTGTGTGTGCGCGTGCGTGCGTGCGTGCGTGCGTGCGTGTATATACGCATATAAAAACGCTATTACATGATAACTAGATACATATACACATTTATTTAAAAAACTAAATGACTGATAAATATGTATATGTATATAGTTACCGCAAGAATCTGCATATAACGTTTTCTATTGGCAAAACTAATGCACATTTAGTGCACTTTAAAGCAACTGTACAATCGACGTAAAAATGTATGATTAATAAAAATATAGAAACGAGTTAAACCGCGAAATACTCAATACATTTTATTATTTTATTTGATAAAACTTTAGATATTTTATTCTCTCAGCTATCTCACTTTTACATTTAGATTAAAAAGTGTACAATGGCTTTAATGTGCATTAGGTGCGCACAAGTTATACCAATAAAAAACTCTATATAATATTCTATTAGTATCAAGAAAGAAAGTAACGAAAAAGTAACAACTCGTTGCTTTTTGAGTGACGGTAACGGTAACGAGTTATTTTTATGAGGTATTAACAATTAATCAATTATAAAGCTGAGCGTTGCGTAAAAAAGACTGTAATGTTTAATTATTAATTTATTTGGCAAATATTTTGATGAGTAGGTAAAATAAAAATAAATAATTTATAAGAAATATATGAAAAGAGGAATTAATTAGTGTATAAAGAAGCTACATAATCATATCGAGATATTAAATGCTTGAATAAACGGTGTGCGTTATTAAGATAGCGCCAATTACTATCGAGAAAAGCATATGCACTTATCATACTATAATTGAACTGTTCTTTGCATCCAAGCACGCGTACATTAACGGATGGTCAAGCACTTTAAACAAAGATGCATAAAAATTTTCGATAAGACGGTACTTATCAGAATTTATCTTTCCAACTCATCCTTCTTAAATCCATCTCGAGAGAAGAAAAAAAAAAGGAAAAAAAACCGCGCGGCGACTGCAGCGAGTTTCGTTGCGACGAATTAATTCGTAAGATAAAATACATATCATGCCACCCGCATGAGTGCATATGCACGTTTTTAAGATATATAACCAATAAATAAGTAAACATATCTTAATAAGTTTATTAAAAAAATATATTTTATCTTCAGCGATATGATATATATTAATATGTTAATGTTATGAAATTAATTTTTAAGATGAAAAGACGTGGTATATAATTAATGCACGAACACAAGTTATTACATCTGCATATTCATATATACATACACATACATATACGATGGAGAAAATTCAGTTTCGATTTATTTTTCACTTTGTTCCTCGTCTTCGTTTACCAGCCTTGATTCCGGATTTTCGCACTCTACGGGAGGTCCCCGAGGTCAACCGAGAGTTGTCTCATCACTCTTGTCAATCGAAGGGTGGGATTAAAAAATCTCCAGCATATTCAGGATTTTGTCATTTTGTCATTTTGTTTTGTGTGTGTTGAAGTAAATACGTTATTTGTATCAGAACCCAGTGAATTACGTACGCATGTAACGTTGCAATTACGCCGGCGCGACGCCACGGATATCCGCGCGAACGAATGCAATTGCCGTGACGATCGGCGCATAATCCTCTCGTTTAAGCATAAAACGACAAAGGCTTTACGGCCGCCGCGAGCGTATCGCCATGCTGATTAATGATCCACGACACGTTCCACGCGAACCGCCCGATTGCGGTTTTCCATACCTCACGCGAGCAACCTTGCCGGTTTCACTGAGAATGTTTTTTTCGCAATGAAACCGGCATATACCGCGCGCGACGTACAAGGATGAAGCGTAACACAAGTTGTCTTTTTGATAAGTTGCGATTTCAATTCTTTGCGAGATGTTGCTTTAATTATAAGATATTTTTGAAACTTGCCGCCTTTCTCGATGGAGAGTGAGATAACCAGTCGATAATCATATAAAAATCATATACTTATATTTTTGAAAACCTGATATGGTAAACTTGCATCAACAATGTCATTCACAGCAATCTACCCGCATAGAATTAATACAATTACGATTTTTTAGGATGATCGTATCGAATCTCTCTCTCTCTCTCTCTCTCAAGTTTTTTTTATATGTATATTGAATTTTCTTTATTTTTGTCTTACTAATCTTTTATGGATTGGTGATAATCATTTATGGATTATCTTCATTAAATTAGTTTTAAATATTTTTTTATCTTTTTATATACGTAATAAAGATTTATCTTTAATCTACTTTAATTATTCGGATATGTCAAATCATGTTCTTACAATTAGTCAGCTTTGTCATCGCAGATATCAATATAATAGTTAGAAAATCTTATTATACTAAAATTGCACTAATATTAATTTAGATAACTAATCTTAATTTGTCTGTATAAATATATGATTAAAAAATTCTTCAATTTACTAATACAACTAATAGATCTGTTAAATTACAAACTATATTATATTTATCGATAAATATAATTTATTTGTAATTTTACAATTATATAATTTGATTAATGATATTACCTATATTACATATAGATACATAAGTAAACTTAATTGGACACGTCATAATACATACAAAGTAATGCAATAAGAGTATTTAAGTAATTTGTTGTCTTATTGTATATCGAATTCTCTGGCACACTTCAGTCCAACATAATCGCGGTTTCTCTCCCTCATCATTGATTTTACGCATAAAAAAGGCATTGTTACAAGATCCAAGATCGTGGATCGACGATCAGCACAACGATTCTTCTCGGTGAAGATTTATCGTGCGAGCGATCCTATGTACCTTGATGTAATCCCGAGGTGGACCTGCGTCCTTCTGTGGTGGATCATTCGACGAGTCATTTTTCACGTGAACGCACAAAGGGAACGCCATCCGGGGGAGGAGACAGAGAGACGCGCGCTTGCAGAACTATCTGGTTAGGCTATCTGTACATCGATGGACGTCTCGTAGGAATTTTTCGTGCCCGACAAAAGACGGAATCATGATCCACGAGCTCGGCCGGTCGTTGAAAGGCCGAGCTCAATCGAGAGCTACCGTTGATCGTCACCGATGATTCGAAACGGCGATATCTGTGAAAGAAAATATGAAAACCGGCTTCCAAATGCTGCTATGAGTCGATGATCCTTTTATAAGGATATTATGTCAAAGAATATTAAATAATGAATACATTGTTTAATTTCGATTCTTAGTAGCACTTTTTTTTATGGATGAAATTTTGAAAAGGATACTTAAATACTGATAGTAGATGTTTCTTTTGGGAATTGCTCTACGATGTTGCGTCATAATACTACATCCTGTACCTTCATGGTTGCCATTCGACAATGATTCCATTCAGCTTTCTATCGCGTCACATTTTATCGCCGGCTAATATTAAATCCAGTTTGCACACTGTTATATATACAAGATTAGGAAGAGAGAGGAAACTAAGGTCGAATATCAAATTTGAAACGCAAATTCGCATATCGTTTGCAATTTTCAAAACCTCCAAGTTTTTCGACAAAGACAATATATTTCTTCTTCTTTCGTTGGTGATCTTCGTAAAGATTCTTTTGCAAACAATGCAAACTTGTTTGGTCGCTTTACGACTTCTCAGATTTTTCAGGTGTCTAAGGGTGTTTTCTCTTGCCGCGAGGGAAAAATTTCTTCCGCAATACACTTACCTGCTACCGTATATACCGCCGACGCGATGGTTTTTTGACGGCATTATCTAAATTGTCACTGTGTGCAACCGGACGCCAAAGGATATCAGATATTTCGAGATAGCCTTAATTGCACCTTAATTACGGGATCGATTAATCAGGGGATTAAACGGAGAGACCGTACGCTTACTTTCATCCTTTACTGAAATCCTTTTCTCTATATGGTGGCTACGGTAAGAATAAGAATCGAATCGTGTCTTTATATATTAATCGATTAAATCTTAAAGGGCCTTGAATACATTAGCCAGAGAACAAGACGCCGTGCGAGAAATAAGAAATGACGGTAGACCTTTCTCCTTGAACCGCGTCAGATACCGGTAACGATGAAATATGCATTCACCGAAAGCTTCATTTATATTATCCATGTAGCCGGTGGTGTCGGAAAACGAATGAATTTATTTTTTTATCTAAATATTCGTCTTTTTATTCAACATTAAATTCATCTAGCACTGATCTACTTATTAAACAAACAGTTATTAAATAACACAAAGAATCTGATTAATCTTAATATATTTTTGGACAATAGCTACATAGATAAATAATGTAATTTGAAATAAAAATGAAAATTAAAATTGAAATTTCAATGTCAATAATTAATTGAATAAAATCATTCTTATTTCCGTTGGTGCAAATCGGCAAAATTATTATATTCTTTGTCGTGAGATAGCCGCTTAAATATACTTAGCCTTAAACTGTCAATTGTAATGTTGAGATTTGTACAAGCGAAAGATTTATGGCATAAGCAAATTGCAGTATATAATTCTTGGAACAAGCAAGGCGAACACGCGCCCATGCCACCTACAATTTTCCGTCTGGCGCCTATTGTGGGTTCTTGGCACGCGATTCCACACGCACCTCGTTGACATGCAAATATCAGGCAGCTGATGACGACCATGGCGATTTTCGCAGTCGGGTGCGAGGGATGCAACAAGACTATGCACATATAAATGATACACGTGTATCGTTTATACGTGCATGTGATGGTGTCGCGCGCGCGGCGCGGCGCGGCGCGTTTCCACTTTCACGAAATGACGTGGTCTACCCTGAGAGGTCGAATGCAATCGCTTGGATGTCAAGGTCTCGCGGTCAAGGACGCGCTCACGCGAGCCCACTCGTTGTACCTGTGACCTGCAAAGGTCCGGAGCTTCGGAGTTCTCGGGCCTCGAGACCCCGTCGTGCCGGTCTGCCACGACTTGGAGCATCATCGGCGAAGAGAAGTGATAGGGGGGAGGAGGGATAAAAACACTTAAATCTCTTTTCTCTCTTGCTGCCGCCGTCGCCTCCCGTGCGAATTATCAGCAATTGTGGTTAATTATAAAAATACTCGGATGCATGTGTGCTTCTCGTACTCCCGCACGGCGGCAACACCTGGTAAATGCGCGTAGAAAAATACGCAGGAATCTTGCTTTTCTGGAGGCTTCTCTTATAATCACGATCGACAGATAATCGTATCTCGCGTTGCCGAGATGAATTTTAACAACCGCTAATTAACTAAGATATGAATGCTGTGACGTGAATTGTATAGGAGATGAAATAATTTGACTCACACATTATAATATTGCAATTTTCTTCATGGATTATAAATTTACTTGCGCGCAAGTAATAGTAATAGAATGATCATCGCTTTATGATGAAAATGGCATTTCATCATGTCATATTTTTTTTTTGTCAATTTGATTAGTTCATTTTCTATCAAGTTGAAAAATAACAGATATTTCTTTTTTAGGAAACTTCATTTTTTGTGTTGTATCAATATTTTGAAGTAGGAGCGATATCATCTTTCGGAAATTCTGAGTTTAAAAATTTGTCATAATATTCTCATTGTTAGCTGTATAATAATTTATTATATACATATAATAAGAATTCTCTGGATTCTTTTGAATAAAAACAGATTTACAACGTCGTAGTTTTTTTTACAATTAGCAGTTGTTTTACAATTAAATTGCCACAATTAAATAAAAAATTGAATTACACATAAAATTTTAACAAATAATATTTCTCATAGAATTAAGTATAAAATGACTTTAAAAAATTTTTTTATCTCTATCTTGCTAGCGTAATTTTAATGTCTTAAATAACTGACATAGCATTTTTTTTCTCCTAAACGATAATTACCTAAAACGATATTTTAGATTACGACAAAAATTCAGAGACTACTTATAAAGTTTGTGTTCCAATGTAATTAACTTTATTTGCTGCGTCACCCTGAAATGTTGCGATGCTCATTCGTGCAGAAGGTACGATCGATCCACGAGTCGCACGCAAAAAAGTGGACCCGAAAAGGGTGCCCACTGTTCTGAGGTGCTAAAAACCTCGATAATCTCAGCGAGTAATAACGAAGGACAAACCTCAAAAAGGATTCCCGAAAGGGGGCGTGCCAAAAAAAGATACCAAATGCGGGACAGGACTCGAGAGAGAAAAAGGATAAGTACAAGTCCCGTAAGGGGGAAGCAGAAGAGAGCTTGGGAAAGGACAAGGGAAAGAAACTAGAAAGATTTTGAAGATAACGAGTGGCATGCGCTCTTTTTTCTTTCGTTTCTCTTAGCGCCAATACTCTGTTAATTATATACCACTTAATTATAATTATCTCCAGTAAGATAATGAATCGATTATCAAGAGGGCATTGAACAAAAAACCAATCGATTTTTAGATAAAATTTTTAGGCAAAATACGTTATTGTTGTTCCGTGAATTTTTCTATTTATACATTTTTGATCAAAAATAATTACCGAGCCAAAAAGAGAAACGTTCATTCTACAAATTTTTGAAAATCAATTAATGTCCATTTCTATCAATGTAGATTACCTTTAATCTTGGTTCAACCTACTCTTTATCTTTTTTTAGCTCTAAGAATTAGAATAAGATGAAGAGAAAGTTGAATCGAAATTGAAATTAATCTACATTGCTGTAAACGGATTTTAGGATTTTAGTTAGTGATTTTAGAGAAATCTCTAACTCTCTCTGTTCATTTAGAGTATTTTTTGAAAGTTTCCAAAGCGTTTTGTTTTGACAAAAATTATAGCATGACTTTTCGACGAAACAATAATTTTATACACGGACAGTACATGTACAATGTATTTTCGGCATGCGTAAGAATAGAAGATGAGAGAAGATACAATAAAAAAGGAGGAGTTGAGAAAGCAAGAAGTCGGCCTGGAAACGAAACGGCAGGTGGAATTCACACGAAATTTACTCGTAATCGGTCGCGCGACGTATTTCATGAAAGGCATACAGTACGATACAATGAAAAAAAGAAGGTAGAAGAAGGACTAATTTTTTTATGCAATTTAGCAATTGAATTGCATATAATAACAAAATTTTTTATTTTAATAACTTTGGCAATAATTCGATTGATGTTTATATACGAATTTCGATATTAACCAACGTCGCGAGAGATGAGAGTTCTTCTCCAACATGCAAGGACGCCAACTAATAATTTTTTACATTGTTTGTATTTTGTGAAGCTTTTTTTTTACAAAAAGTGCTTGCATGCCACGGATTTACATATATCTCGAAACCTGTTTTATATGTTCGTGCGAATAACAGATTGTGAGTTTATTGCATCTTTTGTCGTTATAATTTTTGAAATCACGAAAACGTTAATCCAATATCCAATATTGTTTGGACGACAAGTCATAAAAGCAGATACAGATATTACGATAAGTACCATACGTTTTTCTTCGAAAAAAAAGTTCGCATGCAATACAGAAAATTAACGGTGACGTCATGATCAGAATTCTACATTCTTTAAGCAGCGTATGGACGCGTGCCGCAAATTCTTCGTCGTTTTTCGATCATGGAACTTTTACATCGATTACGATGAGAGATATGAGACGACACTTTGAAGATGCGGGCTTCCGAGGCTGCCAATTACGATGGCAGCTGCGGTCTCGAATATATCCCGATAATACTATTCGGTTTGTAAGATATCGATATTTGACTACGATTCGATCGACCCCAATTTCTTAACAATATTTTATATCTGAACACATTTAATTAAAAAAAACTGATATAGAAACATCTGCGAAAATGTACACATATATATTTGCATTCTTGAACGTTAAATTGTATTATAAGGATAATGATTATAAGGATAAGTCGATATCCCATTTTGTTATCATAATATAGATAATTAAACACAAGTGAAGCAATAAGGTTTATTCATTTATTAACACTTTCGAAAACTACGTCTGAATTATTTTTATACCATTTTAAATTCGGATAGTGTTTACAATTTTTTGATTTTTTAAAAATTAGATAATTTTTACCAACACCGTGTAAGATTCATTTTATTGTAATTATAAAATGTGCATTTTATTACATTGCAAAGTATTACATTGAGATACACATCCTTACATTATAATAAATAAGAAATAATGGAATAAATTAGAAAATTATTTATGCTAATAAAACTAGTTACTATCTGATTCCAAATGTTGATCTACAAATATGTACATTTGAGTATACACAAATATTTATAAATAAATACTTTCGTGTAGTTTAGATATATGAAAAAGGTATTTTATAATTTTTATTTTGTTAATATCGTTCGCTTAATCCGATATGTAATTTCTATACACCTATTTTAATGCAATTTAATGTAACGTGAACAAATAAAAACTGCAAAATTCGAATATATATTGATGACACGCACTCTCGCGACACAAGATTCCGCGCGCGCGCGCGCGCGCGCACGAGCGCGTGCTTCATCAAGATCACGCATGCACGCACGCATGCCGAAAGAAATTTCGTGCATCAGGATTCACCTTTACGCGATGCACCTGCACCTGCCTATAGCCCAGGAGCTCATTTAATGTCGTATGTTACGTCAGAGCGAGACTTTGAGCGAGGTCCTCACTTAAGAAAAGACCGACATGTGTAAATAGTTTACTCTTTTTATCAATTGTAACTAAAGATCGCAAACCAATCGTTAATCCCATCGATTAATAGTGACATAACGATATTAATAGTGACATAAACTGGATAAAACGCATGATGTGTCTAATTGTAAGAAAGATTTACATATATAATTAATATTTTTTAAATATTTTTACAATCTATATATAGAATTTCTTTTTTCAATTAGCATTGATTACTTTTCTAAAAGAAGATATCAATCAATATTTGAGTGAAAGCCCAAGATACAAAATAATTATTGTAAAATCAATTAATTAAATATGAAAACGGTTTCCATATTCATTTCCATATTCAATTACGTTATGCACCTGCGTCAAATTAATTTTCGTTCTCTAGTGTGTCAAGGTAATTGGTCTGTGTTTTCCAACATACACACAGTATTCGATATCGACATATTAATATGAACTATCGATGTAACGGATAAAGTCTGCTAAAAATCTGTCTAGAACTAAAAATCTCTCTAAGAACAATTGAATTTCACTGTCCCCTTCCTTTCTTCTCCTCCTCTTTTCGCCACTGAGCTCGAGAAGTTAGGCAAGGTGTCGACGGTGGCCGTAGGAACGTTGGGAGTCTGCAAAGCTGCAGGTGACGAGTCCGGTGGTCCTCTTTGGCGCACGACCCCGGTTCGGTGTGCGTGCGTACATGCGTGTCACCGTACATGAAGAAGGATGGTGCAGGGTACCTGGCTTGTCGATACGAGAAAGAAAGAGAGCAATATGGGTAGGAGAGAAGTAATATTCGGATATACGCGACAGAGCGAGAAAGGTAAAGGATACACGAAAGATGGGGAGAGGCCGGGGCAAGGACCAGGGAACGTCGAACAGGAACGAGCGCCATGGAAGCGAACCTGTAAAATGGTGTATGAAGAGAGCCAAGGCGGCCGCGGCGGAGGACGCGTGGCAGCGCCCAACTTAGCCCAGCTGCAGCTGCCGTTTTCGTCGTCCGTACTCCGCATGTGCGCGCGCGGGCCCCGATGTTGGGCGTTCTCTTTCTCTCCCTCTCCTTCTTGCTCGATCCCTTTCTCTCTCTCTCTCTCTCTCTCTCTCTCTCTCTCTCTCTCTCTCTGTCTCTTTCTCTCTATCTCTCTTGGTCTCTCCTTTCCGACCGGGTCTTACGCGCGCGTGCTCGCCCGCACGCCGCCGGTGCCGTGGCGCGCGCCAACACTCATTAACGCGAAACTGCTGCAGCGCGGCGCGCGTACTTTCGCGCGGGTATCGCGCGACGGAGACGCTCGCCTTTCGCTTCTCATCTCACCCATTCTTCATCGACTTATAAATCGAATTAATATACGGTATTAATTTGCAAATTGGTAAAAATCGGATGACTTAATACGACGTCTTAATGAGCGATCGTATAATCGCTGAATTATGAGTTTCGGTAAATATAAAAAAAAAAAGGAATTAATGAATCGCGATAATTATGTGACGCGTGTGCTTCTTGTATTCGTTAAGTATTAAGTTGTTAATTCCGCGGTGTGGAGGATAACGTTGAATACATTTTGAACAACAATAAATTTTATGATTATTTGAATATAGAGTCCTGAGCTGAATCTTTTGTTGCTTTAACCGAAATCGAAATTTCGGTGATCGACAATTATCTTTTATAACGGTTGCTTAATTAAGATGGACTATCTTGATATGTTGCTTGATGAATTTTGTAATAACCCGAAAGTATTTGGCAATAATAAGTGCCAGGTGAGCGTCTTAACACGTTATAATTTTATGAAGTTACAATTTTATGATATCTTGAAAATTGCTACATTTCATAATGTAATGCAATCATGAGATTAAGAAAATATCAAATCAAATGTCAAAATCTTGTGTGAAAATGATTGGTAAAAAAGTAATTAATATCAATTAATTGATGTATTATCAAAAGTTAGGTAATATAATATAATTCTTAAATTAATATTTTAAGATATTATCATTTGTAAATGATGGGGAAAGTACAATTCTATACAAGTTTTCGAGTTAATTTACATTCCGTAATGTTCAACTTCGTCGATATATATATATATATATATATATAAAATACAGTATCTCTAGAAAAGGAAGACAGTCTAATATTGTAAAGAGATATTCCATTTTGATGGAAACATGACATCGATGTGTTGAATCCGACAAAGAAACTTTTCATGAAGACATCTTAATTAAGACGAAGCGGCAGAGATGTATATGTCTGTACATGTAATGTTAATCATGCGGCGCCTTATATAAGGAGGTTTTAAATCTTTTCATGTAATTATTTGATCGGATATGGTGCGTACACGATTATGTGCTTTCATTTGTAACGTCGCGTCATGCCGATTCACATATATAACATGCATTCTCATGCTTGGTCGTCATTACATGTGTTAGCTTTGCCGAGCTGGCATTCCCGAATTTGTACGAGGCAAAAACTTCTTTCAAATGTATTCCGCCGGATCTATAACTTTTTCGTTGAATGGTATCGTTGACATAAAAATAGATATCTAAGAGGGAAGCATTTACATTTCCGTAACAAAAAAAATTCACGATCGTGTCGACCCACCGCAAGATATGCATATTAGGACAGAATAGTATTAACTAGATATACTTTACAAAGAGTATAACGACAACATCGCATCAAAATGTAATATAGTACCAAAGTTATAGACTGTTGCATTAATTTCAGCACAGACGGTACACGCCGTGCTTCTCGAGATAAGAGTGGACAGCTTCTGGCGGCTTTCATCCGCCGCTCACGCTGAGAGGACGAGAAGTTAACTGGCAAATTAGTGGTGTGCAATGTTAACATCCTATCAAAGCGCTCGTAATCTTCTGTTTCCCTCGGTTAAATTAGTAGAGATATTTCGCCACAGCCACAGTTTGGCGGTCTTTTGCTTTTCACGAACAGTACGTGCATCACTCGCGCGTGTAGATCACGGTTGTAAATAAAAGATCTTATACTTCGTATCGAAGGATCGAAGGTTCTCGACAAGCTGACGCAAGCTCTGGCGAATCAGAAACGAATCCTTGTTGATTCTGGCTGGTTCGATCTTACATTCGTAGGAAATATGAATGAACCGGCTACTAAATCACATATACACGTCGAATAGTCTACCATTGCCAATTAGAATGCTGTCGGGGAACTTTTAACCTTAGTCTCTACCGGTTGGACATATCGATAAAACTGACGTGAGTCATCGATGCTGACCATGAGTCATATCTTGGTCGACGATAGGAGAGAAGCCTATTTTTTTATAATATTATAGTGATCGCATACACGTAGTTCCCGATAATTATTTTTGTTTTATTATTGAAATCTTAATATCTGTGATAAAATATTTTTTGCATTTGTCAATACACAAGTAATAGTGAGATTGATATTAATTATGATTGTGAAGAGTCGTCCGGTTCGTCATTGCTAGAGAAAAAAACGTTGCTTGCCGCACGAGTTCTATTATCAGGAATAATTAAAATGCGGTATCTAAAAATCTAAATAATATCTATTATTATAGTTAAGCAAGAAGCGACTGTCATTATGTTGGCTACCATTATGTTGCTAGTTTTTACAAAATATAGTACACAAGAATAATTTATAAAATTAAAAGATGCAATATCTTGTACAATATCTTATACGTTCTCTACTGCATACTTTTATTCAGTTATAACTATACCAAATACATTTTGTCCCAAATACTATTTATTATGTAAATATATATAAATATATTATTTTATAAGGCATGATTGAAAAATGAGTCAAGAGCGACGATTGCGATTTCACAAGACGTAGACTTCTTCGGCCGCGAGTCACCCTTTTGCCTCGCATTCAGTTGATTGTGATTGGTGAGCAGAACACTTTTTACGACATTATTTCTCCTGACGCGGCGACGATCGTTTATCAATACGAATAATGATGACGGGAGTTTCGCGTTCGTGCACACAAGTGTCTGGTAATAAAGCCGGCGTTAGTCGTGGCAATAACGATCCACTCTCAATGGCTGAAGCTCAATGGCGAGAAATTGAAAATAATAGCGGGGTGGGTATTGTGCACCTTCGGAGCGTTCATGTTTCTTTGCGAACCTCCCCCGTATTTCTGACGTGACCGAGCACTATGCCGAGTCCTCGGTCAAACTTGAGAAGGAACCACTTGAATGGATGATCGTCTGATCCTAACGGAAATCAAGTTGGAAAAAGAATATTTATTTAATTATTGATGCTCTATAAAGATTTCATTTTGAAGATTTTTTTTCTTTATATTCAGATTGTACTGGAAAGATAAAGAAAGGAGGAAAATATATCAGAGAAATCATAATTTATAGTTTTATATAATTTTGCAATTGGATTTAAGGAGAAGATTAAGGGAATTAAGTTCCCCCAAAAATATTAGTCATCATATAAGGAAACTTTATCGTCTCACTATTTTTTTTTACAAGTTTAAGCCTTCCCTTGTTTCTTTCTCCCAACAAGACTACAAAGGATCCGTCTACGCCGAAACCCATGCACCGTTCAAGCCCTTCATATATTAAGGAACGTAGCGCTTTCGCTTGTTGTAAAAATGTCGGCAGGAGCTAATATGGTCTGCAGATCGTGGGATTTGTATTAAAATGTATTTTTATCTGCGAGAGCAGGCGAAAGTAATTTTATTATGTAGAATTGGTCGCGGGCGTCGTAACGATTTTCTCGCTTATGCAAAGTAGCGTGCGAAGTTGTTGCGAAGTGTTTTTGTGTCAACAACATCGCGCGCAATATATTTCCAGCGGCGACCTGTAGAGCAGGAATCCGCCCGAATCGGCCCGAAGACCACTGTTAAGATTGTTTCTGTTGCGGGTAAAGTCGCCGTATATTAGGGAATAACCATTGAAGAATTAAAGGAATGAAATCATCTCGCGAGTCTTTTACTCACAAACCCTCCGTAAGAACATCGTCTTTACAATATTCTTTCGTTAAGCTAGATGAGAAAAAAATTTTTTAAATATCCTTCTGATGTCAACTGTTATTTCGCAGAAGCATAAATTCAGCTTCTTATTCGGTATACTCGCTATGAGTGTTTGCTGAAATGATTGTAATTTATACATGCTATACTTGCGTATTAGTCATCATTATGTCGTTAGCGTTCTAAAGAATGACACTCCGACACGTTAGATTAGTAAAGGCTACACTTTCGTATATTTGAATTGAGTGTATGCTACTTATCGCGACTGTAAGATTCCCAAGCGCGGTTAAGTGCGCGATCGGCTTAAGTAGAACGTGGATATACATGAAGAAGAGCGAAAGGAGCAGCAACATGAACAGAGCGCCAATATGAGTAGAGGGGATTGTTGGCGCGTGGCTCCGATCGTCCCCCCTGATCCCTTGACTCGTCCGCCGATCGCCGACTCGCGCGACTGTTCGGAAGGAGATAGAGAGACAGATAGAGAGAAAGAGAGAGGAAAGGAGAGATAGAGAGTGATAGGGAGAGAGACAACGAGAGGGAGGCAGATGCCGTAGTGCTTCTTTCGGGTCTGCCTCTTACCCAAGGCGGCATTCAAGGCACGAGAGAGGAGCGCCGGCACCAGCGAGAAAGGCTGTATAAGAGGCAAGCACCTGCCGCGGGCACACGGTGTCGGACCGCGATCGCTCATAGCGCCTGATCCCGGCCGTCTGCCCGGTTGGGCCCCTATGCCCACATCTCTGCCCACCACGAAAAATCATCGGCTAGAGAAAGAAAAGAGTGCGACACACACATGTCCTGTACCTGTCGCATAAAGTAGTCGCGTCATTAGTTTCCGTTGCCTTTCAAGAGCCCCGCTCCTCACCTATCCTCATCACCATCACCATCATCCCGTGTTTTCTCGGGCAGCAATAACGGTCGCGACGGAATTGCGCCATCAAAGTCGACGAAGACGACATATTCTCACTTAGCAAGCGAAGACTATTTAATTGATTTTCATCCAGTAAATGACTAAACGATACCAGTGAATGTATTTCACCTGGTCTGACAAACATGCAATCGTAATGTATTTCATCTCGTGGACAATGTGGTTTTTATGTCTCCTTTTTTTTTGAGAATATTTCCCAAAAATAGGAATAGATAAAACCTCATTGCCCAGACGAGATGAAACACATTATGATTGTATGTTTCAAGTGACGGAAAATATATTTATGACACTTTTCGAGTCTGCCAATGCATCTGACACATACATCACTGTTAGTAACTTGAAAATTGCATTATTCAATCATTTTTTCATTATCATTTTTTGAATCGTTGCGTCTTGCACATATAATAAAAAAATTAAGAAAGATCAATATTTCTCTTATTATTAGAACTACATCTATGGCACGAACATTATCGTGTTTAGATAAGTATATAAAAAGAGAGGAAAGAAAAAGAAGGAGAGAGTGAGGCCTGACCAGTCTGTGTAGGCCAGTGGATCGATGCCCGCATGATCAACTAAATAGAAGACAAGAAAGAGGAGAAGGGGATGTGAAGTCAGCGATGAGGCACGACTGCACATAGACAGTACTAACCCACTGAACGCGATGTCCGGCTGTATGAGCTGGAGACTAGTAGAATTTTTTTTCACGACCGGTCTAGTGGCGTCTAGCTGTAGTCTGCTGTAGTCTCGAGGAGAGAGAGTTCCCCTTCTTCTCGTCAAACGAGATGTGTTACGTGGAGGATCGCTTAGTTCATTGTTTGCAACTACGATGTATCAGATACAAGATATCTAATATGAAGTCCTTATCTGATATGAAGTATCCTTTCGATTTTGGATTTCTTCACCATTTAAATGATGGATTTGTTAATTTTTAATTAAATTTTTATTGTACATGATTAAAGATGATAATAAATACGTTTGGAATAAGATACCATATATTTTCTGAGGTAATTTTTATTTCTTATTTTAATAAAATTTAAATTTAAATTACATATATTAAATTACATATAGTACTTTTTAAAATTCGGTAATTTTGCGGTAATTTTATTAAAATGTGTGTCATTTTAAAATATTTTTTCAAATAAGTCACAATTTCAAAAACTAATTACTCAAATTGCTCTTTTTTTTTAATAAAAAAAAGTTAATTTATATTTTTTAAAGATATTTTTTAAATCGAATTAATAGCCTTAAAAAAAAATTATACTTGTGCACGCGTTTTACGTTCCGTAAGTCTTGCATTGCGACGCAGTAGAAGTGACAGAAGAAACAAATGAGTATCGGAGATTCGAGGGTGCTGAAGAAGGGTAGCGTGGATTGTGGCGCCCGTTCTGATTACGCGTGACACCACCTGCCCCCCCCGCAGGTGACCGGTTGTCGCATGGTACGAGGAAATTTATGCTCCTGCTCGTGATCGGTAGACAACTAGTGAGCAACTGGTCAGTAATCCGATAATATTACTTGAGTACGCGCCAACCCATAATCACATTTCATAAAACACGATCACCGGCAGCAATTTCATTACTTTCATTTGCACAGTTAAAGTATAGAATTAAATAGAATTATTTCAAAATATCTTTACTTTGTCCTTACGATAAATCAAAAGCAGGTGAAATATGCATAATTTCCTAATAATTCAGCCAGAAATTATAATTTTCTTAATATACTTTTTTAATACATAAAAGTATATTTCGGTGGATAAAGTCAAATAATAATTAAGAACATTACATTTTATAGGCATAGAAATTTTCTACCGTTTACTAAAATAATAATTTATGTTTTCTTTACACGTACGTATAATATATATTCAAACGATAGTAACATTGTTTCGAAATATCGCTGAGTGAAAAAAGGGAACGTGTGTACACCAGTGTCAATATTTTGAATTCTAGGAAGATATCTCTTTCAGTTTGTTTGAGTTACTTTTATCACTGACCACGGTTATATCCATGCAACGGTCCGCACGCCGATATATACATTTTTCCCCTTTACTCACCCTCGCTTTCCCGACAATCACTTATGCGGGAGTAGTCACCTGGCCACCCCCGCGCACGTTCTTATCCTTTTGACCACCTTGCCGGGATCTATGCATACTTGCACACGTGTGCATACTTGTGCACGTAATCCGGCATGACATATGCTTTCCTTCCACAAATATGTTGCTCCCTTAAAGCTGTATGGTTAAGGTTTAAAGAGATGTAACTTATTTACTTCCTTTACTCTTTAGGTAGATATTTGGCAATATATATTCAGTACATTTTTAATGTTCATATTTAATAATATAATTTTGATATATTTGAAATATTTTAATCTTTACCTGATTTTTTCTGATTTTATTTTGAAATTTATATTGAAAAATACATATATATATATATATATATATATATATATATATATATCTATAAAACGTTTTATAATGTATTGTAATATATAAAATATATTATAAACTGCATTAATACTGCATAAAATATATTATGATATGATATATATTATGATATATTATGATATGTTTTATAAAAGTGATACGCAAATAATAGCTACAGAAATTCATTATTATATGTGAATAAGTATGTGCGATCCGCCCACATCTTTTCTTCCAATTATCAGTTTCTTGTCCAATTAACGTGTCAATAGCCAGTTAATAAATAACGATAGCTGGGTGCTATCGAGAGCCATCGGCAGATCATTTCGCGGACAATTGCAGCGAAATCGAAGGAAACGAGGAGCTGTCGAGCGAAGCTGCTGAGAGCCCGGCAACTGACAGCCGAGGCCAGAAGTCATCGGCAAACAAACCACGGGGCATCCTCCTGAAGCCCTGATACTCGTCTGCATGCATGCTGGTACGCCGTGCGACCACAATTGCCATTTCCAAAGGAGAAAAATCCGAGGTAACGATCGTGGCAGATGGGCGAGCATCCATACGCGCATACGCACACCGTCGTTTCTTTCGACCGACGCATAATCGTCAATAATAGATGTAGCGAAGGTGTATATTCAACCCTTGCTTACCGGATCTACCGCGAAAAAGCGAAAAACAGCCAGATGATACCGCGAATGCATCCTGTCGAAGTGGTGAATTTTACATGAATGATATATTCCTCCCTTTTTTGAATTAGGGTTTTGCTAGACGATTGACGGTTGATCGATTTTTTGTAGAATTCAATATTCAATCCCTCTTTAGTTCCTGTATGCACAATGATATGTCATTGCTTTTAATCTCTCTGTTGCTCTCCCTCTCTCTCTCTCTCTCTCTCTCTCTCTCTTGGCATGATTTTTGCAATGAATATTTTGAAATTTATATTAGAGAATGTAATAATTAAATTATTGAAAATTTTTTGTTTTATTTCCTTATTTCTTGCTCTATGAAGATTTTCTTTTTGTCATAATGATTGAAAATAAAATGTCTCATTTCGTCATATATCAAACTGATAAAATGTATGAAATTGATGTTATACAAATTAAAAAATTATTTCTTTGAATTTTATTAACGATACTCTCATATTAATTTCAACTCTTAATATTTTTAAATTTATATGTTAGAAATTTTTTTGCACGTTTTTATATGTTAAACATATATAATTTCAAAATTTAATACAAAAAG